>Ga0207930_1000068_pt1 | contig 25464 bp, 22 predicted proteins | sample NGESurshal092012_7_FD_184477 | JGI IMG/M metagenome (GOLD analysis project Ga0207930, IMG submission 184477) | Arctic peat soil microbial communities from Barrow, Alaska - NGEE Surface sample 210-3 shallow-092012 (SPAdes) | ecosystem: Environmental > Terrestrial > Soil > Wetlands > Peat ... | reverse complement strand
GTCGGACTTATCTTTGGCGGTCTCGCCATAGTTGCGGGTTATTGAAACATTGAGATCGGCAGGCAGCAGATATCCCCGCAGCGACTCGATCTTCTTTTCCGCTGCCACCGTGATATCGGTTGCGTTCGTTCCTTTGCGCTTGGCCAGAGTGAGCGTCACCGCCGGATAATCGCCGCTCGCGCCACTCTTCCCAGCCGCACCATTTGCATAGAGAACGTAGTTCTCTGGCTCCGATGCCCCATCAGTGATCGACGCCGCTACGTCGCGCAGATACACCGGCCGCCCTTGGCTGACGCCGACGACAATCTGCTGCAAGTCGGCCGCTGTGCCCAGGAAGCGCCCTGCATCAACGGCGAACTCTTGGTTGCCGCGCGAGAAACTGCCGGCTTCACCGCGCGCATTCGCCTGCTCCAGCTGCGCGACCACTGCACCGGGAGTCATGCCGTACGCCGCCAGCTTCTGCGTGTCGAGTGTGACCCGCACCTGACGAGGCAGCCCGCCGATGATCTTCGTCTCCGAGACGTCTCCGATCTGCTTGAGCTGGCTATCCAGCTCGCCCGCGATTTGCCGAAGCTGGTAGCTGTCGTAATGCTTGCCCCACAGAGTAACGGCAAAGATCGGCACGTCATCGATGGAGCGGACTTTGATGAGCGGCTGGGAAACGCCTTGCGGAATGCGGTCGAAGTTCGAATACAGCTTGTTGTACGCCTTGATGATCGCGTCTTCTTCCTTCGTTCCCACGAGGAAGCGCACCACCAGCATGGACATGCCTGGGCGCGAAATCGAATACACGTACTCCACGCCGGGAACTTCGCGCAGCAACCGCTCCATTGGGATACTGGCGCGCTGCTCGACTTCTGCTGCCGACGCACCCGGCATCGCTACGAACACGTCGAGCATGGGCACTACAATCTGCGGTTCTTCCTCGCGCGGGGTGCGTAGGATGGCGAAGCCTCCCAGCAGCAGCGAGAACAGGATGAACAGTGGCGTCAGCTTCGAGTTGATGAACTGTCCGGCCAGCGCGCCCGCGATCTTCATTGGCGTTTTGATTTCCGCCATCACTGTCCCTCAACCTGTTTGCCACTGAGGTCACGATCGCCCGGCTGCATCACGATCCGGTCTCCGCTCTGTAATCCGGACAAAACCTCGACCTGGTCCATCGAAGCCGGACCCAGCGTGACGTAGCGCAAACTCGCCAACTGGTCGCCGCCCACAACGTACACTGCCTGCAGTTGGCCGCGATTCAACACCGCTGATTTCGGAATCGCAATCGCATCATGCTGCCCGCGCGCAAATCGCGCTCGCCCGAACAGTCCCGTGCGCATCTGCGGATTCGATGGCAAATCGATCTTCACCGTGAACGTCCGGCTGCCCGGATCGGCTGCGGGTACGATTTGCGTCACCTTGCCATCGATTGGCTGCTCGCCCAGCGCGTCAATCACTACCGGCACCGGTTCGCCCAATCGCACCGCGCCGATCTTGCTCTCGTCCACCGTGGCTTCCAGCCGGAAGCGGCTCGGGTCTTCGACTGTCAACAGCGGCACACCCGGACTCGCCATCGCTCCCGGCTCAGCAAGTTTCGCAATTACGATTCCGTCGAACGGGGCGCGAACTTTGGTGAAGCTCATCGCCGTACTCGCCTGCGACACTCCCGCTTCGGCCTGTTCTCGTCCGGCGTGCGCGGCATCCCGCCGCGCCTTCGCCGCTGCCAGCCTCGTCTTCACTTCATCGAATTCCTGCGGGCTGACCGACTTCTTGTCGTACAGCATCTGGTAACGCTGCATCGTGGATTCGGCCAAGGCGTAATCGGCATCGGCCGCCGCAATCGATTCCTGCGACGCGTGCAATCCGGCATTCGCGCCCGCAAATGCCGCTTGCTGCTGAGCTTCATCGATCGCCACCAGCACTTCGCCACGCTTCACCCGGTCGCCTTCGTGCACATTGACCCGCGTAATGGTCCCCATAACCTGGCTCGACATTTGCGCAGACAACGCCGCCCGTACCGTTCCAGTGGCTTCGACAACTTCGGGGACGGACGTCTTCTGCACCTGCATTACCGCGACGCCGTGCACCTTCTCCGCTGGTACCTGTACCGACTGCTTGCTCTCACTGCAACCCGCCAGCCCCGCAACCGCCAACACCGCCAGCGCGAATGCGAATGAGACACCGGCCCTCTGGGAACGGCAGATGTCATTGCAGCAAATTGAATTTCTTCCCATCATTGCGTCACCGCCGGAGAATCGGTTGTTAACGTGCCGGTCGCCAACTCTACGCCGGCGTAGCTGGCGTTCATGCGATACACCGCCTGCCAATAATCAGCCTTGGCGCGATGCGCCGCCTCTTCCACCCGCAGCATGTCGGTCACTGTGCTGAGCCCGCTTTCATATCGGTTCTGATTGATCCGCAGGCTCTCGTCCGCCTGCGCGATCGCGCTGCGCGCCACTTTGACCTGCTGCTGCGCTGCGTCGAATTGGTAATACGCCTGACGGACTTCCAGCCGCACCGCGTCTTGGAATCCAGCATGCCCTGCGGCGGCCCGTTCCTGCAGCGCTTTCTCCCGCGCCAACTGCGCCCGCTTTGCGCCACCTGAGAACAAATCGAATTGCAACTCTGCGCCCGCCACCCAGTTGTTCGCTCCTGTCCATCCCACACTGTGGGAGTCCTCTTCCCACGATCCAAATCCATTCAGCCGTGGACCGAATGCTGCCTTGGCCATCGACACACTTTTCTCTTGCGCGTTGCGCTCCGCCTCCGACCGCCTCAGGTCCGGACGCTTTTCCATCGCCGTCTTTTCTAACTGGTTGACGTCGGCCGCTGGAAACACCCGCTCTTCCAAGGCTTCTTTCGGCTGATAGATCGCGTCGGACCCCGCTCCCATTGCCAAGGCGAGCCGCGCCTGCGCCAGCGCCAACTGGTTGCGCCGCTCGATCAACTCCTGCTGCCGCGCCGAATGCTGCACCTGCGCGCTAAGCAGGTCCGAATCCACCGCCATGCCGCTTTCCACTCGTGCCCGGCTTTGCTGCTCGATGGCTTCCACCGTCTTCACCGCGTCCTCGGCCACCTGCACTTGTTTCTGCGCCAGTAAAACGCCGTAAAACGCCTGCACGGTCTGGAAAACCAACTCCTGGTCAGTGCGGTTGAGTTGCTGTTCGGCGGCCACGTTCATGAATTTCGCGCGGTCCAGCGCCTTCCAACTCTGAGTGCTGTCGAACAGATTCCACTGTCCGGAGAAGCGACTGGCGTAATTGCCGAATGGAGTCGGACGGTTGAGCGAGTTCAGAGCGAAGTCCTGCGCGGTAAAGACCTGTTGCCGCAGCTTCGCGCCGAATACGAACACCGGATCGTTGCCGCCTGTGAAATTCTCAGCGAACATGATGCGCGGCAGCATCGGCGCGCGCGCCTCGCGCACTCCCGCCAGCGTTGCGCGTGTATCGGCCAGCGCCGCCTTGTGCATGGGATTGTTGGCCAGCGTCATCTTCGCCGCGTCAGCTAACGTCAATGGAGTCGCGTCTTGCGCCACCGCAACCATGGCCAGCGCGATTATTGCGACTACGACCCACACTAATGGGACCGACTCACGTCTTTGCCGATTCACTTCGGAAGTTCTCTTCGAATCACCCATGTCCGCTTCGCAGCCCTTACGCGCCGACCGCAGCCGGCTGTTCCACAGGAACGATCTCGTAGGTGGATTCAACCTCCGCGCTTAGCTTCACCATCGCGCCCACTGAGCAGTACTTCTCTTCCGACAACCGTATTGCATCCGCGACTGCCTGTGGCGATACAGCGACTCCGCTAACGGTGTGGTGAATACGGACCTTGGTAAAGACCTGCGGGGGATCCGAGGTTTGGTCGGCTTCCACCGACACTTCGTATCCCGTCACTTGCTGGCGTTTCTTGCGCAGAATGCCAATGACGTCGAACGCTGTGCATCCCGCCAGCGCCACCGCGACCAACTCGATCGGCTTCGCCCCGGTATTGCCAGCGGCATCGTCAATCAGAAGGTGGTGCCCGGTTCCGCTACTTGCGACGAACTGCCGGTTGGTTCCGCCTGGTTGGGTCAGTTTTACATTTGCCGTAATCATGCCTGTCATTCTCCGTTCTTATCCGGCCCGGAGGCGGTGCGTACCGTCACCATCCCCTGGTCACACTGAAAGAACGCAGGCGAGGGGGAAAGTGTTACAGGATCGGGAAGTTTATTTTTAGAGAGTCCCCAAAAGCGAGGGCGACCACTTGATTCCAACGGCTTAGCTACTGAGCCAAAGCTGCACCGCCGTCCGTCTGTTTGCGTTTGGCGAGCTCGGCAACCGCTGCCTGATACTGGCTAACCAGATGTTTTCGAAGCACTTGGCCTCTCCGGGAATCACACTTGGGCGAATAGGCCTGGCATTGTTGCACCGCACCTTTCAGGCTGCGGAGAAATGCCACGCAGGGCTGGCAATCGTTGATGTGGCGATCCATTTGCTCGCAGACTGCGTCGTCCACCAGCCCATCCATGTAATCGGAGAGCGCGGCAAACAGTTTGCGGCAGCCCGGAGCACTCGCCGGCTCGACGCTGGTATGGATCGTCAAGCCCTTCGCAGGTTTCGTTTTGCCTGACAGGAACTTCCGCACCATTAACCGTGCCCGGTGCAGCCGAACCCGTACGGTGCCCTCACGCAAACCGGTGACCTGCGCAACTTCTGTCGTATTCAACTCCTCCATGTCGTGCAACACAAGCACCATCCGATACTGTGGAGGCACTTTGAGAATAGCCCTCCTCAAACGCTCACTGCTTTCGCTGTTTAGCATTACCGCTTCAGGGTTCGGGGTGTTGCTTTCCAGCAATTCCGATAACTCGCGGTGGTCGGGCATTAAGTCGTCCAGCGATAAGCTCCGGGCGGCAGAGAGATTGCTTCCTCGGTGGCTGCTGATGCATCGGTTCCGAGCGACCCTGTACAGCCAGACTGATAACGCCTGCGCATTCTCGAACTTCGGCAGGTAGGATAGGGACTTCATCAAAACGTCCTGCATGGTGTCCTCCGCGTCCTGCGGATGGCCACATACCTTCATGCTGAAAGAGAAGACGGTATTCTGCAACAGTCCAAGGGCTTGTTCGACAGAAGAAGATTCCTTACTTTGAATCAACTGTAGAACCCGTTCCAAGTCGCTTCGCATACGCCAAGGATAGTGGACGACCGCAACCGCGCCAAGCGGCGGATTCTGCGTCTACCCGAAGCCACGCCCCAGGGTCGCCATATCTGAGACCCCTTGGCGGCGAGGCGAGCGGCGTAAGTCCACGCTCGTCCTCGCCCCGGGGGGTCATGTCCCTTTCCCACCAGAACAAATCAGGACATGACAAAGTCGAAGTCCAGTTAAAGCTGGTGGTATGAGTTCGCAGGTTGCCACACACAGCAGGACCTGGTCGCTGCCGTGCCTAAACAGAATGCTCAGTTTGGACGGCCTTTGGGAATAGTGTTTTCGGGCTAGTGGGATTTGGGCGTGAGTCACAACGGCGATGCACTGATGCGTCGCAGCTGTGTCATCGCCGTCATTGCAACTGCATTTAGCAGATGATTACGAACACCCTTTGCCCAGTTTTAACTTCTTCTGCTCAGGCTTGGCTCCCGGGACAGTATCGGGCGGCAGGATTGGCGCATTGACGGCTGGAACGGCATTGCTTTTCGGCTGGGAAGACATGCTGCCAAAGAAAAACTCGCGAAGCTGCTTCGCCTGCTGGTATCCCGCGGGATCGGCGCTCTCCGAGCGCAGGCTGGTGGGTGTGACGACCTGGTCCCACCAGGCCGAGATGCCTTCCCGCACGGAATAAGCGTTGTAGCCCTTCATCTGCAGCAGGAGCTGTGTCTCTGCCGCGTGGCCTGCGCCCAGTCCGTAAACCACGATCTTTTTGCTCCGGTCGAGCTGCTTCAGGTTGGCTTCCTGGAAGAACTGTCCCAGCGGCACATTGACCGCCGTAGGGATGTGGTAATCGTCGAACTGCCACGGCTGACGCAGGTCAATGAGTTGGTAGTCCTGCCGCTTCTCAATGATCCAGTGCGCTAATTCGCCCGGGGTAACGTGGTCTTTTTCGTCGATGATGCCCTGCATGATGGCGGCGCTGTCGACTGGGCCGGCGCCGGTCCCGTGAGACATGGTTCCAGCCACTGCCAAAATGACTGCCACGAACAAAACGGCGAGCGCTGCGAGAGTTTTTCCCGAGAGAGCGAAATTGAATTTCATTGGCGTGTGTCTCCTTCAGCACCTTTCCCGTACGTGCGCCCGAATAATTGCCACTTCCCTTCGCTCTTTTCGGCCGCCCAGAATGCAGCCAGCGCAATCACCGTGACGGCACAGGCCACCAGTCCGGGATTGAGGTCCAGCCACTGCGGAATTGTGAGCGCACCCAGCGCACCTGAAAGATAGAATTTCTGGAAGCGCGGAACGGCGGCGCCAAATCCGAAGATCCCGATAAGAATTCCCACCATAAACAGCAGGGCGTCGATCTTGCCGATGGACGCTGCCACCAGTGATGTCCCGGGACAGTAGCCGCCAAGAATGAAGCCAGCTCCCAGCAGAATTCCACCCAAAAGTTGCGGCCAGACGAACGTCTCAGGCACATAAACCTGACCAAAATTCAGCCAGCCCAGCAGCGAGAAATACGCGATTCCAAGCATAGCTACGATGATGGCCGTGAACATCACTTTCAGCACCGCAAAGTCCTTAAAGTAGAACTGGTCAGTCAGCTTGCGGGCGCTGGAGAACCCGGCGCGCTCCAAGAAGAACCCGAAGAAGAATCCCAGGACCAAGCTCGCCACGACATAGCTGACGGTCGAAAACGTTTCCACGTAGGGTGCGTTCATAACCAGTTCCTCCGCACGAAGTAGGCCCCAATAAATCCGGCGGCAAAGACGCTCATCATGAAGACGAACGCGCCCACCGAAAGCACCGCCCCGCCCGAGAGCGCCAGGCCGCTGGTGCATCCTCGCGCCAGGCGGGCACCTATGCCGGTCAAAACTCCGCCTCCCAAGGCAAAGGCGTAGCGTGTGGCTTTCGAGATGCGTGGGCCCTTGTCCACCGTGATCTTCAGCCGGCCGGAGAGCCAACCCGAGACGAACCCGCCCATGGCCGCGCCCACGACTTCGAAGACAATGAAGTCATAGAGCGCTGACTGTCCCGGTTGAAGATAGCGGCTCCAATAGAGGCTGTCGGAGGCATATGCCGGAGAGATTTTCTCCAGTGTCCACGCAACCAGGCGGGTAAATGCGCTCGATGCTCCCAACCCCTGCCCCATGACCACGAACGCCGCCAGCAGCGTCAGTCCGAGGCCGAAACCGGCGGCATAAGGCGGCCAATAATCCGGGTCGCGAAGGGCGCGCATCAGCATATTGCCCTTGGTTTGTGCCGATGTCGGTTGTTCCGCAACGACCGGCTCCGGATCGGCGATACCCGAAGACATCTCACGCTCAAATACCGCTCTCTCCATTGCCACCTCCTCCCACCACTTGTGGTGATGACGGTACGCGAAGAGTTCATTGACCGTGCCGGTGATCATGGAAAAGAAAGCAGGCTTTTCTTCGGGAAACACGGCGCCCATATAAACGTGGATCAATAGCCCCGATACCACCATGCCGACAGCGAAGAAATGAATCACCACCGCCCACGCCACCACGGTCGTGCTGATCAGATGAAAGCTCATGATGATTCCGCTGATCATGACCAGCGGAATCATCATGTACACCAGGATGGCAAAAAGCTTTTGCCCGGCGTTGTAAACGCCTTGCGGCGGCAGCTCATCCTTGGTGCCACGAATCATGTTGCCGACGCGCACCAACAGCCAGCGCACGTCGTCCCGGTCGAGGGCAATTTCCTTCTGCAAAATTTCCTTGCGCAGGTAGGTCTGAAATCCAAATGTCCCGTACGCCAGAAACACGATCGCCCAAAGCAGTCCAAGCGCAATGTGGAAATGCAGCATGTTGGCACGGGTACCGAAGATGCCCTGCACGATTTGCAGATACCAGTTGGGCGCGACACGGAAGTACGGCGAGCTGATCAGCGCCACGCCCGTGGAAAGCTCCAGCAGCCACACAATTGCATTAAACCAGTGCAACAGAATGATGGCGACGTGGTGCTTCTTGATCTGACGCTGCGACATTGCGTCGATCTCGGCCATGCTTAGTTGCGCCGGAAGATGGGACATGCTCGAAGCGCTCATCGCCGCCTACTCCTCAAAATCCTTCTCGCCGGTCCGTAGCTGGTAAAAGAACGCCACGGCCTGGCCCAAGAATGTCATTCCCACCGCCGCCAGAACCAGCGGTTTCAGCATTCGCCTCCAGACTTCCGCCGGTCGCAATAGGCGGGGCGCGCGCGGTCCGAATGTCGCAGACACCAGATCGAGGTGCACGGGCTTTCCAAGATAATAGACATTGGGACCAACCGCCGCGTTCGAGTTCTCCAGACGACGGGCGTGCTTCTCGTAAACGGCGCCGAACACGAAGCTCTGCGGGTCTTCGAGGTTTCCGAAATATTTCGCGTGGGCCGTGCATGTATTAACGCAGGCCGGCTGTTCGCCGCGCTCCAACCGTGCCGAACAGAAGTCGCACTTATCAACCTTGTTCGTCCGGGAATTGATGTAGCGGGCTTCATACGGGCAGGCTTCCATACAGTAGCCGCATCCAATACACAGGCTCTGATCTACTTTTACGATGCCGTTTTCCGCCTGGTAGGTAGCTCCCGTCGGACAAGGCAGTACGCACGGGGGATGGTCGCAATGGTTGCACTGTCCCACGTGGAAGGTGGACACCAGCTTGGGAAACTTGCCGACGATTCCAGTGGAACGGATATGGGTGCGCGCCTGCCCAATGGGAACCTCCCATTCCTCGCTGCAAGCCACAGAACATGCCTGGCAACCCACGCACTTATCAAGATCGATCACCATGGCGTAGCGTGCCATCACGCACCTTCTTTCAGCACGCGAACGAAGTTCACGCGCATTCCTGTGCCGCCCATGATGGGATCGACCTGCACCTGCGTCATCAGTTCCGTGTCCGACGCTCCCCGATGATAGGCCCGCCGCAACTTCGGCGACTCATGGCCGAAGCCGTGCACCATGAAGGCGCAGTCCGGGCGAATACCTTCGGTCAGGCGGATCAGCACTGGCAGGCTTTTCACGCCCTCGGAATTCTCCAGCACAACTCGCTGTTCTTCGCGAAGGCCGAACCCTCTGGCAGCGTCGGTGTTGAGCCACACTTCGTTTTCGGACATCAGCGAATCCAGCCGGGCATTGTTCTGAGTTCGAGCAAACGAATGGACCGGAGATCGTCCGTAAATCAGGCGGAAGTAGCCAGTCGGGACGTCCGCCACTGGGGTGAAGCGTGGCATTGGATCGAAGCCCAACTCCTTGAGTGTCGGAGAATACAGTTCGATCTTGCCGCTTTCAGTCGGAAATAGCGGACCATCCTCCGGCAGACGGTCTTCGATATAAGGGCGGCCGGGAAATGCGATTGCTCCCTGCACCCGCAGCGTCGCTGCGTCAATCCCGAGCGGCTTGATCAAGGTTGCCAGGTGCTGCTCTGGAGTGTCCCACGGGAAGTAAGCCTCCAGACCAAGCCTTGTGGCCATTTGTTTAGTGATCCACCAGCCCGGCTTCGATTCGTACATGGGCTCGACCGCCGGTTGGCGAATCGCGATGAACGGCTGCTTGGCCGACGCCACCACCGCCGGCATGTCGTAGCGTTCCAGATAAGTGGCTTCCGGCAGGACCAAATCGGCATAGTTGACTTGGTTCATCGGCATGATATCGACGACTGCCAGGAATTCGAGCTGTTCGATCGCCTTCAGCGTCTTCTCCCGCTGCGGAATGCTTTGCAGCACGTTCTGCCCGTAAACCACCCAGGCTTTGATCGGATACGGTTTGCCGGTCAGCGTCGCATCAATCAGCCCGTTGGTAAGTCCCTGCTCTTCAGAAGCCAGCGGATAGCGGGTCCCAGCCCCGTCCACACGTTCACGTGAGCTTTTGGGGAATGGCGGCAGCGCGAACTTCCCTGTCTTGATCGGAGTGGGCAGAAAGATCCCGCCCTTGCGTCCCCAACTGCCGGTCAGCGCAGTCAGGATCGCCATGGCGCGAGCCCGTTGCGTGTCGTTGCCGTACCAGGTCACGTGACGTCCGGGATGAAGCGCCACGGCAGGTTTCGCATCGCCCATCGCGCGTGCAGTCTGCCGGATCACTTGGGCGGAGATCTCGGTGATTGGCTCGGCCCATTCCGGCGTGAACTCGCGCACGTGCGTCGCTAGCTCAAGGAATCCGTGAGCGTATTTTTCGATGTAGTCGCGGTCGTAGATACCTTCTGAAATGAGTACGTTGATCCAGGCCAACAACAGCGCAGTGTCGGTTCCGGGCCGAATGGGCAGCCAATAGTCGGCTTTTGCCGCAGCGGTCGAGAATCGCGGATCAACCACGATGAGCTTCGCACCGCGAGATAGCCCCTCTGCGAATGCGGTGACTTGCGAGGTGAAGACATTTTCCCCGATGTGGGAACCGATCAGGATGATCAGCTTGGCCTCTTCGAGGTCAACCGGTTCGGGAGAGTTTAGACCTTGTCCGAAGGTGAGCGCATAGCCGACTTCGCGAGGGCCACGGCATTGCGCGAAGGCCGGCTCGGCACTGTTCGGCGTGCCGTACGCTTTCATCAGCGTGCTGAAAAATCCCGAGGCGACGCCGTGCGGGAAGAACCCCACGCTTTCGGGGCCGTACTTCTGTTTTATGTCCTTGAGCCGTTGCCCGAACAAATCCAGCGCCTGGTCCCAGCTCACTCGCTGGAACTTGCCTTCTCCGCGTTGTCCAACGCGAACTTGCGGATACTTCAGCCGGTCCGGATCGTAGAGCAGTTCCGGCCCAGCGTTGCCACGCGCGCACAAACGGCCCTTGGTCAGGGGATGATCGGGGTTGCCAGCTACACGGACGAGTTTGCCGTCGCTAACTTCTGCCACCGCGCCACAGCGCCAGAAACACATCTCGCAATTGGTGGCGATTCGCTCAACCCGCTCTGAACCTCGCCAGCCGGGCGGGTTCTGGATCGCTTGGGCCGAGGTTGCGCCTGCACCCAAAGCCGCCCCAGCAACCGACGACAGCTTCACGAAATCGCGTCTGGTGAGTTTTTCGCCCATGGCCGTATCGCGCCTATTTCGAGCCCTGCCCAATTACGGAACACCAGAACTCGATGATATCCAAGGCTCTATCGAAGAAACGCATCCTTATGACGAAGTGTTACGGACTTTTCGCAGTATTCCTCTTCTGGGGAAACAAATATTCATGTAACCAACTTCTCCGGCCAGCCGCCTAAGGTCGGGCGGAATTCAGCTCGGCTGTCACGAGGTATCCAAATTGAGCAACATGTTTGGACACCAGATTGCCGCAGCCTTTCGCGTTCAAGAATGTCCTCACCGAGTCATTCGATATCCGATGCTCCTGCGGAGGTCCGGGTGGCGGAGAACAGTCGTCTCGCCAGTCTAGGATGGCAATCTTGCCGCCTAAGACGGAAATCCGCAGGGCCTCGCGAAATGTAGAATCAAGGTCCTCGATTTCGTGCCAGATATTCGCGTACAAAATCATGTGGACGCTGCGGTCAGGCAACGGAAGCTGCGACGCCACACCCTGATGCAAGGAGACATTGTCCGGCGCGTTTGGCTGCTCGAGCTTTCCCCGTAGCAAGTCCAGCATCTCCGGCTGTAGGTCCACCGCAAACACGTGACCCAATGCGCCCACCGCACGCGCGATCGGGATGCTGAAGTAGCCGGTGCCCGCCCGCCCCTATGTCCGCCACCTTCATTCCCGGCCCAACTCTCAGATGAGCCAGGATTTCCGCCGGCGGCAACCATTTCAATCGTTCCGGATCTTCGAGTTTGTGTGCTTCGGTGTGCTTGAATACGCGATCATTCATTATTGTGGCCTAACATTTGCCAGATGGCGGCTTGAAAATTGCACTTCCCTGTTCCTCAGCATCGCTCCGTCGAGACCCGACGGCACGGGGGTTGGTCCTTCACGTGGGCACACCCAGTTTGGGCAAAAGCCACTGGGTCAACACTAAGTAGCCAATCAGAAACAGTGGAATCGAGATCCAGTCTTTCATCCAACCTCTCAATCGTCCTTATCCGGCGGTCCTAACGGCCGGTTTTGGGGCCGCTGGTGTTGATGCCGAACATCGCCCAGGCCGGGCAGAATCGCACAATTCCTGTGATTATCGCGATTGCGGCAACTACATACGCAACGATGGCGGCCGTCCCTGTGACCACGTGGAACACACCCAAGGCAATCAGAACCAACCCAATCACAATTCGAATCAGACGATCGATACTGCCGACATTCAGTGTCACGGTTAACCCCCGGTAATGCTCGTTTCGTCGATTGTTACTTCGCTTTTGGCTTTCGACTGAGGCTGAACTCCCAGCCGCAATATTTCCCTTCCGGAGACTCCGGCGGGCAGTGCAGGCACCTAGTTCGAATCCGAGTGTCCACCGTGCGAGCGAACGTCTCGAATTCAACTGTGCCGACCGACTTGCAAGGAAAATCAGTCAGTCCCTTACGTCTGCGAGTTTCCTGCACCCGGCAGACATCCATGAACAGCCGCAGGCGTTTGCCGTCTTCCGACCATTCGGTTCTCTGCGAGTTGATCAAGCTGTACTGTCGCAAGCCCAAAGCCTTTTCCAACCCCGCCAGGCCGCTTCCCGGCCGGATATGGAAGGTCGTCATGATGCGGTTTGCCTCGGCCACAGCGAACCGCTGCCATGCCACTGTGTCCAGATAGATGGCGGCGGCCATCCCAAGACCTTCCTCCGCCGCGAGGAACCAGCAACCGTCATGCGCCAGCCAGTTCTTCGCAAACATTTCGAGGGCGCGGAGCAGATCCTCGCGATCCATGGAATGGAAAGCTGTCGTGTGTGCCTCGCTTGGAACCTGAATAAGACCTGACATTAGTTCGCTCTCTGCCTCAAGCTGTTGGCCGTCCTCATGCGCTCACTGTCCAAGCTGCGATGGTGAAGTAACGATCGTCCGGCATGCTTACCGCCAAAACTTGTCGTGACTTCCAATAAACGCAGCCGCAGCCTGATTCGTTACAGGAAATTCTCTAATTCTGTGGATACCGGTCGGTCGAGCACGTTGGTAGGACTCCCAGCGCCGAACCTTCTGTCAATCAAAGCTTTCGGTCATGAGCCCACAGTCGCCACGTTCTCTTCAAGGCAAGCGGCGCTGTCTTGATCTGTTGCTTCTGACGCTTCGGCAACGGCATTGAGAGCCTGGCGTAGATCGGCGATGAGGTCCGCTACGTCTTCGATGCCAACCGAATACCGCACGAGGCCATCGCTATAACCGGCCGCGCGGCGATCCGCGGGTGAAATGCTGGCGTGCGTCATCGATGCGGGGTGTTCGATCAGCGTCTCCACTCCACCTAGCGATACCGCCAACGTGGCAACTCGCACGTTGTCCATCAGCAGTCGTCCGGCTTTCATACCGCCCTTCAATTCGAAGCTGATCATGGAACCGAAGCCGCTCATCTGCCGCTTGGCCAGTTCATGCTGTAGGTGGGATTCCAGCCCGATGTAAAGCACCTTACTCACCTCAGGCTGTTGTTCAATCCAAAGCGCAATCTCCATCGCGTTTTGCTGGGCCCGCTCAACCCGGATTCCGAGCGTCTTGAGGCCGCGCAGCACCAGGAACGCCTGGTGGGGATCCATATTGCATCCCGAATTAATCATCGTCTTGCGGAGACGCTTGTAGATGTCCATCTCCTTGGCCACGATGATTCCGCCTACGACATCAGCATGGCCGTTAATGAACTTGGTCACAGAGTGAAGCACCACATCAGCGCCCAATTCTAATGGACGCTGCAGGTAGGGGCTGGCGAAGGTGTTGTCCACCACCACCAGGCAGCCGTGGGCGTGCGCAAGCTCCGAGATTCGCGCGATGTCGCTGACTTGCATGGTGGGATTTGCAGGGGTCTCCAGATAGACGAGTCTGGTATTCGGCTGCAGCGCCTGCTGAACCTGTGCGAAATCCGATGTGTCGACATAGGAGGCGCTGACTCCAAAGCGCGAGAAGTCTTTCTCCATCAATCCCCGGCTCGGACCGTAGACGGAAGCTGTACTGACAACGTGAGCGCCTGCCTCAAGCAGGGCCAGATACACGGTGCATACGGCACCCATGCCAGAACTGGTGGCGATGCCACCGCAGCCGTGCTCCAACTCGGCGACGTTGTCTTCCAGAGCGGCGATGGTGGGATTCCCAATACGCGTATAAATGTAGCCTTCTTCCTCGCCGGCAAAGAGCGCCGCACCATGGGCAGCATTACGAAATGCGAATGTAGAGGTCTGGTAGATGGGAACATTAACCGAACCAGTTGCGTCCGACTTGTGCCCGGCATGAATCAGTTTGCTGTTAATACCCAGGTGTTTCGTGTCCATGAGTTTTCCTTCTAGCTCCCCGGCCGCGATCGGGTTGACGCAAGTAATCGCCCTTCCCGTATCTCGGGGAAACCAATCAGTATCACGCACAAGTGACTGGCAAACAGTGATAGTGAGCACAATCCCAGGTGACCGTTGGACCACGGAAGGAAACTCGCCGACACGACGGGGTCTGCGATCCCGGGAGCCTAGCTTCCGTCACGAATGATTCGGCAGGACTCAATATCGAAGGTGACGGCTCCGATGGCAAGCCGAGTCTGATCGCGGAGGCCGGCGACGAATTGCAGGAATCGCCACACATCGGCAAAGTTGCTGACCAAGCCAATCGAAGCACGAAGTGCTCCAGCGCTCTTGTGCCCGCGGTCTTCCATCAATTGCATGAAACTGGTCAGATTGGCCTCGTCACCCAACGCGTAGGCCGCCCGCATATCGTCTTCGGTCAGTCCTTCGGCAATTTCCCCAACGCCGGGATTACAGAAGCATCCGCTACGCAGTGAGATTCCTTCGTTGCCGGCCAGTTCCTCGACCCGTCGATAGTCCAGCAGATGTCCATGAGGATCGTAGAGGTTGAAGGTCACGGTTCCGCCACGCGCTTCGGTTGTTGTGGGTCCGTAGATGCGCACCATGGGGTGCCCATTGCTGTGGCGTAGCGCTAACAACTCATCCAGCATCCAACCGGTCAGGCAGCGGACGCGTTGCGTGATCAGGTCCATTCCAATTGCCTGAATGTGGCGCAACCCGATTTCAACTGCAGGGATGGAGAGGTAATTCAGGGTGCCATCTTCGAAAGCGGCTTCGCTCCGGGCGAGCACGTGAGCCCGGCCTTGAACTGACGCGAAGTTCACCGTTCCACCTGCGAACCACGGCCTTCTCAACTTCGCAAAAGTGGATCTCCGAATGAGCAACGCGCCGACGCCGGTTGGATAACCAAACATCTTATAGAACGACAGCGTCACAAAATCTGGCTGCACTGTCTGCAAGTCCAGACAATTCGTAGGCACGTAAGCCGCCGCATCCAGCAATACCCGCCAACCTTTGGATTGCGCTCTTTCGACAAGTTCGAAGGGATGCTTGACGCCGGAGAAATTCGATTGCGCCGGATAGGCGAACAGATTTTCACGAGCAGGATCGACCTGCCCCAAAAGGACGTCTAGCTGCTTCATGTCGAGACGCAGATGAGGTGCAACCAGCGGCGCGTAGGCTACGGTAGCGCCCTTGGCCCGTGCGAATTCGCGAATCCCGTTCACCGAGTTGTGATTGTCGAACGTGAGCAGCAGACGGCTCCCGGACGCGAACGGGAACGACTCGCCGATCAACTTGAGTCCGCCCGAGGCATTTTGGGTGAAGGCCAGAATGTAATCTTCCGCACCGGTTCCGAAATAATTGAGCACGGACCGGCGCGTGCGCTCCAGGTGCCCGGTCATTGCCGTGGAGGTCGGGTTGGTCGAGTGTGGATTGCCAAAAACGCCGGAGCGCAGAAGACCGAGGTGTTGTTCCAGTTGCGATTCCGCATAGAGAGAACCACCCATGTAGTCGAGGTAGACCTGACCCTGCTCCTCCAACCGGCGATAGTCGGTCGAACGCAACCTGTCTAACGCGGTGGTTTCGGCATATTCGGGATATCGATCGAGGAAGCGCTCGTAAGCCCCCTCCATCTGTTGCTTCTCGTTGGCGGTACTGGTCTCCATATTGCTTATCTTACGGGTAAATCAGTATTTTTCTAGGGCAGTACTCGCCACAATTGCAAAAGGAAATAGCAACGGGTACGGCCGGTGCCGGTTAAAAATCGCCACCAGGCAACACCAATCGCCCGCGCAAATACATTACATCCGAGGCAACGTACTACCCCGCGTAAATTCCTGTAACAGTTTGGTACTTCGCTGCGTTTATCCATTAAGCCGCAGCCAGTTATCGGTCATCGGGAGATTTCCGCGATGCTCGGATGTTCTGTTGGCAGTACAAAAGCGCAGTTGCACAGGGCCCGCGTAAGGCTTAGAAGCATGCTCTGGAAAGATAGCCGGAGGAGCCCAGGTAAACCAGATGAACGGACAGTTGCGACTATGTCTCCGCGATGTGGGAATAGGCGAAACCCGTTGCGTCGCGTGCGACTGGATGTATCTAAAACTGCCGTATGCGGCGGCACCCCATACATTGAAAAAAGTGACGTGCTATGTCTCGCGGGCGAGTAACTTACCTCGATCGAGTGGTCATTTCTGGCGCCTCGCCGCCGTGCAGCGGCGCGCTAAGACTGATCTTTGATGAGGCAAGTGAGCACCACAACTTGCTGTAATTAAAGGGCATTGACAATCAGTTGTCACCACGACATCGAGGCGCGCGATGTTTGTGGGTTCTGGACCGGAGAAGCCAACAAGTGGGTAACTGTTATTGGCGTCCTTGGACAGCCCAACTCTGAATGCTTCCCTGGTTACCGTCGCTGAGTTCTTTCCCTGGTGCAACTCGCTCACAAGACCGGTGTTCTGACGTATATTGATGGTGTCAGCATAGCGGGGTAGTTTTTGGCTGTGAACTTGCGAACCATGAAAACTAAAATGCGGTGCCGCGCGCAACTGATCATGCTTTGCGCTTTGGTGTTCATGTTCGCTCTGCACGCAAAAACTTCGGTCTACAGTGGCACCGGGTCGGCAAAGGTGACTCCATCCACCGCTTCGAAGCTATGGCTGAGCGGACAGAAGATGGAGGTTCAGTCCGTTGACTCAGGCAGTGGCATGCTGTTCTGGATGGCGGTGCCGTGCCTCGTCGGGTTGTATCTCCATCGAGAACTGCGTGCGCGTAGCGCCTTTCTGCCCCCACTCCCAAGAAATCTCCCTCTGCGACAAGTTCATCGTTTTCTCCGGCCTCCGCCTCTCCAAGCCTAGTTTTTCCCAAGTCATTATTTTCGCTAATACGCTGGAACCCGGTATTTATCGGGGCAAACCGCTCACTCTGAGTGGCATCGGATATCGAAACCAGTTCAGTTGAAAAGAGGACGTTCATGCAAGTTCGTCGTTGGCACAAGTTACTTGTGTTGGGACTCGTCGTGGTCTGTCTGGTCATTGTCGCCGTGGTCGCAATACGGCCGCGCGCGGGTTCACCCGGCAGCGCTACCGCGAGGGAATCAGGTGGCGACAACGAACATGTCCCGTACGCTGCTGTTGCTGTGGCGAAGCGGGAGACAATCGCCACTTCCCTTTCTATCGCCGGCCAATTCATTCCCTACCAGAACGTCGAATTGCACGCCAAAGTGGCTGGCTACATCCGCCATATCGATGTCGATATAGGGGACCATGTCCGCCAGGGACAAGTGCTTGCGGTGCTGGAGATCCCAGAACTGGTTGCCCAAGTCGATGAAGCCAAGGCCGCGGCGCACCACGCCGAGGAGGAAATCGCCCGCGCCCAGAGCGACGTGTCGCGGGCCGAGGCCGATCATGTGGCCCTGAATGCCAATGCCACCAGGCTGGTCAACACCGACAAAGCGCGGCCCGGCTTGATTGCGCAGCAGGAACTTGACGATGCCACGGCGAAAGACCGCGCTTCCGGAGCGCAGGTTGAAGCAGCAAAATCCGCACTGTCGGCGTCCCGTCAGCAATTGGCGGCAGCCAAGGCCAACCAACAGCACTACTCCGCCCTATTCGACTACGCCCGAATCACCGCTCCCTATGACGGTGTGGTGACCTGGCGCTTCTCCGACACGGGCTCCCTGGTGCAGGCCGGGACCTCGAACACCAGCGGGCTGCCTGTGGTTACGGTTGCTCAAATCAACGTGCTGCGGCTTCGCATTCCGGTGCCTGAATCGATTGCGGCGATCGTCAAGATTGGCGATTCGGCTGACGTACATGTGCAAGCTACTGGCGAACATTTCACCGGCAAGATCGCCCGCTTCACCGACTCCCTCGATACATCGACCCGAACCATGCAGGTTGAGATTGACGTGCCCAACCCCACTTACCATCTGCAGCCCGGAATGTATGCCAACGTCCAGTTGAGCGCTGACAGTCGCCCCAATATCCTGGCCGTCCCCATCGAAGCCATCCGGCGAGGCGAAAACAATAAGACCAGCGTGCTCATAGTGGATTCGCAGAACCGAGTTCAGTCGCGCGACGTGCAGATCGGAGTTCAGAGCTCCAACGCTGTCGAAATCGTTTCCGGACTTTCTCCAGGCGAGCGCGTCATCGTGGGCAACCTCGGCAGCTATCAGCCAGGCGAGTTAGTACAGACAAAAGAAGCCGCACTCTCGGCCGACGGCACGGATTCGGAGTGATGACCAATGCCTAGTTTCGCGATCAAGTATCCGTTCTTCATTCTTATGTTGTGCCTAGCCATCGTTGTAGTTGGCGTTACAACGGTCGCTCGCATGCCAGTCGATCTGTTTCCGCCGATCGACATTCCAGTGGTCGTAGTCGCCACCTTTTACAGTGGCATGCCCCCGGAGCAGATCGAGGCCAACATCACCGATACCTTCGAACGATTCTTTACCCTGGGCAGCAATATCGATCACATCGAATCGCGTTCGTTGACCGGGGTAAGCCTCATCAAGGTTTACTTCCAGCCCGGCACCGACGCAGACGCGGCCGTGAGCGAAATCGCCAGCCTGGCGATGGCTGACTTGCGGCGCCTGCCACAGGGGACTCTACCGCCGGTGGTGCTGAAATTTGACGCCTCCAGCTTGCCGGTCTGTCTGGTGACGTTGAAGGGTCAAGGACTCGACGAAACCCAGTTACACGACGAAGGGCAGTTCACGGTTCGCAACCAGATTGCCAATGTTCCGGGCGCGTCGGTGCCTCAGCCCTATGGTGGCAAGTATCGCCAGATCCAGTTCTACATCGATCCGGTCAAACTGCAAGCGGCGCAAATGAGCCCCATGGACGTGGTTAATGTCATCAATAACTCCAACCGGATCCTGCCGGCCGGCGACGTGCGCATCGGGCCCAGAGACTACAACATTTACAGCAACAGTCAACTGCCTGACATATCGCAGATGAACGACGTGCCGCTGAAGGCCATCGGCAACGGTTTGCTTCGCTTCGGAGACATCGGGCACGCCGAAGATTCTTCCGCCATCCAGTACAACATCGTTCGCGTGGACGGACAGAAATCTGTTTATCTGCCCATCCTGAAGCAGGGCGGGAACAGCAACACCATCGCAATCGTGGATGGCGTGCGCGACCGGGTAAAGAAACTGCTTGATATTCCCTCCACCCTGGTAGCCAGCGTGGTCTTCGATCAGTCGCAATATGTGAAGATCGCCGTGGCCAATGTGCTCAAAGAAGGCGGAATCGGCCTGGTCCTCACCGCGGTGATGATCCTGATTTTCCTGGGCTCGATGCGCGGAACCATCTCAGTCCTGATCTCAATTCCAGTTTCCTGCCTGGCCGCGTTTCTGCTATTGAACGGCGTCGGTGGCACCATCAATACCATGGTGCTGGGCGGACTCGCCCTGGTGCTCTCGCGACTGATCGATAACTCCGTGGTGGTACTGGAGAACATCTTCCGCCACATGGAGGAGGGCGAAGACGCTGTCACCGCGGCCGAAAACGGCGGCCAGGAAGTTCAGCTTGCCGTGCTGGCCGCCACCTTCACCACTGCGATCGTATTTTTCCCTGTGGTCTTTTTGTACGGCGTCAGCAAATACCTGTTCACTGCGCTGGCTCTCGGCGTGGTTCTGGCATTGGCCGCGTCCTACTTGGTCGCAATGACCGTGGTGCCCTTGTTCTGCGCGCGGTTCATCAAAACGGCGCATGGCCATGGTGGACACAAGGAAACTAAATCTGCATTCGGAAAGTTCGTTGCCGGGTTCAACCATCGCTACAACCGCATGCTGGGCAGGTATGACGCAGCAGTTGCCAAGGCTCTGCAGCGACCGGTAGCCACTGTGGCCCTCATCATGGGCAGCTTCGTGGTGAGCCTGGCGCTGGCTCCCCTCCTCGGCGTCGCTTTCTTCCCGCGCACCGATCCCGGCCAGTTCTTGATCAACGTGAAGGCACCCACCGGCTCCCGTCTGGAGATGACCAACCAATACATCGCGCGAGTTGAGAGCGAGATTCGCAGCGTCATCCCAAAAGACGACCTGCAGATGATCGTCTCCAACATTGGGATGACGCCTGATCTGTCCGCCATCTACACCAGCAATTCTGCACAGCACACGGCCTTCGTGCTGGTGAGTCTGAACCAGGAGCACAAAGCCAGCACCTTCTTCTATATGGACCGGGTGCGTCGCAAGTTGGAGTCTGATCTGCCTGAGCTCTCCACCTACTTCCAAACCGGAGGCCTGGTGGATTCGGTAGTCAACCTGGGAATGCCCGCGCCTATCGACATCCAAGTGAGCGGCAATGATCAGCAAGCCGCATACGCCGTCGCCAGCGAGATGGCGGCGAAGGTGCGCCAGTTAAATGATGTGAGCGACGTGCTGATCCCGCAAGACCTGGATTATCCCGGAATCCAACTCAACGTGCGGCGGGAAATGGCGGCGCGGCTCGGGCTGACCGCGACCGATGTGGTCAACAATGTGGTCACAGCGCTGACCTCCAACGGCATGATCGCCCCCAGTTATTGGGTCGATCCACACAGCGGGAACAACTACTTCCTCACCGTGCAGTACAACAATCATCAACTCGATTCAATGTCGATGGAGGACTTCAAGCAGATCCCTCTGCACGCCAAAGACAACGCCAGCACCACTGTGCTGGAGAACGTAGCCGACATCAAAATGATCAACACTCCCACCGAAGTGGACCATTACCAGCTCTCCCGGAAGATCGATGTCTATGTTTCGCCCAAAGGGGAGGCGCTGGGCGCGCTCGCCGGCAAGGTGCAGAAGATCATCGACAACACCAAGCTGCCTCCCAATGTCCGGGTGGAGATGCGCGGTTCCGTGAAGGCCATGCGCCAATCGTTTGTCAGCTTCGGCGTAGGGTTGTTGCTGGCGATCGTGCTGGTGTACCTGATCCTGATGGCGCAATTTGCATCCTTCGTCGACCCCTTCATCATTTTGCTGGCGATTCCTTCGGGCATTACGGGCGTGATCCTGTTCCTGCTGATCACCGGTACCAGTCTGAATGTCATGTCGCTGATGGGTGTGCTGATGATGACCGGCATCGTGGTCTCCAACAGCATTCTCATCGTCGACGTGACCCGCAGCTATCGCGAGGGTGGAATGCCCATCCGTGAAGCCGTCGCCCTGGCTTGCCGCGTCCGGTTGCGACCCATCCTGATGACCTCGCTGGCGACCCTGTTGGGGCTGGTCCCGATGGCGCTGGCGTTGGAAGCCGGCAGCGAGCAGTACGCTCCGCTGGCGCGTTCCATCATCGGTGGGTTGCTGGTCTCGGTCGTTCTGACGGTGTTCATTGTTCCCGCAGCCTATCTACTGATCCATCGCAGAGAAGAGGTTCAGCCCACACAGGAGGTGCAGGCTTGAGACGCAAGATGTTTCAGCTCGTGGTTCTCGTTTTATTGGTAACTGGTTCGATGGCGGCGCAGACTGGCTCTCCGCCAACTGCAACACCTTACCCGCAGACCGGGACCGCTCCGCCTACTCCAATGCCAAATCAATCGCCGCAAACGGGCCAAGTTCCGGCTCAGTTGCCCGTTACAGGTGCACAGGTACGCCTGACCGTACAGGATGCCGAGGCGCTGGCGCTCAAAAACAATCCTCAGATTTCGGTCTATCGGTTGTTGTATCTCGCATCCAAGCAGGTCACTCGGCAGCAACAGGCTGCCTACTATCCCAATATCTACGGCAGCTTGACGGCGGTTGAGCCGCACGAGGGCTCGCGCATCGCCGCCGGCAATCTCAACAACCCCATCGTGTATGAGCGCGCCGCCGGCGGAATTACCTTGTCGCAAATGATTACCGACTTTGGCCGCACCAACAACCTGGTCGCCTCCGCCGCCTTACGCGCCAAGGCTGCCGACATGAACGCCATGGCGACCGCCGACCAGATCAAACTGGCGGTCGATGAGGCGTTCTACAACGCCCTGCAAACCTTGGCTCTACAGCAAGTCGCGGAACAGACCGTGCGCGCCCGGCAACTTGTGTCCGATCAGATTACGGCGCTGTTCGAGAACAAGCTGCGTTCTCAACTCGACGTCAGCTTCGCCAACGCAAACCTTGCCCAGGCCAAACTGCTTCTGCTGGATACACAGAATAATTACCAGTCCGCGCTGTCGGCACTGTCCCAGGTTCTGGGCTACACCTCGCAGCAGCAGTTCGATCTCGTCGATTCGGAGACCGAGTTGAAACCGCCTCCTGACGCAGTAAGTCAGTTGCAGGATGAGGCGTTCAGCAACCGTCCGGAAATTGCCTCGCAAGGTTACGAATACCAGGCCGCCCGCCATTTTCAGAAGGCCGAGCGCGACTTGTTGCTTCCCTCGATTGAGGCGCTGGGAGTTGTGGGCCGCACGCCTTATAGCAATTCGATTGCGGGCGTATCCCCATTCACATCCTGGTATGGCGCGATAGGAGTCAACGTAAACATCCCGATCTTCAATGGCTTTCTCTACCCAGCACGCTCGCGGGAGGCTGGTTTTCGGGCCCAGGCGGCCGACCAGCAACTCCGTGATTTGAAAGATCGAATCGCAAATGATGTTCGCACAAGTTGGCTAAGCGCGATTACCGCCTACAACCGCATTGGCGTTACACAACAGTACGTTGACCAGGCCAATCTTGCGGTCAACTTGTCGGAAACCCGCTACAACCTGGGACTTAGTTCGATCGTGGAACTCAGTCAGGCGCAACTGACGCAGACTGAAGCGCAAATCCAGTTCGCTGCTGCAAAGTATCAATACCGGATAGCCCAGTCGGTCCTCCGCTTCCAGATCGCAGCGCCATAGGACAAGAATGAGCAAAAGACGCAGAGAACCGCAGGATCATACCGGCATGGCGTTTTGGATAGCCGCGATATTCGCCTGCGGCATCGTAGGAGTGACTGAGGACATCTATTACTTCGCAACCGAGGTGGTGTTTTGGAATACGTGGCGCTTTCATCCCGTTTCGATTGTTCTGGGAACACTGGCTTTTCTTGGCCTGCTGTATTTCCTGATGCGGATGCACGACCGGGACCATGCCCTGCGGTACTTGGAGCCATATATTCCGCTTCTCGTACTCTCGAGCGCAAATCTGCTGTTGAAGCTCAACGGCGCGTGGCTGTTTCCGGTCGCCTTCGCCTGCGCGCTTTGGAGCAAGGCCCAAGTCCGAAGGCTGCGCGGTCGTAAACCAACTGCGCGCCGCCTTTCCGCGTCCAAATGAGGGAGACGCAATCATCGTTTCTCTTGGAGGTGCTTCGTATGAAGCGGCAGCCAGTCGAAATCGCTGCGTCGGTTTTCGCGTTCAGCGTTGCTACCGAACTGCTGTGCATCCGGATGCTGCGGGGCTCCGTAACCGAGTGGCTCGGTCATCCACACCGCTTGCTTCTCTTTGTCTCCATGGTTCTCGTCAATCTCTTGAACGCTGCCACTGCCCTGTATTTCAGCTCTCGTGCAGTGAGGGCGGAGGTTCGGTTGAAACTCGGGGAGCAACGGAGCGTCTACCTGAATCACCATCTTCGCCAAGCCTTGTCGATTGTTCAGACTGCTTCGTTTCTGACCAACGACGAGCAGACCGTCAACCTATGTCGTGAAGCGGTGAGCCGCATCGCACATATTCTTGTCAGCGCCGAGGCTGGCTTGACCGATCCCAGTGCCGTGCTCTTCGCTAACGGACAGCCTCGTGAACGTTCCAGCGCTAACGACGTCGGAACCTGAGCGCACGGCAATGACAAGGCGAAGAACTCCCGCCGATGTAGAAGGTTCGAACAGGACGCCGGTGTGCCGACATTTTCTCCAGAGAGGGAGGGAGTATTCAGATGCTAAGGCTTAAGGTTCTGGTATCGGCGCTGCTCTTGCTTACGCCCGCTTTGCTTGCACAAGAAGTTCCTGCCGGAACGGTAATGCCAGTCATGTTGCAAACTACACTGAACGCCAAGAAAGCCAGAATCGGGCAGAGAATCCAAGCAGAGTCATGCAAGACGTTCCTCTCTCGCCTGAGACGCGAATTAGAGCAGGCACCAAACTGATTGGACACATCGTCGCAGTGACTCGGCCGGGCAAGACTTCAGGCTCGCGCATCGTTTTTACGTTCGATCGCCTCATCATTCGAGGCGTAGGAGTTCCAGTTACGACGAGCCTGCGCTCGCTGGCTTCAATGATGGATGTATTTGACGCACAACTGCCCACGACGGCTATCGATGATCGTGGTACCAGCCAGAGCGATTGGGTCACAACGCAAATTGGCGGAGATGCCGTCTATCGCGGAGCCGGGATCGTGATGTCGCATGGTGAGGTGGTTGGAAAATCCACTGACTCAGGCGAGGTGACGGCCAAACTGATTGCGTCTCGCGAAGGTGGCTGCCGAGGAGCTATGGTCGAAAACGAACGAGCGCAGGCGCTTTGGTTGTTCTCACCTTCGGCCTGTGGCGCCTACGGATTCGAAGACCTGAAAATATCCCATGCCGGCAGAAATGATCCAATCGGGCAGATCGTTCTGGAGTCTGACAGAAATGTGAATGTGTCCGCCGGAAGCGGGTTATTGCTCAGGGTGACAACTCCGCCCGAGCATTCTTCGGTTGGGCCCCCCTCAGGCTAATGCAGAGGTTTCCGGATCATCGGTGCTAGCGGCCAAACTCCCAGAATCGGTGGACGCTCCCGCTTCGGACCGAAGGCGGGAGCGTCCGACATCTCCTAGTAGCTAGGCGACCCTGCCGAGCTGACTCTGTTTGCGGATTTCCCTCTCGGCATTGGCCCAGTCCTCCTCGTGTTTTCCGTCAACACACCCCCGTGCTTCGTACAACTCGAACGCACGCTGCTTAATTCGCTCAAGCAACTCTTCGAACGCTGGGTTGGACGAGGACTGCCTCTGTGGTTGTGACGCCGACTCCATTGTTAACGATCTTGACATATACGCTCCTTGATGTGCTGATTCTTTTGTTGTGGTTAGGTTGAGTGAGGCTCAACAACAAGATTGCGCTGGCGAGTGGGGACCTGCGAACCCGGTCGCGACAGCCT
>Ga0207930_1000067_pt1 | contig 25663 bp, 18 predicted proteins | sample NGESurshal092012_7_FD_184477 | JGI IMG/M metagenome (GOLD analysis project Ga0207930, IMG submission 184477) | Arctic peat soil microbial communities from Barrow, Alaska - NGEE Surface sample 210-3 shallow-092012 (SPAdes) | ecosystem: Environmental > Terrestrial > Soil > Wetlands > Peat ... | reverse complement strand
AAGGTCCCTTGCGCAGGAGCTTGAGATACTCCTGATAGCTACCCAGTGCGGCGGTCAGGTCGCCGGTCTTCTCCTGCACCTCACCGAGTTTGTAGGTGGCCTCGGCGTCTTTCGGCTTCCACTCCAGCGCTTCCTGGTAGCGGCTGATGGCACCCTTGTAGTTGCCCTGCTTGAAGTACCAGTCGCCGACCTCGATGCATTTCGCGGCCTTGTGCGGGTCCCAGGGATGGAATTCGTTGAACTCGCTTTCTTCTACTGCACCCGGGTGTTTCTCGTCTCCCGAGGGCGGCGCGACATCAATCTCCGTCTGCTTGCTGGAACTCTCATCCGGAGCGATTTTGTCGGAACGCGGCGGGGCCTTGCGATTGTCCTTGGGCGGAGGAGCGGACTTGTCCACCGGCACGCGCGTAATGGGTCCGTCGTCCTGGCTCTGCGCCACGGCGACTCCGGTCAGGCCAAGACAAAATATCGCGAAAATCAGAACGCGTAGCCGCACACTCATATTCTATTGCAACCCGAACGGCGTGTGGATGACTCGCGCGACTGTAATTCATGGGAGAAACCTGCAGCCGGTTCGGGCAACTTTCTCGCCCGGACACAAGAAAAATCCCACCCCGGTCTTCCGGGATGGGGTGCTAAGCAAATCATCGAATCATCAAATATTTCTTCTCGCTTCCCTGCCACTTACATCTCAGGGAAGACCGAAAAACCGGCTGCCAAGATCCTTGCCGGTGGGCACGCCCAATCCAGTGATCAGGTCATACTGCGGCCCGGCATAGAATCCGTTGTAGCCGGAGACCACGTCAAAGAAGTAGTAGTTGTAGTTGTAGGTGGCAGCCGGGTACAACGGCGGTGCGAAGGAGGCCAGCTTGGCCTTGCCAAAGCTGACGCGAGCCGCATCAATGTCGGCGACCAGGCCGGAATTGACCGGTGTCGCAACACTGGTTCCTCCCACTCCGTAGTAGTAGCAGCCCCAGGCATAGTTGCAAATCCACACGGCAACGGGGGTGTTGGGATCGGCAATGGCAGCGATGTCAGGCGCTGCACGATTCGGAGAGCATACACCTGAGCCTACGTTCCCCTGCCAACTCGGGATCGCGAAATTATTGCTGCAGCCGCCGCCGGCGCCAGCCCAGCCATATTCCGCATTGCGAGTCAGGTTGGGGTTGAGGTAGAGCGAGGTTCCGCCGACGCAGGTAGCGTACACCGAGGTGCACGGATACCCAGTGACGGAGTAATACGGCCACGCAGACCCGTCACCAGAAGCAAACAGCAGTGGCTTGCCCAGGTTCCAATACGGATCGAGGGAAGGAATCTCGCCAGCGTTGAAGGTCCAGCTATTGGAGACGACATCCCCGCCAGGGAACGTCTGTGTGACCCCTAACGTCGCGCAGGATGGAGAGGCCGGGCATCCTAGTGCAGCGATGCTTTCCTCGTCCGTCCCATAGCTGTAGGGATTACCCTGTACGTAAACGATCGTCGCCAGAGGAGCCATGGAATGGGCATACTCGATGTCGAGCATGGATTCCAAGTCCCAACCGGTGCCGGTGCCATCATTGCCGCCGCTCACGTCGATACTGTAGAAGGTGGGGTCCGGCAGACCCATATCCAGGTCGAACTGGTGCAGGTTGTTCCAGGCCAAAGAATAAGAAAAGAAGTCGACGATGGCAATGACCATGCCGGCTCCCTTGTTCGCGCCTGGGAAGTTCGTCCCATAGGCGGTCTGCACCCCCTTGGCGCAGACTGCGATCTGGTAGCCAGTGTTGTAGTCACAGAACGAGGGTTCTCCCGCTACCAGCTTCCCCTTCGCGCCCAGCTTGTTGGACAGCCAAATGGTGGGATGCATCGGGCCTTTGGCGAGCGCAGCAGGAAGGACCGGCGCGGGTTTGCCAGTCGTCTGGACTTTGGTGATGACCCTGCTGGCGTTCATCTGGGCGAAGCCCAACTGGCAGACCAGCAACACAACGAGTGCGATGAAGAAGAGTTTACGACGGTTCATTACAGCACCCCCTGAAAGCGGCGGCGAAGATAGCCCGCCAGTCCAAGTGCCGAGCTTCCGAACAACACAAGCGTGCCGGGCTCGGGAGTGGTGTCGATCCACGTGGTACCGATAGCTACATCGTTCAGACCGTACTGATCGATGACATCGAACTGTATCGCATAGAACCGCTGGCTGTCGTAGGCACCGATGAACAGGGCCGTCCCCGGACCAAATCCGGAGTTGCCACCGGCAGACCATGAGCCGATGACCTGAGAGTTAATATCGTAAATCGTGACGAAGGCAGTAAACGGACCGTAGTAGTCAGACTGAATGTAAGTTCCGGCTGCAAGCACGCCCGTATCGAAGGTGAGGACGAAACCTGCATCCTGGTTTCCGAACAGCCTGCCGTTGTAAAGAATTCCCTGGTTGTTGGCAAATTGCCCGTTCCAAGTGACGCCTTCCTGCAGGTTGTAGAAATTCTGGAAGCCGCCATTGAGTCCAACAGTTCCTGTGACACCGAGGATCTGCGAAACGATGGGCTGAGGGGTGGTGTACTGGGTATAGTCGTTCAGGCATCCAAACTGAACGCACCAGTCATAGTAATCCTGGTTGATTGATGCGGGATTGGTGGTGATGCCGGCTCCCGCCCAAGCGCTGCCGACCGCGAAGACGAGGCAGCATACAAGTAAGGCTAGTTTTTTCATAGTGCTCCTTAAATGACACGCTCAGATCTGAGGTTCGGGGGAGGACTTCACTGTAGCTCTGGCTGGACGCAATGCAGCAGAAAAATTGAGAAATTCGATTGCTCATTCCCAAATTGAGAACTCCCAATCTGGAAGTGAAAAACTTTGCAACTGCGATTAAAGGTGCACTACGAGGATCGCGCTCCGCGGCTGAATGGTGCTTGATCGTGCGCAAAAAGGAAACCGGAGCGCTTGGCGCTCCGGCTGATGACTGCTACTACCCCGAAGAGAAGCTACTGATTCATCCTGCGCCTCAACACTCCCGCAAGACCAACTATGCCGGAGCCAAGAAGAGCGATGCTGCCTGGCTCGGGAACCGACGGCACATTCGACACCGAGTAGTTGTCGAGATATCCGGAGTCGTTGCCACCGCCGAACGTGTCAAAAAATCCCGTTCCGTACGAGGCGACGTGCTCCCCAAGACAGGGGCCGTTGTCCCCGCAGAACGGCACGTTGCTTCCCAATTGAGTGCCATCCAGCCAGAAGTTGTACTTCTGCGTAGTGAAGTTAAACACGAAATAGACGTTGTGCCAGGCGCCCCTAGTGATCGTTCCAACCACCGGCAAGCCCGCGGTGATCAGAAGAATATTGTTGTTACTGGGATCGGTGTCGATGCCGCCGATAAACGGAAACAAGCCGGATCCCAACCCGGCAAATTGCCACGAACTCTGCGTGCTTCTGCTAGCAAGATAGATGTACGCAGACAGACCGACCAGTGGACCAGTCGAGAAATCGCTATGGTAAGGGCCCGACTGGCTGCTCGCGGAGCCGTCCACCCAGACGGCCTGGGATCCGGCATACACCACACTGGTTTGCACATCTACCGACGTGGTACCGAACTCCTGCCACCCATCCTGTCCCACGAGATTGCCCAACGTGAAAGGAGGATTCTCGAAGCCGGTAGCATAGATCGTGCCGGCATGCGCTGCGGGGATTGCAACGGCCAGTACGAAGGCAATCAGAAGCGAGGGGATTGCGATCGCCCTAATTTGTGAGGTCTGAGACGAAGTGATGGGTGAATCTCCTAGTGCATCTGTCGTCTTGACGTTGTCGTTCTCGGTCCCGAAGGAAGGTATGGGCCCAGACACCAAATTTCGCCGACACAGTATCACAGACTTAGTTTCAGATTCAAGGCCATGAAAGTGGCCGATGGCCAGCACACCCGTGCCTTCTGTCCCCCAACGACACTGCAAGTAAGATGCGGGCCAACCCTGCCTGGCGGTCTCGCGGCGCAAATAAGAAGGCCGTCCGCTGAGCAGACGGCCTTTCGTCGGATGGGTGCTGTCACCCATTTGCTTCTGGAGGCAACTTGATGGGCGTACTGCCTGTCGCTAGACTACTGCGTTTGCGGCGCACTCGCTTGTGCTGACGTCGACTCCAGCGAGTTGGTCAGCAACGCGACATCGACACGGCGGTTCTTCTTGCGACCGGCAGCATTGGAGTTCTCCGCAACCGGGTTCTCCATTCCCAAGCCGATCAGGTAAATGCGATACGGCGGAACGTTATGCTTAGCCGCAAGATACTGGATCACGGCGTCCGCGCGGCGTCGGCTTAACTGGTTGTTGTACTCAGTCGAACCAACTCCATCGGTGTAACCCTGCACTTGGATGATGTAATGCTTCTGGCCCGCGACCTGTTGCGCAAACTCATCCAGCATCTGCTGGTCTGCCTTGGTCAGCGTCGCCTTGTTGAAGCCAAACTGGATGGTCGTGTTGGCGGTCGCCTTATAGTTATCCAGGTTCTCGACCGTACCTTGCAGTCCGTTCAATCCGCTGGACACATGGTTGGCCTTCTGGTTGGCCTGATCGGCGGAGTCTCCCGCGGCTAGCGCCTTCTGATCGGCCTGGTTGGCCGCCTGGATCCCCTGCTGCGCCTTGCCGTCGACATCCTTAATATCGCGGCTGTTCTTCGAAGTTATGTCGTCCAGTTCGCCAATCTTGTTGTTGATAGGGGTGACCTGGCTCTGGACATATTTCTTAGTTGCGCAACCAATGGTGGATAGGAGGCTGCCTGAAACCAACGCTGCGACAAGAAAGATTCTGCTCATAGCTTAAACTCCTGCGATGCTGACTTCTACTCAAGGAGGTGCACGTTGGCTGCCAACCGCGCCGCGCATAGCCCTACGAATGACTGCATTGTTTTCAATCACTTGGACAACTTGCCCCGGGCCGGGTCATATCGCGCAGGATAAACCTGACGCGAGTAGTAAACTTTTTACAGGGTGGTGGCGCTGGGATTAAGCCTTTGCCCGCACTGGCAGCATCAAACTGAGTACCTTCCTCTGCATGGACTTGCATCAGAAAATTCGTACCTTGCCGACCTCGGCGGGCGTGTATCTGTACAAAAACGCCGAAGGCCAGGTCATCTATGTTGGTAAGGCCAACAACCTGCGCTCGCGGGTGCGCTCCTATTTTCTCGAAGGCGCAGCGGAAAATGCCAAGACCGGCACGCTACTGCGAGAGGCCGTCGACCTCGACTACATCGTGGTTGACAATGAGAAGGAAGCGCTCGCGCTTGAGAACAATCTCATCAAGCAGAAGAAGCCGCGCTACAACATTCTGTTGCGTGACGACAAATCCTATCCCTATATCAAGCTGACCATGGGCGAGCGCTATCCGCGCGTTTACGCCACACGCCGCCTGCGCAAGGACGGGTCACTCTATTTCGGCCCGTACTTCCCTACCAGCCTCGCCTATCGTCTGGTCGATCTCATTCACCGCAATTTTCTGATTCCCTCGTGCAAGATCGACTTGAACCGCAACCATCCGCGGCCGTGTTTGCAGTACTACATCAGGCGCTGCCTCGGCCCGTGCGTCGCAGGACTCACCACGCCCGATCGTTACGCCGAGGCCATGCACGATGTGAAGCTCTTTCTGGAAGGCCGCGGCGCAGACCTGACTCGCTCCTTGCACGAGCGCATGAACGCTGCCGCCGGGCGCGAGCAATACGAGTTGGCCGCCAAGTACCGCGACTTGATTTCGACCGTCGAGCTGTTGGGCCAGAAGCAGCGCATGCATGCCGTCGATGGCGACGATGCCGACGTTTTCGGCTACCACTATGAAAACCACATGCTGGCCGTGAATCTGTTCCACATGCGCGGCGGCAAGATCATGGACAAGCGCGAGTTTTTCTGGGAAGACATGCACGAAATCGTCGGCGAAGATGGCTTGGACCCCGGCGAGTTCTTCTCGGCGCTGCTGAAGCAGGTCTATCTCGACCAGCAATACATTCCGCACAACGTCTATGTGCCCGTTGATTTTGAAGACCGTGCCATGCTCGAAGAGGTGCTCTCCGAGGGCCGCGATCGCAAAGTTCAGATCCACGTTCCGCAGCGCGGCGACAAACGTTCCCTGGTTGACCTGGTCGGCCAGAATGCCAAGCAGGCGTATGACCAACGCTTCCGCGTGATGAAGCCAGCAGCGAAAGTCATCCAGGAAACGCTGCAGGATGCGCTGGGCCTGCCCGAACTTCCGCAGCGCATCGAGTGCTTCGACATCTCACATATTCAGGGTGCGGAAACCGTCGCGTCGATGGTGGTGTTGGAAGACGGCAAGATGAAGAAGTCGGACTACCGTAAGTTCATTATCAAGACGGTGGAAGGCGTGGACGATTTCGCCTCCATGCGCGAGGTGGTGACCCGCCGCTATGCGCGCCTGCAGGCGGAAGAGAAACCGCTGCCCAGCCTGATCCTCATTGACGGAGGCATCGGCCAACTGCACGCCGCCGCCGATGCGTTAGAGGCGTTGGGCATCGTCAACCAGCCGCTGGCGTCCATCGCCAAGCGCGAGGAGATCATCTACGTGCAGGGTCAGGAGGACGACCCCATCATGCTCGATCGCCACTCGCCGGTTTTGCACCTGGTGCAGATGGTGCGCGACGAGGCCCACCGATTTGCAGTGACCTTCCACCGCAAGCGCCGCGAAATGCGCGACCACAGAACCGAGTTACTCGATGTCCCCGGCGTTGGCGCCGAAACCACTCGCCGCCTGCTGCAGCACTTTGGCAGCCTGGAGGCCGTCAAACAAGCCGATGCCGCTGCACTGGCATCAGTCGTCAGCCGCCCTCAGGCCGAGGCAATCTTGCAACATTTTCAGGGGAAGTCGGCGGACGCGGCGCCTGACGCCGATTGAAACCGGGGCTGAGAGCGGCACAAAACTTGGTGTACGAAGCCAGGCAAATCGGCCGCGCCGCTTGTGCTCGTCACCTCGGCTCAGTAGTATTCTTCTCACTCACTCTAAGATCGCTGGAAGCAACCAGGGGGAACCATGTCAGCCGGTGAAGAGCTTAACGAACTGCAGGAACATGCCGAAGAAGCCAAGGAACGAAAAGAACTGGCTCCGGTGAGTCTCACCATGGCGGTGGTGGCCGTGCTAGTGGCGACCATCTCGTTGCTGGGACATCGTGCCCACACCGAAGAAATTCTGCTGCAAAACCAGACCACCGATAAGTGGGCGTACTTTCAGGCGAAAAACCTGCGGCTGAACAACCTCCAGGCGCTGAATAAAGTGATGAGTGCGCTCGAAGGCAAGAACGAAAAGGCCGAGCAAGTGCAGAAAGGTTTCGAAGCCGACATCGAGAGGTATACCGAGGACAAGAACAAGGCCCAGGAAGAAGCCCACGAACTGGAGGCCGAGCTCCGTCACGAAACCCACCGCGCCAACCGTTTCGATCTCGGCGAAGTATTTCTGGAGATTGCCCTGGTAGTAACTTCGATTACGCTGCTGACGGGACGCCGGCACTACTGGATGCTGGGAATGGTGTTTGCAACTGCGGGAATCGTAACCGCGGCCACGGTCTGGTTTCTGCACTGAGCCGTCACGGCTCCCATCCTTCGTCCCCCACCAACGGCACGAAGCAACACAATATCTGGCGAGCGGTAACCATCTCGCCGCCGATTTTGTGCGCGACTTGCAACTGCTGTTCAGCGCGATTTCCTACCGGCACAACCATCGTGCCGCCCTCGGCCAACTGCGCGATCAAGCTTGGAGGCGCTTGCGGCGCTCCTGCGGCGACTACGATCTTGGTGAACGGAGCTCCGTCCGACAACCCCAAACTGCCATCACCGTGGACCACGTGTACGTTGGCGTAGCCCAGGGCCGACAATACTTGGCGTGCCTTGTCGGCCAATTCGGCGTGCCGCTCGATGGTCCACACCTCGGCAGCGAGTTCACCCAGCACAGCTGCCTCGTATCCGGTGCCTGTCCCCACTTCCAGCACGCGGTCGGAAGGCTGCACCTCCAAGGCCCCGACCATCGCGGCGACCATGAATGGTTGCGAAACTGTTTGACCCTCGCCAATTGGAAGAGGTCCGTCAGCGTAGGCTTCGAGTGCGTATTCGGGAGCGATGAAAGCTTCGCGCGGGACGTTACCCATGGCCGCCAGCAAGCGCTCATCGCGAATACCTCGCCCGCGCAACTGCTCCTCGACCATGCGAGCGCGCAACTGGATCAGCTTCTCGGGACTCGGTGTGTGGCTCATCCAACCCATGAGTATGCCTGACGAATCTGACCTAGCCGCATTACTTCTTGCGCTTCCGGATCAGCAAATCAAAACTCACCACGCCGTTTTCGTCGCGAATCCCCTGCACCGTGTATTCGGTATTGATGTTGTATTCGAACTGAATGACCTGCTGCGCCGACTGCGTCAGGTTGGTGATATAGGTCAGCGTCACGTCCTTGGACACCTGCTGCTCGATGGTAAGGCGCGCGCTCGGGTTATTGTCCGCGCCACCCACCGAGGGATTGATCCGAATCGAGCTGACCCCGAACAGCCTCGACACCCGGTTGCTCACCGCCTGGTTGATGGCCTGCCCCAGCACCAGGCTGCCGGCTCCCTCGCCTAGGCTAGTTGTACTGGTGCCGCCCGCAGCATAGCTCTCCTCCTGGGTGCGGCCGAAGGCGAGCAACGCAATGATGTCGTCGCTCGACAGCGGCGGGTCGGAGCGGTACGTGGTGGTCAGTTTCTCCATCGTGCCGTGCAGGCCGATGGTGATGTCGAAGTCGCGCACCCGCGTCGTCGCCTCCATGTCAAGAACGGGATCGATGCGAATGGGGTTGGCAAAGGTCACGTCGCCCCGGTCCAGGTGATACTTCGTGCCGTTGAGGTTGATGTCGCCTTCCGCAATGTTAATGCGGCCCAGCAGCACTGGCCGCATGGCCGTGCCCCGCAGGCGCACGTCAACATCGCCAGACAATTTGGCCAGCGAGGTCTGCACCGTCAACTCCGGTGCCGACACGATTCGCACATCCAGGCGCAGGTTGTTCAGCGGAGACGTGGGGTTCGGCACTTCCACGGTTTGGCTGACGAAGGCGCCCCCGATGTCCATCGAGGGAATCTGCGCAAACCGCGTGATGGTGACGTCGCCGCTTAGAGTCGAACCCCGCAGCGTGCCGTTAAGGCGCAGGGTCTGGTCCGCCGTAACGCTCACCCCGCCATAGCGGAAGCGAATGTCAGTACCATTGGCGTTCAGGTCGAAGCCGATCGTGTTGCCGAAAGTGATATAGCCCGACACGTTCACCTGGCCGCCGCCCACGCGTCCCGTCAGGCGTTCCACTTCCAGCCGGTCCTGATTGAACACCATCGTACCGTTCAGTTCGCCCAGCGCCGCCGGCAGGTCGATCAGGGAGAATCCTGCGTGCGCGATCACCACCCGTCCATTCATGACCGGCTTGGCCAAGGTGCCGCGCACGGTGATGTCGGCGTCGGTCGAACCGTAGGAAGTCACTTCTGGGTCCAGCACATGCCACAGCGCCACGTTGATGTGGCCCTTGGCATAAAGATTCAGCGGACGCTCCCCCTTCAAGTCCACCGTGCCACCGACGCTGAAGTTCGTGTCATCGGCCGCTAGCGTCAACCGTTGGACGCTGACCACGTTATCAGCCAGCGTCAACTGGACGGGACCATCGCTGTGAATCGCGATCTTCTCCACCGCAACGCTGAATGCGTCCACCTGCAACGTTCCCTTCAATTCGCGCGGCCGTCGTAGCGGACCGCTGATGCTGCCGTGTCCGGCCAAAGAAGAGTGCCCGGTGATCCTGCCCTTCAGCTCTGCGGTTAACAGCGGATCGATGTCAAGATTTGTGAACTGCAGTTGCAAATTGCTCTGCAGGTCTCCGTTCTCGTCAACCGTTCCGTCGAGCGACAGCGACGCGTGCTCGAAATTCGATCGCGCCGCAATCTGCAACTTGCTCCCTTGCGTCACGGCATCCACCGTCAGCCCGCCTTGGTACTCGTCGTTGAAGACCAGTTTGGTCAGCACGACGTGGGCTTCCACCATCGGCCGCTCCAGTGTTCCGGACGTCTTGAGCGTGAAGCTGGCGATACCTCGCTCTTGCAGTTGCACAGTTTGCAGTTCGCTGATTTTCTCCAGGTCGATGTTGTCGCCCCGCAGGTCGGTCCGAACTTCGCGTTTGTTGAGGTTGAAAGCCGCCGTGCCCAGGACCACCCCGCCGAGGGCTTCCAGGCGAATGTTCTCGAACGCCACCTCGTGGTTCGCCAGCACGACGTCCGAGGTCAACGTCTTAATGGGATGCCCATAGGCCTCGCCTCCGCTGACCGACAACTGCCCGTGTCCGTGCTCATCATTCTCCGTGCCCGATACCTGCAGGTTGAAGTTCACCGCTCCCGACACGGGATAATTCGTGCCCAGGGTGCGCTGCAGGTCGGCGACACTGCCGTTGTGGATCGCAGCTCTCACCTCGAACGGCGAGTTGGCCGTGAAACTACCATCTTGCAACGTGGCTGAGCCGTCCACGTTCAACTGGGCGCCACCCTGCTCGATCACTCCGTTGTGCACCGCGACAGCGCTCCTGCCGTACTGCACGTCGCCCGCAAACGAATCGACGTGGATACGCGGCACCTTGAGCTTTGGCTTCTGCTCAGTAGGATTCTGTTCGACATGAATCAGCGACTCCACCGTGCTCACCTTTGAGGGATGGGGTGTTGCAGCAACCGAGGCGAGCATTGGCGTAAAAATATAGCTGAAATCGGTGGCCAACAAGCGGCCCACAATGTCAGGGTAGGCGAGCTTCCCGTTCAATGTCCCATTGAAGCTGGCCCGGCCATTGAGTTCGATGGGCAGTTGCGGTTGGCCCGCCGCAGTCAGCAACGGCTGGAACTCCTTAAGGCTGCCAGTGGTGACGGCGATCTTTAATTGCGCGTCGCGCGGACCCAGTTCACCGGACGCTATCGCCTCGCTGTGCGGCGTCGCCAAATTCAACCCTGCAATCGCAAGCACTCCGGAGTGCACATCGTAGTGGCCGCGCAACGCGCCGCTCACCGGCAACTGGTCGGTCGCGCTCTGCGCCGGAGCGATGGCATCGAGAGCAAGCTCGGCAGTCGCCCGCTTGATCGACTCCCGCCACGCCACTCCTACCGTCCCATTCACCGCGCCGGCGGCGTTCAACTTGTCCAGGGGAAGCGATTTACTCGACAGCATGGCAACCACTTCCGTCAGCGACACGCCGCTGACCTTGAAGTCTGCGGTACCTTGCTGCACCGGTAGAGCGCCCGGCGTTTTGGACGCGACGCTTGCGGAAGGCTTCGCGCCCTTTGCCGGATTCTCGTTCCGCACTTGCGCCGTCGTAACCGCCAACCTGGGAGGGTAGTTCTTCACCTCCGCATCGCCCGTCACCGTCCCACCCAATAAGCGCGCAGTGATCTTCTTCAGCAGAATGTGATCGCGATCGACTGCGAAGTCGGCGCCTCCGGAAGCGTCGCGCAGGATCAGGCTTTCGTCCTGGAAGTTGACCGCGCGCATCACCAGCTTCCCGCTCGTGGTGAAGTTGTCTTCCGCGAAGTCGCCCGCGCCGGTGATGTTCAACCCGCCTCCTCGCAGGTTGTACACCCGGGCGATCGCTCCCACTTGCGCCAGGTCAATTGTGCCGTCATAGCTAACCTGCAGCCGCGGATGATTGAAATCGTCAATGCTCCCGCTCAGATCCACTGACGACCGCTGCGAGATCAGCTTTAGCGAACGCACCTGCACCCGGTTCCGCCACAAACTGAATTCAGCGTCCGCGCTGGCGGCAACGTCGCGATAGTCCTGGTATTGTGCGTCCATCTTGCCGATATGCAGGGTGCTGTCATACTGCCGCTGCGCGTGCTCGTAATCCATCGTGAGCCCCACATCATTGGCCTTGAAGTCGAGCGGCAGCTTCTGTTCATTCAGCAGTAAAGCGCCGTTGCGCAGCTCGACTTTTCCGATGGCGAGATCGAACAGTTGCTGGATTGGGTCGCCGCCCGCTTTCACCTTCGGCTCAGGAATATTGGTTGAACCGTCTGGCTTGGCGATGACGTGGACCACCGGCTGATCCAGCGTGAGTTGGTTCAGGTCGATGGTGGTGTTGAGGAACGAAACTACCCGCAATCTCACAAAAAGGCGGTCCACATGCGCCAAGGGAGCTTCGCCTGCAGGTTCGAGGCCGTGAATCGTCAGTCCGTTGGCCTCGAACTCCAGACGCTTTACGTTCCAGTGCAGCGACCGCAGCTCCACGTTACCGCCTGTCGCCTTCTGGAGTTGGGCGATCAATCGACCGCGGACGATCTCCTCAAACGTCGGACTTCCCAAAAACCAGACAAAAGACACCACCAGCACGGCAAACAGTCCTGCCATCACCGCCCAGAACCACAATGGGAAGCGCAACCGCCGGGATGGTGTTTTCTCGTTCATGCTACTTTCCGCCCGCCACCTGGTGTCGCGATGACGAAATCTGCGACGGATACGGCAACGGCATCAAGTTCTCAATCTGTGTTTGTTGCCGCAGGTTGTGCAGCCACGCGTCCAGCAATTCGTCCATATGCTGCTGTACCAGCAGTTCGCGGATTTTCGGACCCACCTCCTGCAGAGTCACAACCTTAACTCCAGCTTTCTCCATGTCGGGCAACACCTGCGTGCGGTAGTAGGCTTCAACCTCCTCGAGCTGCACGTGTACGTTCGGTCTCAGCCGCACTTCGATGAAGTTCATCATCTGCATCTCGCGCCGCACATTCGCCTCGACCTCGCGCTGCGAGAATCCATACGTCGCGATCAGCCTCTGCCACCCTTGTTCATCAGCGGCCGCGGGAATCTGCGCCCGAAGTTTGGCGATGTCGGCGCGAACTTCCTCCCGTGACGGCGCCAGATAGTTAGGGTCGGTCATCTGGATTTCCAGCACCCGGCGGTCGATCAGCCGCTGCAAAGCGCTGGCCCGGTCCGCCTCAGTCACGCTGGACAGAGGTTTTTGCTGCATGAACGCTTCAAAGCGGACGGCGTCGTCCCATTCGCTTTGCAGCACCGGTTTGCGATTCACCGTGGCGATCACGCCATCGATCACCTCGCCGGCAAGAGCCGCCATCGGCGTCAGCAGCAGAATACAAATCGCGATGTGTAGAAGTCGTCTCATCAGAAGGTTTGTCCAATACTGAAAAAGTAGTTGAAATGCTTGAGTGTCTGCACCGTGTCGGTTTCGCGAACGGGATAGCGTGTGGGACTGAAGTTATAACTAAGATCGACGCGCACCGGACCGACCGGCGTTTTGTAACGGATGCCGGTGCCAATCGCCTGCGGGTTGTAGCTGAAATTGCACGCCACTGTGCTATTGGGCGGCGCACAGGCCGAGATCGAAGGCTGGTTGAAGCGCACCAGTCCGCTCAACATCTGGTTCGGGCTGGCAAACACGTTGCCCATGTCATGAAAGAAGACGAAGCTCAAGTTGTCGGCGGCGTAGGGCAACATCACCGGTGGAGTCCGGATCTCAAAGTTATTGACGAACAGCGCCTGCCCGCCAATCGGGTAACCCGTTTCCAGATCGCGCGGGCCTGCTTGGTTAATCGCGAAGCCGCGCAGCGAGTTGCCCCCTCCAGCGAAGAACAACTCCGGCAGCGGAATGGCGGTCGCCGATCCGCCCGGATAGTAGTTGGTTCCATAGGGCCGCTCGAGACCGATCTGGGTATTGCGCGCCAGCACCCACTTCTTGTGAAACGTGTAGTAGGTGGAATTCTGGTACAGAAACTTGGCGAAGTTCGACTCCGAGCCCAGCGCGCTCGTCGCCAGTCCCGTGTCGAGCAGGTTGTAGCTGCCCTTGTGCGTATCCACCGGGTTGTCGCGTTTGTCGCGCACCCAGGTGAAGCTGGGCATTGCGATGCGTACCGGACGGGAATACAGCGGTATGAGGTTGGGATCGATGACCAGGCTGGCGGGGTCGACGCGCACTCGCTGATAGCTCATCCGGTAGATAAGTGTTGTGGTTCGGCTATAACGTTCCTCGGCGCCAAACGAACCTTCCAGGCGCTCCGAGGTAAAGGTGTTCACGTTGACCGTGTTGTCGTAAAAAGCGCTCAGCGTAAGACGCCATTTCTCACTGTTGAAGAGCCGGGGCGCATCGTAGCTGATCACGCCGCGTCGCGTGAGCAAGCCAACCCGCGCCCGCAGGCTCAGCGTCTGGTCGCGACCGAACATGTTCAGGCGCGTGATCTCTAGCACACCGTTGGGACTCACGCTGGCCTGCCCCTGGGGATTGTTAATGGCCGGTGTATTGCCGGTCGCGAACTCGATGCCGCCGCCGTAGCGGAACGTCCAGCGCGGAGCCTCCGCAAGGTTGAACAGCACATTTTTCTGCGGCTCGATTCCCTCCGGATTTTGTATTGCCATGTCCACCTGGTTGAAGATGCCCAGGTTGTAAAGGCGGCGTTGCGACTCCACCATCGCTGCCTGGCTCATGGGGTCGCCGGGACCAATCCGTATCTGACGGTCCAGAATGTACGGCCGGGTATGCTCCAGTCCGGTAACGATCAGGCGATCGACATTGACGCGTTGCCCCTCCGCAATGGTGTACGTCAAGTCCATACGGTATGGCTCTCCCTCCACCCGCTTCACCGAGGACTCAAACTGCACGTCGGGAAATCCGCGATTGTAATAGAAGTAGGTCAGCGCATCGCGATCGTTCAAGATATCGAGTTCGCTGAACGGCTGCCCCTGAACGCTGCTGAGTAACGGGGCGAGTTGTTCTGCCATGAAGCTGTTATTGCCTTCGATTGTCAGGTTCTTCACCAGGGTTTGCGGGCCTTCGGTGATGCGGAAAACTACCATCAGCTCGCCTTTGTGCGACTCATAGTTGTCGTCCAGCGAGGCATCGACTTTCACGTCCAGAAATCCGTTCGCCTGGTACAGCGCCTTGACCGATGCCGCGTCGTCCGTCATCATGCGCTGGCTGAAACGGCCATTGGTCAGGATCCAACTCTTGGTCTGGATGGTCAGTCGCTCGCGGATCGTGGCTTCATCGAAATACTTGTTGCCTACGATCTTGACCGCCTCCAGTTCATGCCGCTCGCCCTGGTCGATCTTGTAAACGATGTTGACCTGGTCCTCGTCGGGCACCGGCTGCCGCTGGACTTCCACCGTTGCGTCGAAGTACCCCTTGGTCTGCATATAATTGCGCAGGTTGCGGCGGCCTTCGTTGAGCAGATCGTCGTCCACGGCGTTTTCCTGGTAAACCGGCACCAGCTTCTTCAACTCGCCGGTACTCACCTTTGCGCCCTCGGTGGTGATCACCACCTTGGAACCCTGTTCCACCTCGAACGTGTAGTTCAATGTGTTGGTCTCGGGGCGGTAATCACGATCGGTGAGCGACACCTGCGCTTCCAGATGCTGGTTCTTCTGGTAGTGCTTGCGCAGCCGTTCCAGGGCGCGCGTCAGGTTCTCGCTCTTCACCTTTGCGCCCGGCTTCAGCTTCGTGATGTCCAGGACTTCTCCCTGCGGAATACCCGTGTCGCCGTCAATCTTGACCGTGCCCACCCGCGCCAGTTCCCCCGGCGCCACGTGAAAATACATGTTCATTTGACGGCTGTCATCGTGCGCCTTCAACTCGTAGGTGATTTTGGGCTGGTAGTACCCGTTGTCGCCCAGCACCTTGGTCATGCGCTCAACTGCCCGTTTCACGTTATCTTCGGAGAACAACTCTCCCAGATCGAGTTTGCTGGCATTCACCAACTGGTGCGGTTTGGGCGGCGTCTTCGGGTTCAAGCCACCAACGTCCACGTCGCCGTTGAAGAAATTTTCGGTCCCCACAAAGGTAAGAGTGATCCCGCTTGGCTGGGCGGGTGCCGCTTCCACATGCAGGCCGGAAAACCGTCCCGTGGAGTAAAGCACTTTGATCGATTCGCGTAGCGAGTCGCGATCCAGAGGTTCTCCCGGCCTCACCAGCAGCAAGCTGCGCAGCATCTCGGAGTTCGTCCCCGCAATGCCGCGAAACTGAATATCGCGCACCGTCTCGCCTACGTACTTGCCGGCGCCATTCAACTCCGGCGACGGATGCGTTTGATCGGAAACCGTCTCATTCTCAGGAATGTTGGCTGGCGGAGGATTCTGCGCCCACGCCAGCGGACTCCCCAGCGCCAGCGCCGCGCCCAGCAAGCCGATCCCGAAATTGAATGGCGTGGTTGCCTTCCTCAAACTCGTAACCCTTGCTGGACCCGCCAGTTCCGTGCCGCCGCGGTCAAAGCTGCCGCGCCGGGAGCGTGTCCGCGCTCACCTCGGCGTGCGGCTCAAGACGAAACCTCTCTGGCGTTCCTATAATAACTAAGGAAGCATCCAGAGAGCAGGTAGCGCTGTTGGAATTCGCCGAGCGGTACTCCCGCCAAATCCTCTTCCAGCCCGTGGGGCCCGAAGGTCAGAGGAAGCTCGCCGCTGCGCGCGTCGCCATTGTCGGCTGCGGAGCCAACGGCTCGGCCCTCGCTTCCCTGCTGGCACGCGCCGGAGTCGGCTACCTGCGCATCATCGATCGCGATTACGTTGAGCCCAGCAATTTGCAGCGCCAGGTGCTGTTCGACGAGAGCGACGCAGCCGAGTCTTTGCCCAAGGCCATCGCCGCAGCCCGCAAAATCGCCAGCTTTAATTCGGAAATCGCAGTCGAGCCGCACGCCGCTGACCTTGTCCCCGGCAACGTTCACGACCTGCTCGCCAACGTGGACCTCATCCTCGACGGCACCGACAATTTCGAAACTCGCTATCTGATCAACGACTATGCAGTCAGCGAGAAACTGCCGTGGATTTACGCCGCGGGAGTAGGCAGCTACGCCGTGACCATGACGGTGCTGCCCGAGGAGACCGCCTGCCTCGCCTGTATCTTTCCTGATTCCCCCAAAGGAATAGTCGAAACCTGCGACACGTCGGGCATCCTCAATTCAGCCGTGAACCTGGTGGCAGCAATTGCGGCAACCGAGGCGATGAAGCTCATCGTCGGCGCGCGCGACCAGCTTCGTCGCACCCTGCTCTCCTGGGATGTCTGGAGCAACCAGCACGCGGAGATCAGCACGGCCCATCCTCGCGCCGATTGCCGCGCCTGCCAGCAGCACGACTTCGTGCATCTCGCCGGAGAAGGCCGTCCGCCCATCTCGATGTGTGGCCGCAACTCAGTACAAATCCACGAGCGCCAGCGTCCCATAGATTTCGCCGAACTCACCCGCCGCCTGACTCCTCACGGCTTGGTGAAGCACAACGAGTTCGTGCTCAAGTTCTGGCACGATCCCTACGAGATGACACTCTTCCCCGACGGCCGCGCCATCATCAAGGGCACGACAGACACCGCAATCGCGAGAAGCTTGTATGCAAGGTATGTGGGGTCGTAGGAGGTACCCCCGCCTCGCGCTGACTTTATCGCGCCCACCCGGGGAAAACGCCCCGTCTTACCATCGGTAGGACAAGGCGCACTAGTTTTCAATGTATCTTGCTGGACCACCCGCCTGCGGTCTGCAACGCCGTCTTTGGTAGACCCTCGGCGCATCCGCCTTTGGCATGGTGGCGCTAGTGATCTCCGATAGCACCACCTTGCACGATCACTTTGGGATTGGGCATCGTACACGGTTTAGCGCCAATGCAGTGTCGGATCGAATATACATAGCACCCACCGCCGGAACGGATAGCTATAAGCCTTTGGCAATCAATCGTTTGCAACGATTTTCCGCCCAAACGATTGAAAACAAAGGAAGCGCGAAAAGTATTTTTGGGGCAAATCAGGGATACCACCGAAGCAAAGTGCGGGTGAGTTGCGCTCTATTCCTCCGGGGCCACATACCCCTGCTTGTAATGCACGTGCAGCGGCGCGGCGGACGGCATCAGCATTACCTGCACCTTGCGCCACTTGCCATCGTGCGTGACATTGCTCGGCCGGTATCCCAGTACATACTGGTTGCGCAGTTCGCGGCTTATCAGCGCGGCGATCTCGGGAATCTGCTTGCGGTCGTCGGCTGCGATGGCCCGCCCGCCGGTCGAATCCGTTAGTTGGCTGAGCCACTTGCGGCCCCAGCGTTCTTCGAACGTCTTGAACATGTTCATCGGCACATCGTCGAAGACCCCGATCCCGTAGGTGATCACGTCGGCCTCTTCCACCATGGCCCGGGTCTCCTTCAAACTGTACCGGCTGCGGTTGTCGCCTCCATCGGTGATGATCACCAGCGCCTTCCGCTGATGCTGTGCCGACTTCATCCGCGAAATCCCGAGATACACCGAGTCATAGAGCGCCGTGCCTCCTTGCGGGTCGGTCTCGCCCAGTTTGTTCTCGATCGTCTCGATCGATTGCGCCGAAGTCGCAATCACTTCAGGATGGCTGGACACCGAGATGGCGAAATAGTCGTCCTGCGGGTTGGCGTACTTGAAGAACTCGGCCACCGCTTCCCGCTCGTATTCGATCTTGTTCCGCATACTGCCGCTGCAGTCCAGGATCAGTCCCACGGAGATCGGCGCATCCTCGTTGGAAAAGTACCGAATAGGCTGGGCGACTCCGCCTTCATACAGCGTGAAGTCTTGCCGGGGAAGATCGATCACTGGCCGATTGAGGGCATCGGTAACCGTGACCGGCACCAGCACCAGGTCCACGTCCACTCGCATTGGTTTAGTCCGGGGGTTGAGTGTAGGTTCGCCAATCGATGCCGCTAGCTTGTCGGATTTCGGCTGAACGTTCGGAACCACGTGCGCCTGGTCGAGCGAGTCGGACTGCGCCCATGCTTTGCAATTCAGTATCGACAAACTCGCGGCAAGAGCGAGAAGAAATGCAACCTTGGTAGTTTGAATTGCAGTGTGCGCGATCATGCCGGCCTCCGCCAGAGTCCTGCATCCGATGCATAAATGAGTAGCGTGCGGTTAGAAAGCGAAGGTCCAAGTCATCCCGGAGAATACGTCCCGCGCTGAATGGAGAGACTGCCTCGAGGCGATGCGCCAAACCTCAAACCAAGTGCGTGCTGACTGGCCCACATCCAGACTCGCTGCACCAAGCCCATCTCGCCTGGTGGGATGCAGGAACTATAGACCCAGTTGCCACGCCCTGGCCAGTGAATTTCACGATGGGTCCTCTTCCGGAGCCGGTTTGCCCTACTTCACCGGCGGGAGATACGGCAGCGTGCGGGCGAAGAACCAGCACAGGAAGAACACGATAGGAATGTGCACCGCGAGTTGCAGCATTCCGTAACCCACCAGGTCGCGCGCCTTCAACCGCAGGATGCCCAGCAGCGGCAGCATCCAGAAGGGATTGACTAGGTTAGGCAGCGCTTCGGCGGCATTGTAGATCTGCACCACCCATCCCAGGTGCACCTGGTGCAGGTTCGCCGCTTGCAACACGTAGGGAGCCTCGATTACCCACTTGCTGCCGCCCGATGGAACGAAGACTCCGAGCACCGCGGAATAGATTGCGACCAGCAGGGGAAAAGTGTTGTGGGTAGTAACAGCGGCAAATAGCCGGGCCAGCCAGTCCGAAATACCGGTGCCAACGATCATCCCGAAGATCACGGCATAGAACGGAAACTGAATGAGCACGCCTCCGGTGGCGGGCACGCACTCGCTCACCGCCTTCATGAATCGCTTGGGCCGCCAGTGCAGCAGGATTCCCACCGTGAGGAACATCAGATTGTAGGTATTCAGGTCGAGCGCGGCCAGCGCACCCTGCGGCGAGGTGCGAAACACGTCGATCAGGTACCAGCCCAGCAACGCCGCCACCAGGATGTTGAGCACCGGACTGTATTCCAGCCATTCACCCGGCTTGGTTCGCACTTCCATAGCTCCGGCGGTGGGCTGAAATTCGATTCCGTAATCAGCCGCCGTGCGGGCGTTTTCGGCGGACGGCGCCGACAGGTATGCAACCAGCACCGACACCGTAATCAGCACCGCTGTCATCGCGATGCTTTGCCACAAGAACAGCGTGCGAGTCAGCGGAATCACGCCGCTGACGGCGAACAGCGAAGGCGGAATCGCCGATTTGGTCGCCATGAGCATGGCGGCCGACGACGAGAGTCCCATCGCCCATACCGCGCCCAGTCCGAGATAGGCGGCGGCTCCGGCGGCGCGGTAGTCCAGGCCTTTCACTCTTTGTGTAAGCTCACGCACGTAGAGGCCACTAAAGATCAGGCTCAGTCCCCAGGAAATCAGCGAGGTCAGCATGGAGAACAGCGCCACCAGTGCGATCGCGCCGCGCGGTGTCTTGGGAACACCCGCCAGCCAGCGAATTGCGCGGTACACCAGCGGAGTCGACGCCACCACGTAGCCGCCAATGATGATCATCACCATCTGCATGGTGAACGGAACCAGCGACCAGAAGCTCTTCCCGCCGGCGATGGCGAGTTTCGACGGACTCTCGCGCAACAGCAGCCCGGTCAGGAACACGACGACAATTCCGATGAAGGCAAACACCAGCGGGTCGGGGAACCAGCGTTCGCTCCAGTTGGCGAGGGCGAGCCCGCAGCGCGCCACCGCTCCTTCACGGCTGTCTCCAGGTTTGTGCGCAACGCGATCCCGACTTGGCGCGGCAGTCATATGTGTCCTCGATTCGCAGTAATGATGAACTATTCTGCAGAAAAAGCAACCCATTACCGAGGGAACGCTAAAGCAAACCACCCCTCACAGTCGCTGACCTCCGGCCCCTTCTGATATCGTTTCCCTTCCCGGACTCAGCGCAAGAAAACGCCATACAAACGATTTAGCAAAGCAACGGACGAGAACGCCCATGAGGACCCTGAATGTCTGAGAGTGCCGTATTGACCGAAAGCCTTCCCCGACCCAGCCAGTTGTACCGCTGGCTGGTGCTGATCTTTGTCAGCCTGGCCATGTTCGGCAATTACTACATTTATGACAGCATCAATCCGCTGGAGCGGATTTTTCTCGAGCAACTCGGCTTCTCCGCCTCCATGTTCGGATGGCTCAATGCCAGCTACAGTGTCGCGGCTCTGGCCACTTTGTTGATCGGCGGCATCCTGGTCGACCGTCTCGGAATCAAGAAGTCTTTGCTGCTGTTCTCAGTTTTGATTCTGCTCGGCGCGATTTTGACCGCCTTCAGGGGCAGCTTTTACATGATGGTGTCAGGCCGCGCCTTGGTCGGCCTGGGCGCCGAATCGCAGATCGTCGCCGTCACCACCGCCTTGGCGCGCTGGTTCAAGGGCAAGGAACTCAGCTTCGCCTTCGGCATCAACCTGACCATTGCGCGCATGGCTTCCATCGCCGCCGACAATTCACCCACGTGGGCGAAGTTTGCGTTCTTCCCGAATGGCGTGGATTCTCAGCCGAGCTGGCACCGTCCGCTGGTGCTGGCGGCGGTCGTTGGTTCGACAGCCGTACTCGGTGCCGTGGTGTATTGGGCACTGGAGAGCTACGCCGAAGGCCGCTTCCACCTGGGAAAATCTGGAGAGCCCGACAAGCTCAGCTTCCGCGAGGGCCTGAAATTCAACGCTTCCTATTGGTATGTGGTAGCGCTGTGCTTCACGTTTTACTCCGGCATCTTTCCGTTCCGCACTTTCGCCATTGATTTATTTACCAGCAAGTACCTTTCGCAGATGGGCGCAGCCGCAACCTCGACCGCGGCATTCGCTTCGGCCCAGCAGCACGCCGGCTGGCTCAACAGCCTGCTTCCCTTCTCCGCCATGATCGCCACGCCTTTGTTCGGACTGTTGGCCGACAAGATCGGCAAGCGCGCCACGTTGATGGTTTTCGGATCGTTCCTCATGATGCCGGTGTACCTGCTGATCGCCTACAGCAACGTTTCGCTGCTGGTTCCTGTCTCGCTGATGGGCATCGCCTTCTCGCTCATTCCCGCGGTGATGTGGCCTTCGGTGGCCTACATCGTCAACGAGCATCGGCTGGGAACGGCCTACGCGCTCATGAGCCTGCTGCAGCAAATCGGCTTCTTCATCTTCAATCTGGCCATCGGCAAGGCCAACGACATCAGCCACGCCGGTCCAGACAACTTCCACGGCTACGCTTTGGGCATGTGGATCTTCTCGATCCTCGGGTTCCTGGCGCTATTCTTCGCCTTGCTGTTGCGACAACGGGAAACCGGCCCCAACGCACATGGACTGGAAACCATTACTACAGCCACAGGAGCCGCATAATCGGAAGCCCCGGGAATTGTCCGAATAGCGGCTCTACCAACTTTCCCAAACGCGGAAGGCTCGCCGCTTTTCGGCGGCGTTATCAGCAATTGGCGAATCTCCCGTTCCAAAAGGTGTAAAGCTTGAGCAGGCAGAAAATTGCATCCTGCCTCGCCTCTTTGTCGCCTTTTTGGACTGGCATTGCCGCCAACATCGCGGCTATTATGTCGAAAACCGGAGGAAGCTGTGACCCGATCTGCGACTTCCCCTTTGGATCGTAAACTGCTCGCTGTTCTGCGCTCTCTGCTAGGCCCCGTACCTATCGCCTTGGTTTTGGGCGACACCGAAGACCTGCCTGATACCGGCACATCCGTTGTCGGTACGGTTCGTATCCCGGACCGCTCCACCTTACTTTCCATGGTCATGAATCCCGAGGTGGGATTTGGCGACGCCTACTCTGACGGCCGCATCGAGATGGACGGAGACCTGGTCCGCAGCTTGGAATGTGTGTGCCAGTCGTCTCCTCGAGTGCGAAACTGGTCCTGGCACCTGTTGTCGAAATGGTTCGATTGGGCGCAAGCCAATACCAGGCGTGGTTCATCGCGCAACATTCAGCACCACTACGACCTCTCCAACGATTTCTACCGTCTCTGGCTCGATGAGCAGATGGTGTACACCTGCGCCTACTTCCCCACGCCGGAGGCGTCGCTCGAAGAGGCTCAGGAGGCGAAACTCGATCTTGTTTGCCGCAAACTCTGCCTGCGCCCCGATGAAACGGTGGTCGAAGTCGGCTGCGGCTGGGGTGCGCTGGCCATCTACATGGCGCAACGCTATGGTGTGCGCGTGAAGGCCTTCAACATTTCGCACGAACAGATCACGTGGGCCCGCGAATCGGCCAAAAAGGCGGGGGTGGGGGCCAGGGTGGAATTTGTCGAGAACGATTACCGCAATGTCAGCGGACAATTCGACGTCTTCGTCTCGGTGGGAATGCTCGAGCACGTGGGGCGGGAGAACTACCCTGAATTGGGGCGCGTGATTCATCGCGCCATCGGCGACACCGGCCGCGGGTTCCTGCATTTCATTGGCCGCAACCAACCGCGGCCATTCAGCGTCTGGACCAGGAAGCGCATTTTTCCCGGCGCTTACTGCCCGTCGCTCCGGGAATCGATGGAGGTTCTCGAATCGCAGAACTACTCCGTGCTCGACATCGAGAATCTTCGTCAGCATTACGCCAAGACCCTCGAACACTGGTTGGCCCGGTTTGAGTCTGAGTTCGATGAGGTCGTGCGCAAGTACGGCATGGATTTCGCTCGCATGTGGCGGCTCTATCTTGCCGGGTCAATCGCTTCGTTTCGCGCTGGTAACCTGCAGCTGTTCCAAGTGTTGTTCGCCGGCAGCAGCTGCCAGTCGGTCCCCTGGACGCGAGAACATCTTTATGCCCCAGTCCGCGAGGAGACGGACGACGAACAATGGACTCGTGCGATGTAATGATCGTCGGAGGCGGGCCCGCCGGGTCCTCCTGCGCCTGGGGACTACGTGACTCCGGACTCGACATACTCATCCTCGACCGCAGCGCTTTCCCGCGCCACAAACTCTGCGGCGGATGGATCACGCCGCTGGTGTTGGACGAATTGAACATCGATCCCCGGCACTACGCACCTGACCGAACGTTGCAGCCGATCTCCGGATTTCGCCTCAGCGCCATCGGAGGCCCGCAAGTCGACGTCCGCTGCGATGGAGTCGTCAGCTACGGCATTCGCCGCTGCGAGTTCGACGAATACCTGCTGCGGCGAAGTGGAGCGCGGCTTCGCGAAGGCGAACCCCTCATCTCGATCGAGCGCTCTGACCGCGGTTGGCTGGTGAACGGCACTATCCGCGCCCGAATCCTCATCGGCGCCGGAGGACATTTCTGTCCCGTCTCGCGTTATCTCGGCAATAAAGGTGCCCCCGCCCCGGTGTTGGCGCAGGAGATCGAGTTTGAGATGGATCCGGCGCAAGCGAGCACCTCGAAAATCGCCGGCGATCTTCCCGAACTTTTCTTTTGCCGCGACATGCGCGGCTACGGCTGGATCTTTCGCAAGGACAACTTCCTCAACGTCGGACTCGGGCGCACCGATTCCCACGAGATCTCGCGCCATGTGAAAGATTTCGTCCGCTATTTGAAGAAGACCCGCGGGGTCGAAGTGCCCAGCAACGGTATCTCCGGCCACGCCTACGGACTGTTCGGCCACTCGCATCGCAACATCCTCGACGACGGCGTGGTGTTGATCGGCGATGCCGCGGGACTCGCGTATCCGGAGAGTGGCGAAGGCATCCGCCCCGCCGTCGAATCGGGTCTGATCGCTGCTCACACGATTCTCGTCGCGAATGGCGATTACCGCACGAGGCAGCTGGCGCTGTACCGCGATCTGTTGACGTCCCGATTGCAGCGTGAGCGTAGCCGCATCGACACACTGTCGCAGCTCCTTCCCCACACCTTGCGCGAAATATTGGGGCGGCAATTGCTGCGCAACAATTCCTTCTGCCGCAATGTGGTCATCGACCGCTGGTTTCTGCGCGTCGCCGAGCAGCGCTTGGCGTTTGAGCCGCGGCCAGTGCAGCAGGAACTCACTGCCACCTAAACACAAGGTGTCCCCGCGACGAATTGCAGCAGTTATGCTGCACTTCCCATCTGCAACAATTTCAGCCATGCTAGCTAGAGACACTGGAGAATCTTCATGGGTGAACAAACCGGCAACTGGACAACCACCATCCGCCAGCATCCTGAACGCGCCGTACCGCAACGCGCGCAGGAATTTCTCGCGCAGGGCCAGGTCGCCCACGTCGGATTCGTGGAGGACGGTCGTCCCTACGTTATCCCCATGCTCTATCAGTATTCGCCCGAGCGGCCCGACCGGCTTTACCTGCACAGCGGCTTCGCCAGCCGCACGTTGCTGCGATTGGCGGAAGGCATTCCGGTATGCGTCACGGTAACAATGCTTGACGGCCTGGTGTACTCACGCGACGCTAAATATCACTCCGCGAATTACCGCAGCGTGATGTGTTTTGGTCGTGGCCACATCGTAGAAGATGAGCAGGTGAAGCGTGCGATGTTTGAGGCCATGACCACGCGCTACTTTCCCGGACGCACCGCTGGACGCGATTACACGCCCGCACCGTCTTCCCACCTGACGACAACTGCCGTGGTCGAAGTAGTGATCGAAGAGATCAGCGCCAAGATGCGCGAAGGCGGCCCCAAAGGCCCGCAGGACGCGAAAGACGCAGTTCCCGGCACCTGCGGCGTGGTGGATGTTTAGCTACTCCGACTCCATCGCCAGGTAGCTCAGTCCGCCTTCGCGCTCAATCTGCAGCACGATGGGATCGCCGGACTGGATCGCTCGCAGCACCTGCTTCAGGCCGGCAATGTCCGTGACCGGACTGGTGTTGACCGCATGGATCACGTCGCCGGGTTCCGGGCCTTCGCCCAGCAACGAGCTCGCCGGGGTGCGCGCGGCCACAATAACTCCGGAAGGAATTCGCAGGTCCGGTAACATTTTTCTCAATTCATCATTGATGGTGACACCGACGATGCCCAGCCGGTTCACCACGTTGCCGGGCCCGGTCACCATGTCCGCAA
>Ga0207930_1000066_pt1 | contig 25691 bp, 24 predicted proteins | sample NGESurshal092012_7_FD_184477 | JGI IMG/M metagenome (GOLD analysis project Ga0207930, IMG submission 184477) | Arctic peat soil microbial communities from Barrow, Alaska - NGEE Surface sample 210-3 shallow-092012 (SPAdes) | ecosystem: Environmental > Terrestrial > Soil > Wetlands > Peat ... | reverse complement strand
GGCGGACGTCGCCATGTGGCTCGCCATAAAAACGCGGAGCGGGCTCGCCGATACTTCCGTCACCAGCCACATGCAGACGTCCTTTCTCCGGAGCGCGAAGAAACACGGCTTCCTCTGCCGTGCGACAGTCCTGAAAGTCGGGCGGCGGACGAGCTACGGCGTGGCCGAATGTGTCACGGCGGAAGACGTTCTCCTCACCCATCACACGCTGACGTACGTTCGGCCATAGATCTCCTCCGCAAGGTCGAGAACTGGGCCGCGCCGTACGTCCTCGTCGTGACGGTCGCGATGTTCTCGGTCGTCGTCGCGACGGTGGCAGGCTGCTTTTTCGCGTGGGGCGGGCTCGTGATCCCGTTCCTCAGGCCCCTCTACGACTACGCGTGGTTCGTGGGCTTCTTCGCGGCCGGGGGCCTTCATGTCGCGCTGATGTCGAAGAAAGGAAGAGTGCTCGGCGTCAGAGAGGCGGGGCCACCCTGACCTCGAAGAGCGAGTCCGGCAGGCTCTTCTTCTCGTAGTCGAGGTATTCGACGACCGTCGTTCCCGGCCGAAGCGTGTCCACGATCGTCATCCTCGCGAGCGACAGGACGCCGTGGAACGGGCGGTACTCGTCAAACGTCGTATCTCGCGCGGTCTTGCCTGAAGAGACGAGGAAGACCGCCCTGCGGTACAGGCCTTCCTTTTCGTCGATCCAGACGCGCACGACGGGATAGGACGGGTTCTTCCCCGCCTTCGCCGTGAGGCGGAGGACGGCGCAGTTCCTCCGGTCGAGCACGTCGGCTCTCTCCAGGACGGCGTCGTAGTCCTCCGCAAACCGCGTGCGCGCCATGTCGGCTGCCGAAAATCCGCCTTCGAGCCGATGGCTCTTCGGCACGCGGATCGGATTTCGCGTGTTCGGCAGGACGAGCCAGACCTCGTCTCCGACCTGAACGACGAATTTGCCGGCGTCGGACGGATTCAGGAATCGGATGCGCGACTTGTCGCGCCCCTTCGCCTCGACCGAGAACATGCCGCCCGCGGGCGCCGCGCCGGGCTTGGTCGTCGTCACGCGCAGCGTGATGACGACTTCCGGCCAGGCGTCCTTCACGCGCTCGGCGCGGCGCAGCAGCGCCGCGGGATCCTGCGCGCGAGACGCGGAGGCGAATACAAGAGGAAGAAAGAGAATTCTGCTTAGAAGGAAAAGAGAAAGCCCTCTTCCCCTTCTAAGAATCTTTCCAAGAATCTTCTCTTCGATCCTCTTCCTAAACATGCCCGAGAGCCTCCACCGGGTTGAGCCGCGCCGCGCGGCGCGCCGGCCACCACGCGGCAATGAGAAGGGTGAGCGACATGATCGCGAACCCGAGTCCGTACGCGAGGGGGATGAAGTCCACATGCAGGACGTTTCCGCGCGTTCCGCCGGGAGGAGGCGGCAGCATGATGCCCGACGCGTTCAGGATCAGCCGCAGGACGAACGAAGCGGCCGCGCCAACGGCCGAGCCGACGACTCCGAGGAGGACGCCCTCGAGCAGGAAGACCGTCCGGATCTGCCCGCGCTCCATTCCGATGGCGAGAAGCGTCCCGATCTCGCGCGTTCTCTCGAAGACCGACATCGTCATCGTGTTCGCCGCGGCGAGGATGACGACCGTCGAGAGTACGAGGCCCATGAAGAAGAAGATCGCGATATAGAGGAGCTTGACCTGCCTGTAGAACGCGGCCGTCTCGAGCCAGGTCTTCACGACGACGGGGCGTCCTTTCGCCTCGAGTCTCCGCGAGAGGTCGCGCGCGGTCGCATCCACGTCGGCATCATCCTTGAGGAGCACGACGAGCGTGTTCGCCTTCCCCTCGGACCTGAGAAGCTTCGAGGCCACCGCATAAGGCAGGAAGAGGAGCCGGTCGTCGATCTCCTTGATCGGATACGAGAGCACCGCGTCGACGGACGCGTCCACCGCGTTCAGCGCTCCGTCGGGCGTCGTCGCCATCACGGTGACGAGGTCGCCCGCCTTCGCGCCGAGAGCGCGCGCGAGGCCGGATCCGAGCATGACCTCGTCGGCGTCGGGATTGGATAAGAAGGTCCCTGACACGACCGTGTCGGAGGCGAGAGAGGCGTTCCTCTCGAGCGCGGGAATAGTTCCGGTGCCGATGTAAGCCGCGCTCTTCTCGCCTTTCGCGACGAGCCCGAAAAACGACAGCTTCGGCATGGCCTGCACGACACGCGGGTCCTTTTTCACGATGGCGGCGAGGCCCTGCCAGTCGTCCAGCAGCAGGATGGCCGCCTCGTCGTCCGTCTTCCCCGCCGCGCGCGGGTCGAGGAGGCGCAGGTGGCCGCCGGTCCCGCGGATCGTCGCGGCCTTGAGCGAGGAGAATGTCTGGGAGACGAAGCCGGATGTCATCGTGACGGCCACGAATCCGACGACGACGATCGAGCCCGTGAGGAACGTCCGGCGCGCGTGGCGGCGCAGGTTCCGCGCCGCGAGGCGCACCCACCGGCTCATGGGCGCGCTCCCGTGGCTGCGCGGTCGTCCGCGACGACACGCCCGTCCTGTAGAGAGATCCGCCGTTCTGCCCGCTCGACGATGCGAGGATCGTGGCTCGAGAAGAGAAACGCGACGCCGCGCGCGCGGTGAAGCTCTTCGAAGAGGTCGAGGAGGTGCTTCGCGGTCTCGGAGTCGAGCGAAGCCGTGGGCTCGTCCGCGAGGATGAGGACCGGCTCGCCCACGAGGGCGCGCGCCACCGCGACGCGCTGCCGCTGCCCACCCGACAGGGCGTCCGGCCGCCTGTCTTCGAGCCCCGCGAGGCCGACGGCGGCGAGCGCCATGCAAGCGCGCGACGCGCACTCCTCCTCCGGCAGGCCTCGTATCCACAAGGCGAGGGCGACGTTCTCTTCCGCCGAGAGCACGGGCACGAGCTGGTACGCCTGGAAAACGAACCCGAGCTTCTCGCGGCGGAGCCGAGCGCGCGCGCGCTCACCGAAACCCGAAACGTCATGCCCTTCGAAGAGCAGCGTCCCGGAGTCCGGCTGGTCGAGAACGCCGAGGAGGTTCAGGAGCGTGGTCTTGCCGCTGCCGGACGGGCCGGCGAGGACCGTGAAGGAGCCCGCTTCGAGGGCGAGCGTCGCGTCGGAGACGCCGACGACTTTCTCGCTCCCGACGTGGTACGTCTTCGTGAGGCCGCGCGCCTCGAGAATCGACACGCGCGGAGTATAGGGGCCGTCAGTCGCGCGCAAGCCGCCGCGCGTCGCCAGCGAGCTTCTCGACGCCGCCGGGCTCGAGCCCGTCGTAGTAGCCGCGAATCTCCCGCCTTCCATCGACGAGGACAAATTGCGAGGAATGGAGAACAGGCTCCGGATCGTCGGCGTGGCCGTCCACGATCGCGAGCTTGAAGCCGTCACCCGCGAGCGCGCGCACGGCCGGCCGCTCGCCGCGCAGGAACGTCCAGCGTTCGGGGTCGGCACCGTGCTGGCGTGAATAGGTGGCGAGGTCGGCGAGGCTGTCGTGCTCGGGATCCACGTCGAATGAGACGAACGCCACGCCCGGCTCGTCCTTCAGCGTTCCCGCGAGCGCCGCCATCCGCTCGGACATCGCCGGGCACGTGCCGCCGCAGCGCGTGAAGATGAAGTCCGCGATCCAGACTCTTTTTTCGAGGTCGCGCGCCGCGACGGGGCGGCCGCGCTCGGAGACGAAAGCAAAGTCGGGCACGTGCCCGAGCTTCGGGAGGTCCGTGGCGTGTCCGCGGCTCATGAGCGCGTACACCATCCGGTGCAGGCCCAGCATGCCGAGAAGGACCGCGGCGCCAATGGCGGCAAGCCGGAGCGCTTTCATGGCGCGGCGGGAGCCGCGTGCGGCTTTTCGCCCGTGGCCGCCCGTTTCAGATCTTCGACGAGGTCTTTCGGCTCCCAGTCGTTGCCACGGCGGAGCGAGAGGAGCTTCCCGTCCGGAGAGATGACCGCGGTCGCCAGGCTGTGGACGAACTGATCTCCCGTCTTCAAATATGTGAGCCCGAAGAAGCCCGCGAACTCCTTGATCCTCTCGAGCGTGCCCGTGGCGAAGCGCCAGTGGCCCGGCACCACGCCGGGCGCTCCCTTCAGGAACGGGTCCCGGAAAGCCTTCAGGACGGCCGGCGTGTCATGTTCGGGATCGAAGCTGACCGAGAGGAGCTGCGTTGCGCCGTAGAGCTTCGGATCCGCCGCGAGGCGGCGCTCCACCTCGGAGAAGTTCAGGTTCATGCGCGGGCAGAAGTCCGGGAGCGGGCAGCGCGTGAAGATGAACGTCACGGCCACGGCCTTGCCCTTGAAATCGGCGAGCGAGAACGCCTTCCCTTCCTGGTCCACGAGAACGGTGGCCGGCGCGGCGTCGCCCGGCTTCCCGTAGTTCCCGGGCGCGGGAATCGTCTGGACAGACGGCGTGCCGTGCGGCCGCGAGACGACGATGCCCTCGAGGTGCGAGCTGCGCTCGCCGACGAGGAGCTTCGCCTCGATCGTGTCGCCGGGCCTGAGGTCTTCTAGAACCTTCGGCTCGGGGACCGCGAACGGCATCGTCATGGCTTCCATGTAGCCCGGGACCTCTTCGTGCTTGACGGTGACTTTCCCGCCCGCGCGGTCGACCGACACGACGACGCCCTTGAGGGCATACGGCTTTTCGAGACCCGCTGCGGGCTTCGGCGGTTCACTTTTCCGGCACGCGGCGCTGGCAAGGGCCGCCACGGCGGCCACAGCCGCGACGAGGAGACAAGCTCTTCTCATCCGGCTCACCACCCCAGCACGTACGCGAAAATCAGGGGCGCCACGATCGTTGCGTCGGACTCGATGACGAACCTCGGCGTCTTCTCGCCGAGCTTGCCCCACGTGATCTTCTCGTTCGGGACGGCGCCGCTGTAGCTTCCGAGGCTCGTGGTGGAGTCGCTGATCTGGCAGAAGTACGCCCACAGCGGCACGCCGTCGCGCCGGAGGTCCTGGTGGAGCATCGGCACGACGCAGATCGGGAAGTCGCCCGCGATGCCGCCGCCGATCTGGAAGAAGCCGACCGGGCTCACCGGCGCGGTCGCCGTGTACCACTCGGCGAGGGCCGTCATGTACTCGATGCCCGTCCGCACCGTGTGGACGTTCTTGATCTCACTCTCGATGCAGTGCGCGGCGAAGATGTTGCCGAGCGTCGAGTCCTCCCAGCCGGGGACGAACATCGGCAGATTCTTCTGGGCCGCCGCGAGGAGCCACGAGTCTTTCGGGTCGATCTGGTAGTGCTCCTTCAGCTTGCCGGAAAGGAGGATCCGGTACATGAACTCGTGCGGGAAGTACCGCTTGCCCTCCCGGTCCGCGGTCCTCCACTCGTCGAGCACGGCGCGCTCGATCCGCCGGATCGCCTCCTCCTCCGGGATGCACGTGTCGGTGACGCGGTTCAGGTGCCGCGCGTGCAGCGCTGTCTCCTCGGCGGGGCTCAGCTCACGGTAGTGCGGGATGCGCACGTAGTGGTCGTGTGCCACGAGATTGAAGACGTCCTCCTCGAGGTTCGCCCCCGTGCAGGTGATGGCGTGGACCTTCCCCTGCCGGATCATCTCCGCGAGCGACAGCCCGAGCTCGGCCGTCGACATCGCCCCGGCCATCGTCAGGAACATCCTGCCGCCGCCCGCGAGGAGCGCCTTCCACGCTTCGGCCGCGTCCACGAGGGTGGCGGAGTTGAAATGCCGGAAATGGTGTTTCAGGAACGCGCTGATCCTCATGGCCGGAGCATAGGAAGAAGAGGTGAAGATGCCAAGCGAGATCCCGTAGGATCGGCGGCGTGAGCGCATCCGAGACACTTCTCGTCACCGGCGCCGCCGGCTTCATCGGCGCCCGCTTCGTGGAGTCCTGCAACGCCCGTGGCGTGAGCGTCGTCAGCGTCGACCACAGGGACGCGTTCGCGAGCCGGCCCGAGCACGCCCGCCTCGACTTCGGGACGACGCTCGACGTCGAGGAGCTCGCGCCGTGGCTCTCGGCCTCGCGCTTCCCCCTCGCCGGGATCGTCCACATGGGCGCGATCTCGTCCACGACCGAGCTGGACGAAGCCCTGCTCCGGCGATTCAACGTGGACTGCTCGAAGAATTTGTGGAACGAGGCGCGGCGGCTCGGCATTCCGTACGTCTACGCCTCGAGCGCCGCCGTGTACGGCGACGGAGCGCTCGGGTTCGACGACTCGGACGCACTCGTGCCGCGGCTAAAACCGCTGAACCCTTACGGCGAATCCAAGCGCCGTTTCGACCTCTGGGCGCTCGAAGAGGCGGCGGCGGGGCGAACACCGCCGGCCTGGGCGGGCTTCCGCTTCTTCAACGTGTACGGCTTCGGCGAGCGCCACAAGGGGCCGCAGGCCAGCGTCGTCCTCCACGGCTACGACCAGGTGAAGGCGAAGGGAGAGATCCGCCTTTTCGAGTCGCACCGAGCGGACGTTCCCCGCGGCCGCCAGTCGAGGGACTTCGTGGACGTGTCCGACGCGGTCGAGGCCGTGTGGTTCGCGCTCAAGAAGCCCGTACTCTCCGGGATCTACAACGTCGGAACCGGGAAGGCGCGCACCTTCCTCGACCTCGCGAAGGCCGTCTTCACGGCTCTCGATACGCCCGAGCGAATCGTCTTCGTGCCGACGCCCGAGGCGATCCGCGCGCGCTACCAGTACTTCACCGAGGCGAAGATGGAGCGCCTGAGGGCGCAGGGATTCGCGAAGGGTCCGGTCGGCCTCGAGGACGGCGTCGAATGGTACGTGCGCCGCCTCGAGTCCGGGCCGGGCTGAGCCCCGGGCAAAACCGAAGTCAGCCCTTCGGCAGGTTCTTCTCCGCGAAGTCCCAGTTCAGGAGGTTGTCGATGACGGCGGCGACGTAGTCCTTCCTGCGGTTCTGGTAATCGAGGTAGTACGCGTGCTCCCAGACGTCGAGCGTCAGGAGCGGCGTGGCAGCGGTGGTGAGCGGGGTCTCGGCGTTCGGCGTCTTGACGACCTTGAGCTTCCCGCCGTCGGCGACGAGCCACGCCCAGCCGCTCCCGAACTGCCCCATCGCGGCGTCCGAGAACTCCTTCTTGAACCCCTCGTAGCCGCCCGCAAAAGACGCGTCAACTTTGCCGGCAATCTCCTTCGGCATCTTCGCGTCGCCCTTCGGCCGAAGGCTGTTCCAGTAAAACGTGTGGTTCCAGACCTGGGCGGAATTGTTGAACATCGCCGCCTTGTCGGCCTTGCCGGCCGACGACTTGACGATCGAGACGAGATCCATGTCGGCTTCGGGCTTTCCGGCCACCATGCCGGTGAGGTTGTCGAAGTACGTCTTGTGATGCTTGCCGTAATGGAAGCCGATCGTGTTCTTCGAGATGAAGGGCTCGAGCGCGTTGTCGGCCCAGGGAAGCGGGGGAAGAATCATGGGAGACGCTCCTTTCGCGATCGCGGGAGAGCCCGCGTCTTTCACAGCTAGAACGGCGGCGGCCAGGGCGGCGGTCTTGACGAAATCGCGGCGGTCGTTCGGGTGGTCGGTCATCGAACCTCCTTTGAGGTGCCTGGACAGAGGGCGCCTCGAATCCTAGCAACCTTTTTCCTTTATCGCCGTACTCTTCAGCGCGTCGACGTGTCCCAGGACTGCCGGAGGAATCTCATGACCCGACGTGCCGCCACCATCACTTTCGTTCTCGCCGCCACGCTTCTCGGGGCCGTCCACGTTTCCGCTCAGAGCTTCGCCGTCGAGAAGCTCACTTTGAAGAACGGGATGACCGTGATCCTCTACCCGGACCACAGCCTACCCGTCGCAGCCGTGAACGTCTGGTACCGCGTGGGCAGCAAGGACGAGCAGCCGCGCCGCAGCGGCTTCGCGCACCTGTTCGAGCACCTGATGTTCATGGGCACCGAGCGCGTGCCGAATGGCGACCTCGACCGGATCATGGAAGCGGCAGGCGGTTCGAACAACGCTTCGACGAGCGCCGACCGCACGAACTACTTTTCGTCCGGCCCCGCCTCGCTGCTCCCCACGCTCCTCTGGCTCGACGCGGACCGGCTCGAGGATCTCGCGCGCGCGATGGACCAGAAGAAGCTCGACCTGCAGCGCGACGTCGTCCTGAACGAGCTGAGGCAGACCTACGAGAACCAGCCGTACGGCCGCGCGGAGCTCGCGATCCAGTACCTGCTCTATCCCGCCGCGCACCCGTACCACTTCGCGACGATCGGCACGGAGGAGGACCTGAAGGCGGCTCAGGTGAACGACGTGAAGGACTTCTTCGCGACGTACTACACGCCGTCCAACGCGAGCCTCGTCGTCGCGGGCGATTTCGACCCGAAGGAAATCCGCCCCCTCGTCGAGAAGCTCTTCGGCACGCTCCCGCGCGGGGCCGAGCCCCCGCGGCGGGACGTGCCTCCAGCGACGCTGAACGGCGTGAAGCGGGGAGTCGCATTCGACAAGGTTCAGCTCCCGCAGCTCTCGTTCGCGTATCATGCGCCGAAGGGCTTCGGCCCTGGCGACGCCGAGACGGACCTCGTCGCCGCCGTCCTTGCCGACGGGAAGAGCAGCCGCCTCTACAAGCGCCTCGTCGTCGACGACGCGCTCGCCACGTCCGTCACGGCGAACAACGAAAGCCAGCTCCTCGGCTCGGTCTTCCGCATCGACGTCCAGGCGCGCCCCGACGCGGATCTCGACCGCGTCGAGAAAGTCGTGGACGAGGAGCTCGCGCGCTTCCTCGAGGGAGGGCCGACCGAAAAGGAGCTCGACGAGCGCAAGGCCTCGATCGAGGCCGGGAAGCTCGCCGCGCTGCAGCGCCTCGAGACGCGGGCGGACTTCATGAACCAGTACGAGTTCTTCTGGGGCGAGCCGAACAGCTTCCAGCGGGATCTCGACCGGTATCGCAACGCGACGAAAGCGGCCGTCCTCGAGACCGCGCGGCGCGTGATCACGCAGAACGCACGCGTCCTCTTCAGAGTCCTCCCCGAGCAGCCGAGGCGCGCCCCCGGCCCGCGCGACGCGCGTCCGAAGGACGGCGCGCCAGCCGCGTTCCGCCCGCCGGCACCCGAACGCTTCACGCTCGCGAACGGAATCCCCGTGCAGTTCTGGAGCACGCCCGACTTGCCGCTCACCGCCGCCGCGCTCGTTCTCCAGACGGGCGGCCCGCTGACGGCCGCGGACGGCGACGACGCGGGCCTCGCCTCGATGACCGCCCAGATGCTCGACGAGGGCGCGGGCGACCTGGACGCGCTCCGGTTCGGCGAGGCCGTCGCCGCGCTGGGCGGACAGTTCTCGGCATCGGCGAGCCACGACGCGCTGGAAGCGAGGATGACGATCCTCTCTCGCAATTTCGCGAAAGGCGCCTCCCTCCTCGCGGACGCCGTGCGCCGGCCGCGGCTCGAGGAGAAGGACTTCGCACGCGTGAAAAGGCTCGCGCTCGACGATCTCGCCCAGTCCGACGAGAGGCCCGACGAGGTTGCCGCGCGCGTCGTGAGCCGCGCGCTCTATGGCGACCGGCATCCCTATGCCTGGCCGGTCGACGGAACGCCGGCGTCCCTCGAGGCGATCACGCTCGACCGTGTGAAAGCCGAGCGCGCGGCTCTCGTCCGTCCGGACCTGGCGACCCTCGTGGTCGCGGGCAGCCTTTCCGTCTCCGAGACGAAGGCGGCGCTCGAGAAGGCTTTCGGCGACTGGAAGGCCGAGGGTCCGCGCCCGCCCGCGGTCTCGCTTCCCGCGGCCTCGTCTCTCACGATCCGCGGGCCCCGGGTTTTCCTCGTGGACCGCCCCGAGGCGCCGCAGACAGTCGTGCGCTTCGCCGCGCCCGCGCCGAAGTTCGCCGATCCGGCACGCCCGAAGCTTCGTCTCCTCGGCACGATCCTCGGCGGCAGCTTCACGAGCCGCCTGAACCAGAACCTCAGGGAGAAGAACGGCTACACGTATGGGGCGAGCGCCCGGTTCGGACTCGGCCGCGCGCTCGGCACGTTCAGCGCCGGCGCGGACGTCACCTCGAAAGTGACCGGCGCTTCTCTCAAGGAGTTCCTCGCCGAGTTCGCGCGGCTCTCGGGCGGCGACGTCACGCCGGAGGAGGCCCGGAAGGCGCGCGACATCGTCAAGAACACCGCCGTGCAGTCCTTCTCGGGCCTCTCGGGGGTCCTCGCGACCGCCACGGGCTACGTCGAGCTCGGCGCGCCTTTCGAAACCCTCGGTGAGGACCTCGCCGCGCAGGCGGTGCTCGACGCGCCCGCGTTGAACGCGATCGCGAGAAACGCGCTTGCGCTCGACCGCGGCGTCCTCGTCCTCGTCGGAGACAAGGCGGCGATCCTGCCGCAGCTCAAGGACGTCGGCCTCCAGGCTCCCGTCGACGTCGATAGTTGGGGCGCTACACGCTGACGATGATCCCTTCGCGGATGCAGCCCGCCTCCGCGTCCCAGACCGGCGGATCTCCGAACTCCCGGGCGTTGCCCGTGGCCCAAAGGTAGGCGGTGAACGCGGCGGCGGCCGCGTCGAGCTGATCGTGAGTGACGGCATCGCATCCGACGGGCAGCTCGAGACCGTGCTCGCGCAGGATGTCGTAGCGCGCGCGCCGCCCGGCCGGCAGGCTCTTTTTCGGAGGCCTTCGCCCCGCCCATTTCGGCCAGGCGTCGCCCGGATAGACCTCCAGGAGCGCCGTCGTCTCCCACGGCGCCTCCCCGAGGAGCCCGAGGCCGGAATTTCGGAGCGCGCCGAAGAGCTCGACGCTGCCGCGGATGAGGCCCGCATGAGGTATTCCGGCCCTCGCGAAAGTCTCACCTGACTTGCCCGGGGCACGCAGAACGCGCTCGGCCTGCCGCATCGTCCGGCCCCTGGCCGCGAGCCCCTGCGGTCCATCGATCGCGACGACAAAACCTTCCGCTGCGACCTCTTCGGGGATCATCCTGTCGCCGGCCGGGTCGTAGGTCCACGTGACGAAGTGAACGCGTCGCCACCGATCCATGAGGGCGAGCGTCACCGGGCGGCTCGTATGGGCGAAGGGGTCGATGAGGTCGATTCCGACGAACCAGGCCCGTGCCGGGGGATGGGCCTCCACGTTCGACGCTGCGACTCCGGCCGTCCGTTCGAGCGTGGCAGCCCCCTGGCGGTGGGAAAGGCGCTGCAGACCGTCGTACGCCGCGTACTTGAAGCACTCGGCGAGCGTCGGGAAGTTGAAGACCGAGTGGAGAAAATCGTCGAGGCCGCCGTCCTTCAGCATCACCATCTGCGCGATGTGGACGAGCTCCGTCGCGCCCCCGCCGATGAGATGCGCTCCGAGCAGCTTCCTCGTGGCGGGGTCGAAGACGAGCTTCACGAAGCCATCCAGGTCACCCGTGATCTGCCCCCTCGCGTTGTTCTCGTAGCGCGCACGGCCGACCTCGTACGGAGTCCCCCGTTCTTTCAGCTCTTCCTCCGTGGCGCCGATCATGGACACTTCGGGGATCGTGTAGACGCCGTACGGAAAAAGTCGGGCCACCGCGGTCTTGAAGGGAATGTCGAAAGCGTGGCACGCGGCGACGCGCCCCTGCTCCATCGAGGTTGCGGCCAGCGCCGGGAACCCGACGACATCCCCCGCCGCATAAATCCGGGGCACGTTCGTCTGGAAGTGGTCGTTGACCGGAATCCGCCCCTTCTCGTCGAATACCACGCCGGCCTGTTCCAGTCCGAGCCCCTCCGTGTTTCCGCGGCGCCCGGCCGAGAACAGGACCTTGTCCGCCGCGAGCACGCGCCCGGATTTCAACGTCAGCCTCAGAGCGTTCGCGGAGAGATTCGCCTCGCGGCTGATCGTCTCGACAGCGTCGCCGAGAAGCACCTCCCCTCCCATCCGCTCGAGCGCGATCTTGAGCGTCGACGACACCTCGCCGTCGAGAAAGCCGAGGAGCCGGTCGCGCCCTTCGATCAGCGTCACCCTCGTTCCGAGGGCCGCAAAGAGAGAAGCGTACTCGCAGCCGATGACGCCGCCACCGACCACGGCGAGGGACTTCGGGATGCGGTCGAGGTCGAGAATCCGGTCCGAGTCCTCGACGTCCGGGTCGTCGAACGTGAGGCCGCGCGGCGGAAGAGGCGAAGAGCCCACCGCGATGAGGGCCGCATCGAACCCGAGCCGTCGCGTCTCTTTGCCGTCCCCGTCGAAGACGCCAATCGTGCCAGGGTCGAGGAAGCGCGCGTGGCCGGTAATCGTCGCGATCTGGTGGCGTTCGAAGTTACGCTTGATCTGCCGCGTCTGCGCCGCCGTCACGTCGCGGAGCCGCCCGGTCAGCTGGCGCAGGCTCTTTTTCCGGTCCAGACGAAGCGTCATTCCGTAGAGCTCGCGCCGCCGGAATCCGGTCAGGTACAGGGCCGACTCGCGCAAGGTCTTGGAGGGCAACGTCCCGGTATGGACGGAGACGCCGCCGGGCTCGGCCAGCCGCTCGACGAGAGCAACGGACTTTCCGAAGTACGCGGCCTGGGCGGCGCCCTTCTCGCCGGCCGGCCCCGAGCCGATCACGACGAGGTCGAAGCGTTCCACGTCGGCTCGCCGGGCCTAGATCTTGGATTCCTTGAACGCCACGTGCTTGCGGACGACGGGGTCGTATTTCTTGACCTCCATCTTGTCCTGATGGATCTTCTTGTTCTTCGTGGTCGTGTAGAAGTAACCCGTGTTCGCCGTGGAGACGAGCTTCACCTTCTCGCGCATGGCCTAGACCCTCTTCCCCTCGCGCCGCATCCCGGCGACGACGGCGTCGATACCCTTCTTGTCGATCGTCCGCATCGCGGCCGTCGATACGCGCAGGCGCACCCATCGGCCTTCGCTCGCGATCCAGAAACGCTGGGAGCGGAGGTTCGGCTTGAAGAGCCGCTTCGTCTTGTTGTTCGCGTGGGAAACCTTGTTCCCCGACACCGCGCGCTTTCCCGTGACCTGGCAGATTCCGGACATCTCGAGCTCCTCCGACAGAACCAATCACATTAGCAGATCGTTCGTGGGGGCACAAGTTGCGCATTCACTAGTGTCGTAGCTCCATGAAACTGTCCCTTGGATAGCCCGGCACAGACGGTGTCTCAGCGGGTTTCGGGCGTGCCTTTCGACCTGCCGCAACCGTCCTTGTCGACCGACCACCAGGCCATGTAGGCGGTGAAGAAGGTCAGGCGGGAGTCCGGGTTCTGCACGTCCCCGTCGCCCCCGAACTCGAGCGTGAAGGGTGCATGCGTGATCGTCAGGTGCAGGTGGTTCGGGTTGCCGTCCGCGGGCAGGAGCGTCTCGGTGAACTGCACGCCGGACCACGCCGGGTCCGGTTGCTCGGCCTCGCGTGCCGTGCGCAGGTGCGCCGACGCGCACGGGCGCGCGGGCGGCCATACGTCGACCTCCAGCGACCTCTCGGCGAAGACCGGCGACACGACGACCTTCGTCACGACGGCCGGAACGCCGCCCGTCAGGGCCCGCCAGTTGGACGTCAGGCGGAGGGGCCTGTTCCACGTCGCGCCGAGCACCGGCGCGTAGTCCGCGATCTGCAGATAGGAGCTCTCGAGAAGGCTGGCCGGGTGAAGCTCGGAATGCCAGTCGGGATGACCGCAATCGATGATCCAGAGGCCGCGCACGACGGCGCGATCGCCCGGCTCGGGGCGGAAGCCGACCGGGTAGTACCACTGCTCCCCTTCGACGCCGAGCGCGCCGCGCAGGTCCGCGACCTGGTTTCCCTGCCGGTACTCGGCGTGCTTGGCCTTGCAGTCACCCCCGTCGCGGTCGTTGAGCGCCGACTCGTCGCGCGCCAGAAGGTGCCGGAAGTCGGCGTCGGGGAGGAGGTTGATCTCCCAGTCGGCGCAGTGCTGGCCGTTGTCGGCGGTCGACAGATCCGGACAGTTCTGGACGGCGTCGTCGTGCGTCATCACGTCCGTGTGCACGCCGACGTAGTGGCCGTCCGGCATGCCGTTGTGGTCGCCGCTGTAGTCGCCTCCCGAGAGGAAGGCGTTGGTCACGAGGCCCTCGGCGGTGAGGAAAGCGTGGTTCCTCACGACCGTCCATTCCGGGCTCGCGAAGCTGACGCACCCGTCGGAGAGATCGGGCTCGTGCTTGATCTGCCATCTGCAGATCGCTCCGGACTGTCCGATCCCGGCACCGGGCGGGTCGGCCGCCGGAAAGCCGGCGAGATTCCCTGGTGTCCAACCGGCCGGCGGGACCCGCCGGGGCGCGCACACCTTGATCCAGCGCGGCGCGCTCGACCGCCACGACGTGCCTGCCCCCCCGCAGAATCCGGGGAGAAACGTGGCCCTCCAGGAGCCCGAATCGCGATTGAGGGTCTCCAGATCGGAGAAGCTCAGGCCGGAAAGCGGGAGGTCCCAGGGCCGTGCCTGCCAGTCGCGCTGCGGGCTCTTGTCGAAGGCGAGATCGGCCGGGTACCAGACCGGCGCGTCCGGCGGGGTGTACGCGAGGTAGAAGCACTCGTCCGCGTGCATCTCGGCGGAGTTGAGAGGCCGGTTGCCGAGCGTCGTCTTCCCGCCCGGGGAACCCTCCTGGAAGATCTGGAAGTGCGCGATCGCGGTGCCTTGGGCGTCGGGCGTCACGGGGAGCCCGAAGGGGACTTCGGCGTTCGAGCGCAGCAGACTCACGACCCGGGCCAGCTCCGGCACGTCGGGGGCGACGGGCATGTTCGGGACGGCCGTCCACGGTCCGCAGTCGCGGCAGGGGGAAATCGCCCCGCGATCGATGACGAGGTCCACGACGGCCTTGTAGATCCCCGCGCACTGGTTGTTGGGGCCGTCGTCGTGCGACCAGTACCCGTTGTCGCCGATGCCGCCGTCGTCGACGTAGCCGAGCGCGAAGTGACCGGCGACGGGCACGACGAGGGCCGGGCCGATCCAGTGCTTGAGCGTCTGGGGGTTGCTGTCGCCGGTGACGCCTGCGATCTGCACGGTCCCGTAGTACTGCGAGTCGAGGTGCCCGCTGCCGTCGTCGGGGTCGACGTAGCGCCTCCACGTCTGCCAGTGGCCGCCGGTCTGGACGCAGCCGGAAGCCGACAGCCGCACGACGTCGCCCGGGTTCAGCCGGATCGCGGTGTAGTCGGTGAGCGACCGGTCGACCGAGGGAAACTCGATGTGCCAGGCCTCGCGGCCGGGCGCCGGCTTCGTGCAGGTGACGACATCCGCTCCGTGCGGGTACTGGTCGTTCTGGCCGGGCTGAAAGCGGGGGGGCGGCGGCGTGGCACACGCGTCGGCGAACGCGACGCCCTGCCCGAGCAGGCAGGCGAGGACCGGGACCGTCGCGAACGTCCTGAGAACGAAAACGAGTTTCATTCCAATCTCTCGGGTGACAGTATGCGCCGAGCCGGACAATGTCCACCGAAGGGGCCATGAGGGTGCTGTAGAGGTGGACCGAGCTCCGATTCCCACATTTCCACGGCGCGACGACTACAACGACTGCCCCAGCCTTGAAAGTTGCGCATTCACAGAAGCTTCCGGGTCGTCTACCCGATCACGGCCCCGTCTTCTCTGCTATGCCTTCGCTTGCCTCGCGACCGCTTCGGCGGCCTTTTTCGCGGCCTCGGGATTGCCGAGGTACATGCTCGAGACCCGGTGAAACGCGGCATCGAGCGTGTAGACGAGCGGGATCCCCGTCGGGATGTTCAGCTCCGCGATGTCGGCGTCGGAGATCGCATCGAGATGCTTCACGAGCGCGCGCAGGCTGTTGCCGTGGGCCGCCACGAGCACCTGCTCTCCGGCCGCGAGGCGCGGCACCACGGCGTCGTACCAGTACGGGAGCGTGCGGGCCACAACCGTCTCGAGGCTCTCGGTCCGCGGCAGCAGCTCGGGCGGCAGCTTCGCGTATCGCGCATCGAAGCGCGGGTGTGAGGGATCGCCCTCGTCGAGCGCCGGCGGCAGGACCGCGTAGCCGCGCCGCCACTGATGGAGCTGCGCGTCTCCGTATTTCTGCGCCGTCTCCTTCTTGTTGAGGCCGGTCAGCGCGCCGTAGTGCCGCTCGTTCAGGCGCCACGAGCGCTCGACGGGCAGCCAGAGCTGGTCGAGCTCCTCGAGGACGATCTGGGCCGTGAGGATCGCCCGCGTCAGGAGCGACGTGAACACGCGGTCGAAACGGAAGCCCTCCGCCTTCAGCAGCCTCCCGGCGGCATGGGCTTCGTCGACGCCCTTCGCGGAGAGCCCCACGTCCACCCAGCCGGTGAAACGGTTCTCGAGGTTCCACGTGCTCTCGCCGTGGCGGACGAGGACGAGCTTGTTCGGAAGCGCCTTGACCGGAGCTGATGAAGATGCCGTCATGGACGAAGGATAAACCGGGCCGGATTGGAGGCGCCGTCCGGCCCGGTGAAGGTCAAAACGCGTACTTGAGGCGGCCCGCGAACGTGCGCGGTGGAATCACGTGCGTTCCTCCGAACGTGGACTGGAAGTTGTAGAGGCCCTTCTCGTCGAAGGCGTTGAGCAGATCGAGCTGGAGCTCGACGGGAATGCCGTGCGAGTGGAGGCGCGCTCCGAGCGAGAAGCTCCAGACCGTGCGGGAGGCCACGCGCTGCGGGTCCTGGTCGAAGTGGATGTACGGATACGCGTACGCGGTGTCCGGGCTCGACAGGACGTCCGCGGGGGCGCCCGCGTCCGTGACGAGGCCGGAGTCGTAACGCTGCGTCACGCCGGCCCACAGGCCGCTTTTCCCGAAGTCGTAGAAGAGCCCGACTTGCTCCTGGATGTCCTGGTCGTGGTCGATGAGGAAGCAGCCGCCCTGGAACGAATCGAGGGCGTCCGAGGACAGGAAGAGCCCCCCGACGAACGGGTTGCAGTACCGCGCCACGACGTGCCCGACCGACGCGTAGCCGCGAAGCCCTCCCAGAACTGGCGCGAGGTCGAGGCGGAGGTTCCAGCCTTGGAGGAACGCGGTCGCGAAGTTTAGCGGGAAGACGATTCCCGTGTTGAAGAACTGGTCCTGGTCGGCCGCGTTGTGGACGCGCCGGTACCAGAGCGAGCCGTCGAAGCGCAGCTTCGAGCCCAGCCCCTGCTGGAAGCCGACGTTCCAGGCATCGTGCCGCTCGGAGAGGTTGTAGAGCTGGCCGCCTCCCAGTTGCTGGTTGGCTTGGATGTCGGGAGGAGTGATCGACACCGCCTGCGCGGACGAGGAGATCAGGATGTTCTCGTACTCGGGCGTGATGAACATCCGGTTGTAGGACGCGCGGAAGACGGTGTTCGTCGCCTTGAGGAAATACGCGAGTCCGATCCGCGGGGCGAGCTGGTGCTCGGACTCGAACAGGTCGTTGTGGTCGTAGCGGACTCCGACGTTGACGGTGAGGTCGTTCCAGCGGATGTTGTCCTGAAGGAACGCGGCAAGATAGGTGCCGGCGTTCGAGCCGGAGAAATAGAAGGGCTTGCCGCCTCGCGTCCCGTCGTACGGCGCGAGGTTGGGGTTGTACCCGTCCGCGTTCGGGTCGTTGAAGCCGGGATCGGTGATCAGGAACGAGAACTGCTCCTTGATCGGGAACCGCTTGGCCTGGACGCCCACCTTGAATTCGTTGACGCCGACGGAGTCCGAAAGCGCCACGTTGATCCCCTGGTTCGCGAGGGAACGGTTCTGGTCCGCCTGCACGGGCGTATCGAAGGGCGACGAATAGAGGATGAGCCGGTTGTCGCGCGCGTATAGCTGGCCTTCGAGGACGAGGCCGCCCCCAAGAACGTTCTGGTAGCCGAGGTTCGCGTTCCAGTCGTTGGAAACGACCTGTTGGTCCTGACCGGCTGCCTCCTGCGAGGGGAGATTCGTCACGTCGCGATGCGTGCGGCCGATGTTTCCCGTCAGGCGCCAGTTGCTCGTGGAATCCGCTGAGACGCTGTCGAGACGCAGGAACGCGCGCAGCGTATTGCCGTCGTTGTGGAAGTTGTCGAACGACACAGGGTCGAGGAAACGGTCGGAGCGGGAGGCGTCCACGTCGGCGAACCATCCGAACCGGGCGTTCCCGCCGCCCGCGGAGGCCGAAGCCGAGCCTGTGTTGAACTGGGCGCCGCCCACCGAGACCTCGCCCTTCACTCCGTTCGTTCCGAGGCCCGAGCGCGTCGTCAGGTTGATGACGCCGTTCGCCTTCTCGCCGTACTCGGCGGGAATGCCACCTGTGATGATCGTCAGGTTCTCGGCGACGCCGGGATCGAGAGAGTTCGAGAACGTGATCCCGATCTGGTCCCCGATGGGCTGGCCGTCGATCACGAGGAGCTGCTGCGAATGGCCGCCCTGAAAGTGGTACCGGCCGTTCTCGTCCTGGGAAAAGCCCGGCGTCGAGGTCACGATCGACTCGAACGCACGCCCGGGCATCGCGGCAGGCGACCTCCGGATGAGCGATTTGTCGATGTCGATGTGCGTGGACGGGTCGTCGGTCTCGAGCTCGACGGGCTCCTTCTCGGCCTCGACGGTCGCGGACGCCTCGACTTCCGCGAGGGTCAGCGCGATGTCGCGGACGAGCGGCGCCGCCCCCCTCACGTCCACGTCGGCATGGAAGGGCTTGAACCCCTGCACGTCGGCGGTTAGGTGATATGGATTGGCGGGCACGTTGTAGAGGAGGTACGAACCATCCAACCCGGTCGTGATCTGCTGGCGGTAGCCGGTGATGTCGTTCGCCAGAACGACCGCGACTCCGGGAAGCGGCCTTCCGTCGGGACCCGTGACACGGCCGCGAACCTGCCCGCCCGTCGCCATCGCGGCGGTCAGTGGTAGCGAGTGGACCAGGAAGAGACAAAGAAAGAGAAAAGAGCGAGCGGCGCTGCGCGCCGCGCTTAGAAAAGTCATGACAGTCGATGCCTCCACGAAAAAAGCCTCTGATCGCGGAGGGCGCATGCCCCCCGACCGTGAATGACGACGTCGGAACGTGTCTTCTAAACGGCCGGGGAGACGGGAGGCGCGCGGGCGGGAAGCTCGGGGGCGGGGGCGAACGGGATAGTCCGCTCGGCGCGGATCTCGAGCGCGCGGCGGACCTCTGGTGGAACGAGGAAGAGCGGCGCGGCTGCGGGCGCAACCAGCGAGGCAACCGCGCAGGCGGCACACGGGTGTTCCTTCTCCGGCACGAACGGCGCATGCGCAGGGTGATCCGGCGGGAAGAGGAACGTGCCGTGCGACAGCCTCTCGAAGCCGTCAACGTGCCCAAACGCGCCGCCGAGCGCCATCGGCGCGAGGGTCAGCACGACGAGCAGGCGCCGGAACCGGGTCAGCCGCACGGCGGAATCTTACACGCTCGTAGAATCGCGCACGCTCCGCGCGGGGCTAACGCTGATGTTCTGACGAGCGGCGGCTAGAATGCGCGGCACATGCATCGCCTGAGGGAGGTTTCGGCCGCGCTCCTCCTCGCCCTCGTGGCGACGGCGGCCGTCCTTCCGGTCGCCGCGGCGGGCGCCGCGCGCCGCGGCTGCCACTGCGCCGTGAGGATGGCGTGCTGCGAGGACGGGACATGCACGATGGGCAGAGATGAGCCGCCCGCCGACGGGCCCGAGTGGAGGAGCTGCCGGCGCGACGCGCCGGCGGCGACGACGCTCCCTCTCGACGCCTTCGAGCGAGCGTTGTCCGGAACCTCGACCGACGCCAACGCTCGGATGGTCGGCCGCATTGGGGCGATTCTCCCTGCCCGCCCGCACTCCACCTCACTTCTCCCAGCAACGCCCCCTCCCCGTCTTGTCTCTTTCTAAGAAATCCTCCGTTCCGAATTTCTTCAGAAGGAGAACTGCATCTTGAAGACCGTCGAAGCGTTTCGCTTGCTATCCATAGCCATTGCCGCCTCGCTCTGCTTCATCCCGAACGCTAGCGTGGCCTGCGCCTGCGGCTGCAGCGTCTTCGACGTCGGCGCCGGCACGATGATGCCGACCGATTCCGCGTCCGGCTTCTCCCTCTGGTTCCGCTACAGCTACATGAACCAGAACCAGAACTGGGAGGGTAGCTCCAAGGCGCCCGCCTCGGACAACAGCGACGTTCAGATCAAAACGAGCTTCTACACGCTCGGCGGCAATTTCACGATTGACCGCGCTTGGACCGTGATGGCCGAACTGCCGATCTATTCCCGCCGGTTCACGTCGACCGACGACGGCACGGTCGCCGGACCGGCCGGCAGCCTGTACACCGCAAACCTGACCGACCTCGGCGACATGACACTCACCGTCATGTACACGGGGCTCTCACAGGACATGTCGACCGGGCTGAGCCTCGGCGTCAAGCTGCCGACGGGCAACTACACCGGACCGACCGGTCCGCTCGGCGGGGCGGAGTTCGACCGCGACACCCTTCCTGGCACCGGCAGCACCGACCTCGTGATCGGCGCCTACCACGTCGGCGGGCTCAACTCCGACAACTCGCTCGCCTACTTCGTGCAGGCGAGGTATCAGTTTGCGGCCCTCACCCGGAACGACTACCGGCCCGGCAACGACCTCAACGGGGCTCTCGGACTGACCTGGAGCTTCTCGGCACGCGGGTCGCAGACCCGGGTGACGCCGCTCGTGCAGCTGATCGGCAGCTATCGCGAGCGGGACAGCGGCGCCAACTCCGACCCGCTGAACTCGGGATACAGGCGCCTGTTGCTGGCGCCCGGCGTCGAGGTGCGGCTCGGGAAGGTCCGGCTCTACGCCGACGTCGAATTTCCCATCTATCAATTCACCAACGCGGCGGCGAGCGGGACCAGCGACACGTCCGGCCAGCTAGTCGCATCCACGCTCTTCAAGGCGCAGCTCGCGTACGATTTCTAGGCGGCTCGGACAGCCAGAAAGCACCGGGACGTGACGACAATCCGCATTCTCTTGACGTCGGCCTGGATACTGGCCGCTCTCGCAGGCCCGGCCGTCGCCGCGCCTGCGGCCGGGGAGCGAGCGCCCGCCCTGGTCGTGCCGGAAATCGACGGCGCACGGCTCGATCTGGCCGCATTCCGCGGCAACGTCGTGATCGTCAATTTCTGGGCGACCTGGTGCCCTCCCTGCCGCGCGGAGATGCCTGCGCTCGATGCCTTCTACGCCCGGTTCCACGCCCGCGGCGTCCAGATGGTCGGCGTCAGCGTCGATCACGGCCGCGACCGCAAGGCCGTTACCAAGGCGGCGCATGCGGTGCACTATCCCGTCGCGATTCTGGCCGACGCCGTGACCAACGGCTTCGGCAAGCCCTCTGTTCTGCCCGTGACATACGTCGTCGATCGGGCGGGGATTGTGCGTGCCGTCCTGATGCCGGACGCGGGTCCGGTCACAGAGGACACCCTCGAACGGGCCGTCTTGCCCCTCCTGCCCGGCGGTCACCCCGGCCCCTGAGGCGTTCGAGAATGTCGGGCTGACGATCCTGCTCTGACGAGATAACGTCTCAACAGGGACCGGGTGCGCGGAGGACTCTCAGGCGCGCGTCGCGGACCCGCGCGATCCCCAGCGCCGCGACGAAAAGGCACGTTCCGAGCAGGATGATCGCGGCGCCCGAGGCGATGTCGAGCGCCACCGAAAGGAGCAGTCCTCCGACAACCGATACGAGCGCGACGGCGATCGAAACTCCCAGGAAGCCGGGCCAGCGGCTCGCGAGCGGGCGCGCGGTGGCGCCCGGAAGGACGAGGAGCGCGGAGACGAGCAGGATTCCGACGACCTTCAGCGCCGCCACGACGGCGACGGCGATGAGCGTGAGGACCAAAAGCCGCATCGCGCCCGTGGCGACTCCGGCCACGCGCGCGCCCTCCTCGTCGACCGACGCGAGAAGCAGCGGCCGGAAGAAGAATGCGAGCACGGCGAGGATGCCCGCGGCGGCTCCGGCGAGGAGCAGGAGGTCCGCCGGGTCGACCGTCAGGATGTTGCCGAACATGAGGCCGAAAAGGTCGACGTTCGTCTTCACGAAACCGAGCGCGACGACGCCCCCCGCCATGGCGGCCACCGTGAAGACGCCGACCGCCGTGTCCTCGGTGACGCCCGACGACTCCGAGGCCCGTGCCGTCGCGCCCGCGACCGCGAGCGAGACGGCGAGGCCGCCGAGGCCGGGCGGCAATCCGAGAAGAGTGGCGAGCGCCACGCCGCCAAAGGCCGCGTGCGCGACGCCCGAGCCCACGAACGCGAGACGCCTGAGCACGACGAAAAACGACAGCGCCCCGCAGAGAAGCCCCGTAAGCGCTCCGGCGAGGAGCGCCCGCTGGAAGAACGGATAGCCGAGGAATTCGATCACGGCGCTGCCCCGTGAACGTGCGCGGCGAAGCCGACGCTCACACGGCCGTCGACGTGGAAGACCGCGTCGGCTCCGCCCATCGCGTCGCTGTCGTGCGTGACATAGACGACCGTCCGGCCCGCGGCGATCTCCTCGGCCACGAGCCGCCGGAGCGTCGCGAGGCCTTCCGCGTCGAGAGCCGTGTCGGGCTCGTCGAGGACGAGGAGAGGCGGCGCGCCCGCGAGCGCACGCGCGAGGAGAACCCTCTGGCGCTGTCCCCCCGACAGGCGCCCGACGGGCAGATCCTGCTTGTCGGCGGCGAGCCCCGCGCGCGTCAGCGCCACGCGCGCCTCTTCCCGAACGCCGCCGAGCCGGCGGAAGCCGGAAGCGGGCGCGAGGGTCAGCGTGACGAGGTCGAATGCCGACAGCGGAGCGTCGGCCGTGAGCGTCGAGCGTTGCGAGAGATAGCCGATGCGCGGGCGCGGGATTTCGCGGCCGTTCTCGATGAAGGCGACCCGGCCCCGGTCCGGCGCGAGGAGGCCGAGGAGCACACGCATGAGCGTCGTCTTGCCGCCGCCATTCGGGCCGAGGATCGCCGTGCGCTCGCCCGGGTGGACTTCGAAGACAGCCTCCTCGACGACCGGCCGTCCTCCGAATGTCACGCCCACGCCCTCGAAGCGCGCGCCGACGCTCATGGCGTTCCGAGGCCCTTGCGGAATGCGCGCGCGTCAAAGCGCAACATGGCGGCATAGTCCACGCGTCCCGGCACGCCTCCGATCGCATCCACGAGCGCGACGCGGATTCCCGCGTCGGAGGCGAGGATGCGCGCGGCCGCCGGCGGAAACTGCGGTTCCGCGAAGACGACTCGGACGTTGCGGTCCCGAACGAGGTCCAAAAGCCGCTTGATGTCGCGCGGAGACGGCTCCCGGCCCGGCACGGTCTCGATCGCGCCGCCGTTCTCGAGGCCGTAGTCGGCCGCGAAGTACGCCCACGAGTTGTGCGCGCCGACGATCGGCCGCCCCTTCACCGGCGCGAGCAGCGCGGCCAGCTCGGCGTCGAGAGCGAGAAGCGCGGCCTCGCCGTCACGGGCACGCATCCGATAGCCTGCCGCGCCCGCCGGATCGAGCCTCGCGAAGCGCTCGGCGAGAGGTGCGAGCGCGCGCCCCGCGAGCTTCGGAGACAGCCACCAGTGCGGGTCGTGCCCGATCTCCCCGTCATGATCTCCGCCGTCTCCCGACACGACGCCCACGGAACGGCCCGCGTCATGGAGGACCGCGTCGGACGCGCACGCGGCCACGAGCTTCCTGGCCCAGTCGTCATAGCCTGCGCCCACGGTGACGACTATCCGCGCGGGGGCAAAGCGCTTGACGTCACGCGGCGCCGGCTCAAAGACGTGCGGAGACACGCCCGGCGGAATGACCGTCCGGACCTCCCAGCCTGGCCCCGCGACCGTCGCCGTGAGGCTCGCAAGGGGCGCGATCGTGGCGGCGGCCACCCTCCGCCCCGGAACGGTCTCTCCCCGTACCGCTGCCGCGCCGAGGCAGGCGGTGAGCAGAGCGCGTGAAAATTTCTGCATCCGGAAAAAATTATCCCACGGTTGACCCGCGCGTCCCGGCGCGCGAGTATGTGCCGGGAGGCCCGTCGTGTCCTGCCGCGAGCACCACACCCACGCCCACGAGCACGGGCCGAGCTGCGGCCACAAGGCCGTGCGCCACGGCGACCACGCGGACTATCTCCACGACGGGCACCTTCACGCGCCCCACGAGGGCCACCTCGACGAGCACCGGCTCGAGGTGGATCGGACGCGGCCGGTCGCCTGCGCGCCCGTCGAGTGCGGTGAGACGCACGGGGCCTCCTGCGGGCACGAGAGCGTTCCCCACGGCGACCACGTGGACTACGACGTCGCGGGCGCTCTCCACCACCCGCACGCCGGCCATTGCGACCTGCACGGCCTCCTGCCGCAAGAGCGCGACGACGTGAAGCGCTGAGGTGAGGCGGCTACCGGGTATTGCCGACGCCTATGGGGTAAGGGTATACCCCGATCGGCTAAACATCCGTGACCTCGTCGGACTGTCAGACGCGAATTCGGTCAGTGCGTGCTCTTTGGCGCACCTTGAGGCGCCGGAGGAATCTTGGCCGGCGCGTTCGAAATCGACTCTCTTACCTTGATATCACTTCGCCCCGGTCATTGGGAAGAGTGTCCCGTCGCCAGTGACGTTGTCGTTGACGACGCCGTAGGCCACGAAGCGCCCGGCTCCCGCGGCCCGTGTGATTACTGCGTAGGCTCCGCCCCCGTAACCCACCTCCGCAAGAGGCCGATTCAGCTGGACTCGCTGGCCTGGAGCCAGCTGGACCGATGGGAAGACGCCGATCGGCGCGCCGTCAGAGGCCCGCCGAAGCGACACGGTCACCGTCACCGGCGGCCCCCCCTCAGACTCGGGGTTGGCGATCGCAACATTGGAGCGGAATGCCGGATCTTCCCGAAGCCCCGGGACGATCGCCTGGGTCGACGCCCATTGGATCTCGTTGAAGACGGGAACGCTGACACCGTAGTCCCCGGATGCCCCGGGTCCCCGAGCTGTCACGATGGCTGCGACGAGGAGATCCGCCGCCCCCTCCTCACGATCCGACGTGAACGTCAGCGTCCCATCGACATTCGCAGGGTCGACTGGAACGCCGTTCGCCACCAGCCAGGCGCCCGCGTCGGGAATCTGAAGGGCTTGATATGAGGGGATCGAAATAGGCAGTGTCCAACCTCCTGCCGCGTTCCGGAACGTCACATTGAATTCAAGGCTCAGCGGAGGGTACATTTCCGACGACCGCCACGCGAGCGCTATCTCCGTCCGGTAGGTGCCTCACCGCGACGATAGAGAGACCAAAGCTGGAAGGAACCTGGTGAGCCTGCCCTCCGTCACGTCGGGCCGTTCCAGAGGCACGATCGCCCCGTCGTTCGTGCCCTCTTCGTTCCGGACGAGATAGGCGCCGAGATCATCCACAGAGCCGAGCGGATAGCAGGAACCTTGACAGTTTCCGGTGAAGACGACCGGAGCCAGAGGTGGCGCCTGCGGGAAGTCTCCCTGAAAGAACCCGCCGTTTGCGAGGTCCCCACCGACGCCCGAGCCGTACCGATTCGATCCCCACAGGAACGCCCAGCCGTACATCGTCCCGCCGGCCCCGTCTCCGGACGCGGAGAAAGCTGCGTGCGTTCTGCTACCGGGCTTCACGGGTGGTGGAGCGACGACAGTTTGGCCAGCCATGTCGCCGGGATTCGTACCGATCAGCGAGGTGCTGGCTGTCCCGCCGTCCGACTCACTCCAGACCCGGATCGCCGCCCACGCGTCCTCCTCGTCCACGAGCCCGTCGAATTCCACCGCCGCCGGACCGAGGAAGCCCGGGACCGGATCCTCGATCGTCACCTGGACTCCCGGATCGAGAGGAATCTCGAGGACAGGAGCCTGCCGGGCCCCCGCGAAGACCCTGGCCACCGCGGAAGACGTTGACGAGAAGTTCGCGACGTGGAGCTCGCTTCTGTAACGGACTCCGCCAAGTCCCGTGGCGTCGACCGCGGCGGCGAGGTTCTTCCTGACCCGAACGGTGGGAACCAGAAGGGGCCCTCGATAAAAGTAGTACTCCGTGGAGGTGATGTCCCGATACGCGAACCGTCCGCTGGGGTCGATGATGCTCG
>Ga0207930_1000064_pt1 | contig 25832 bp, 24 predicted proteins | sample NGESurshal092012_7_FD_184477 | JGI IMG/M metagenome (GOLD analysis project Ga0207930, IMG submission 184477) | Arctic peat soil microbial communities from Barrow, Alaska - NGEE Surface sample 210-3 shallow-092012 (SPAdes) | ecosystem: Environmental > Terrestrial > Soil > Wetlands > Peat ... | reverse complement strand
CGCCGCTCTCCTCGTTCTGGTGACCGGCGTGCCCTTCGCGGGCACGGCGGTCGCGCAGCCTCAGCCCCCGAGGCCGCCGGCGCTCCTGGTGCCCGGAGACTTACACGTCCGCATCGTCCAGGAGGCTCCGCCGCCGTTACGGCAGGAGGTCGTGACCGAGCGCCCGGGCCCGAATCACATGTGGATCAAGGGGTACTGGCATCACACGGGCCAGGCGTGGGGTTGGAGCGACGGTCGCTGGTCCGAGCCGCCGCGCGCCCACGCTCATTGGGTCGCCGCCCGCTATCAGAAGGTGCGGGGCGGCACTCGCTACAGCCCTGGACACTGGTCGCACGAGCACCTCATCTACAACTGATTCGCGCCGCCGGGAGTTCCCTGCGGTTCACCTCTTCGAGCGAACGAGAGCTCGGAGAGGTATTTTCTCCAAAAATCCGGTCAGGTTTGCCTCTGGTGGCCGCGCCGTTCCGTTGACGTCCTGATCGATCGAGCCCTATGCTCTTTTCGAGAACCTGGCTCGATGTTTACCCCAATGCGCCTCCTGCTCGTCGACGCCGACGAGGACGGCGTCGTTCTGGTGCGCGGCCTGATCGCAGGGCTGGCGGTTCCCGCGGACGTGGAGCGGGCCGCGAGCTTCGGCGTGGGCCTCGAGAAGATGACGTCGCGCCGCTACGACGCCCACCTCGTCGCCTGCCGGCTCGGCACGAAGAGCGGTGTCGATCTCCTGCGCGCCTATCGCGAGTCCGGGGGCGGCGGTCCCGTGATCCTGATCGCCGATGAGCCGGAGCGAGCCGAGGACCTCGCGGCCATGGAGAGCGGCGCCGCGGACTACCTCGTCAGGGATCGTCTCGACGCGACGCTGCTCGAGCGCTCGATCCGATACGCGGTCCAGGCGTCGCGGCACGCTGCGGGTCTTCGCCACGTTCGTGACGAGCTGGAGACCCGGGTCGCCGAACGAACCGACGCGCTCGAGACGATGAACGAGGCGTTGGCGGCCGAGGTGGCCGAGCGGCGCACTGCCGAGCGTGCGCTGCGCGGGGCGGACCACCGGAAGGACGAGTTCCTCGCCACGCTGGCACACGAGCTCCGCAATCCGCTCGCGCCGCTGACGAGTGCGACCGAGATCCTGTCGCGGACGCGCGACACGCCCGAGCAAGGGGCGCGGCGTGAACGCGCGGAGGGCGTGATCGAGCGGCAGGTCGCGCTCATGGTGCGCCTGATCGACGAGCTTCTCGACATCTCCAGGATCACGTATGGGAAACTGGAGCTGCACCGCGAATGGGTGTCCCTCGCGGCCGTCATCGAGAGCGCGGTCGAGACGGCCGGGCCTCTCCTCCTCGGCCGCCGGCAGGCGTTCGAGCTGGTCATGTCCGAGACGCCGGTGCTCGTGCACGTGGATCCGATGCGGTTCGCGCAGGTTCTGTCGAACCTCCTTTCGAACGCTGCCAAGTACACCGAGCCGGGCGGGCGAATCCGTCTCGAAGCCGTGCGAGACGGCGAGGATCTCGTGGTGTCGGTCGTCGACTCCGGAATCGGGATCCCGGCGGCGCACCTCGCGCACGTTTTCACGATGTTCGGGCAGGGGCACCGGGCGCACGAGGCGGTTTACGGAGGGCTCGGCATCGGCCTGGCCCTCGCGAAGAGCCTTGTCGAGCTGCACGGCGGCAGCCTGACGGCGGCGAGCGAGGGCGAGGGCAGGGGGAGTGTCTTCACGCTCCGCCTCGCGTGCGCGGCGAAGGACTCCGCCGCTCCTCCGGCGGCGCAGGCCCCGCCGAGCGCGATACCGCCGCCGCGCCGGATCCTCATCGTCGACGACAACGTTGAGGCCGCTCTCACGCTCGCCGAGCTCCTGGCGCTCGACGGGCACGAGACGCACGTCGCGCACGACGGCCCGTCCGCCGTCGAGGCGGCGCGGCGCTTGAGTCCCGACGTCGCGATCCTCGACATCGGGCTGCCCGGTTTCGATGGATTCGAGGTGGCGCGCCGCCTCCGGGCGGAGCCGGAACTGAGGAGACTCCTCCTCGTGGCTCTCTCCGGCTGGGTCCAGCCGGACGATCGGGCACGGTCTCGCGAGGCTGGCTTCGACCATCACCTCGCGAAGCCGGTCCAGCTCAGGAGCCTCGAGCTCGTCCTCCTGGAAGCGCGTGGTGATCGAGGCCGCACTTCCTGAGCCGGTTCTAGATCGTCTTGAGGCTGAAGCCGAGGAAGCTCGGCCGACGTCCACGGCGTCCTGATCCTGGCACGCTTTCTGCGGTGAACGTCTGACCGGGCCCGAGCGCCCGCAGAAGCTGCAAAGAATGCCGACGCCTCGCGTCTCGGCAGGGAAGGTTGACATGAAACATCCGACTGCTCTTCTCGGAGTGCTATTGATCTGCGCGAGCCCTGCCGTCGCCCAGAAATTCGAACTGCCCCCGCTCGTTGAGCCAGCGAGCGCCGAGCACCACGTCGGTAAGGTGATCTGGGCTGACCTGGCGACCCCGGACCTCGCCAGTGCGAAGCGGTTCTATTCAGGATTGTTCGGCTGGACCTTCCGCGACATCCGTGAGACAGAGTACGCCGTCGCGTTTCTCAATGGCCGGCCCATGGGAGGCCTGCACCACCGGCCCGTGCCGCCCGGTGAACAACAGCGGCCGGCATGGCTGCCCTTCATCGCCGTTCGCGATGTCGATGCCGTCAAGCGGACTGCCCTGGAGCACGGGGCCAAGATCGTGTTCGAACCCAGAACCTACTCGCGACGCGGCCGCCAGGCGGTATTCGCTGATCCGGAGGGGGCTGTCTTCGGAGTCCTCGCCTCCAGCAACGGCGACCCGGGCGACTTCCTGGCGGCGCCCGGAGAGTGGATCTGGAGCGCGCTTCTCGCACAGGATCCAGACAAGGACGCGGCCTTTTACCAGGCGCTCTTCGGTTATGACGTTTTCGACGTGCCCAGTGACGACGGTTTGGAGCACGTGATCCTTTCGACCGACGACCAGGCTCGCGCGAGCGTCAATGCTCTGCCCAGCCATTCGTCCCGCCCTCATCCCCACTGGCTCAACTTCGTGCGGGTCGTGGATGCCGTCGACGTGGCAGCCAAGGTGGTTGCGCTGGGCGGGCGCGTGCTGGTCGAACCGCACGTGGATCGCCACGGCGGCAAGGTGGCGGTCGTCGCCGATCCGATGGGAGCACCCTTTGGATTGATGGAGTGGTCGGACACCGACAGCAAAAAGGAGCCGAAATGAACATCATCGCGCGACGTTGGAAGGTGAGAGCGCTCGGGCTCGTGCTGCTCACGGTGTTGTATGCCTGCACGGTAACCCCCGGGGGATATGTCGGCGGCGTCTACGAGCCGTCCGGGTCCGACTACGGCGGCTGGGGGCCGGGTTATCACGTGGGACCGTCCCGCGGCGGCGAACGTCGCGAGGAGCATTCGTCCAACCACGCCTATCGGTCGGCGCCACCCTCACGCCGAGCTCCGTCGATCCCCTCACGTCCGCGTGGGCGTTGAAACAAATCCGAGGGGATTGCGCTCGGGGATGGATCATTCGCCTCGAGTGTGAGAGAGGCCCAATTCGCGCGATACGCCGGGGTCTTCACCCCGGCCTATGCTCCGGTGAGCGCGAACGCGACCGGAGGCGCAGCGGAGCGCGGCGCCATGTCGCGAGAGACAAATGAGATGCGTGGTGGGAGGTGCCGGGATCGAACCGGCGACCTGCTGCGTGTAAAGCAGACGCTCTCCCGCTGAGCTAACCTCCCGCGACAGTTTACGTCCGCAACCGGCTTCCTCCTCCGGCATCTGATCGGAAACTCGGCTTGCATCCGTAATTCCGGAAGGAGCACAGATGGAACGCTACAACCTCGTCGTGATCGGTGCTGGTTCCGGCGGCCTCGTCGTCGCCGCCGGCGGATCCGAACTGGGCGCCCGCGTCGCGCTGGTCGAGAAGCACACGCTGCCCTTCACTCCGGAGGGCGGGATCGCCGTGCGTGCGATGGGCGGCGACTGCCTGCAGTACGGCTGCGTGCCCTCCAAGGCGCTCTTGCGCGCCGCAAAGGCCGCGCACGCCGGCCGGGAAGCAGGGCGTTTCGCGATTCGCGGCGTGAACGATCCCGGCCCGCAGGATCTCGGCGCCGTCATGGACTACGTTCGCGGCGCACAGGCCCACATCGCCCCGAACGATTCCGTCGAACGCTTCGAGGCTCTCGGCGTGGACGTCCTCCTCGGGTCGGGACGGCTCAGATCCGCCCACGAAGTCGACGTGAACGGCACCGCCGTCTGGGGGCGGCACGTCGTCATCGCGACGGGCTCGCGCGCGAACATCCCGCCGATCCCCGGCCTCGAGGAGACGGGCTACCTCACGAGCGAATCCGTCTGGCACAAGCGGGTCCTTCCCGGCAGCCTCCTCGTCATGGGTGGCGGGCCGATCGGAACGGAGCTCGGGCAGGCCTTCGCCCGTCTCGGGTCGAAGGTCACGATCGTGTCGTCCACTCCGCACATCTGTCCGAAGGAAGATGCCGACGTCGCGGCCGTCCTCGTGAAGGAGCTGACGTCCGAGGGCGTCACGATCCACGACAACGCCTCCGCCACGAGAGTCGCGGTGCGGGATGGCCGGAAGGTCGTGACGGTGAAGCCGAAGAGCGGCGCCGAGTTCGACGTCGACGTCGACGAGATTCTCGTTGCGACCGGGCGCCGCCCGAACATAGAGGGGCTCGACCTCGAAGCCGCGGGCGTGACGTTCGGCACGCGCGGCATCGCGATCGACGCGAAGTGCCGCACGAACGTACGGTCCATCTGGGCCATCGGCGACGTCGCGGGCCCCTTTCTCTTCACCCACTGGGCCGGCTACCAGGCGGGCGTCGTCCTCCGGAATACGCTTTCCCCGGTCGCCCTGGCCTCGTGCGACTTCGCGAACACGCCGTGGATCACGTATACGGATCCCGAGATCGCGCACGTGGGCCTGGGCGAGGAGGAGGCGAACAACAAGGGCACCCCCCATCGCGTCTTTCGCGCCGCGTTCGAGCACAACGACCGGGCGATCTGCGACGGGACCTGGGAGAGCAACTTCGCGAAAGTGCTCGTCGACCCGAAGGGGAAGATCCTCGGCGCCACGATCGTGCACCCGCACGCGGGGGATCTCCTCGGTGAGATCGTCCTGGCGAAGAAGAACGGACTCCCGTTATCGGCGCTCGCTTCGGTCATCCACGCGTACCCGTCGCTGTCGGAGATCCACGGCGCCGTGACCCGCGAATACCTCAAGACGTCCCTCACGCCCTCCCGCAAGAAGATCCTCACGAAGCTCGCCGCGTTCCTCAGGAGATAGCCATGGCCGAAGCCACTGCCGGCCCGCCAGCCGAATCCGCGAAAAAGCCTTTCCCCTTCGCGAAAGCGGCCCTCGCCGTCGTCGTCGTCGCCGGCCTCTTCCTTCTCTTCCGGCTGCTGCCGATCGCAACGTGGATCGAGGAGTTCAAGACGTACGTGAGAGGGCAAGGGGCGCTCGGGTACCTCATCTTCGGTACCGTTTACATCGGCGCCTCACTCATCCCCGGGGGCCCAGCGGCGATCATGACGCTCGCCGCTGGAGCCGTGTACGGCCTCGTGACCGGGACGATCCTCGTTTCTCTTTCTTCTATCACCGCGGCCACGCTCGCTTTCCTTCTCGCCCGCGGCGCTTTCCGGCAGCGCGTGCAGAAGATCGCCGAGGAGAACAAGACGTTCGGCAGTCTGAACCGGGCGATCGAGAAGGAGGGGGCGAGAATCGTCGCGCTCGTCCGGCTCTCCCCGGTCTTCCCCTTCACGATCGTGAACTACCTCTTCGGCCTGACGCCGGTGAAGCTCGCGTCGTATTTTTTCGCGAGCTGGATCGCGATGCTCCCGGGCACGCTCGCCTACGTCTACTTCGGCTCCGCCCTCGGCGACGTGACGGGAAGCGCGACGGCGCTCCAGAAGACCATCAAGATCAGCCTCGCGGTCGCGGCCGTCGTCGCCACGATCTTCATCGCGCGCATCGCGGCGAAGGCGATCAGGAGCGCGGGCGTCGACGCGCCGAAGGCCGCACCGACGCCCGGAACCCGAGACGTCACTTCGGCGTGACGCGGGTTACTTGACGCTGTCGGAGAGAACCGAGACGGTTCTAATCGACGGCGGCAGATGAGAGACGTCGTCGAGGAGGAGCGGCTCTGCGGGTGCGGATCCGTCCCATTCGAAGGCGGAGATCGAACCGTTCCGCTGGCGGATCTCGTCCATTCGCCCGAGCTCTCGCCCGAGGAGCCGCGTCATGAGGATGCGGTTGAAGCGCCCGTGGGCGACGATCAGCGGGGCGCGCGCTCCCGAGGCCTGCAGCCGCGCGAGAAAGCGTTCGGCCCGAACGGCGGCGCGCGCCGGCGACTCGCCCCCGGACGGAGCCAGGTCCGTTTCGCCCGCCCGCCAGCGCGCTCTCACGCCCGAAACCTCTCTCTCGATCTCGCCCGTGAACGGGCGGCCCGACCAGACGCCCCAGTCGAATTCGACGAGGTCGGCTTCCAGCGAAACGCCGAGGCCGAGCGGAGCCGCCACGATGGCCGCGGTTTCGCGAGCCCGGATCAGCGGGCTGGCCCACACGGCGTCGATCGCCTCACCCGCGAGGCGGATCGCGAGATATTCCGCCTGGCGGCTCCCCCGCGCCGAAAGAGGCGTGTCGAAGCGGGAGCCCTGCAACGAGCCGGCGAAATTGCCCTCGCTCTCGCCATGCCGGGCGATTCTGACGAGCATGCGACGGGATTCTATGAAAAGCGGGTCCTCGTATCATCCTCGAGCCGATGCGCACCGTCGCCCGCGATTTCCCCGACGTGGTCGGCGCCATCTCCGACGGCGCCGTCCGCGCGCTCTTCTCGCAGCGATTCCTCGTCGCGACCGAGATCTACGACGAGCTCGTCGACGCGGCCTGCCTCCGCATTTTCGAGGAGGTCGCCCGGGAATTTTCTGCTGAAGAGGAATTGCCCCCGCGCACGCGGCCCGCGTTCCACTACATGGTCGAGAAGCTCATCCACGCGGGGTTTCTTGGAAAGGTGAATGAGGGAGGAAAACCCAGCGCATCCCTCGCCGCGGCGCCGCTCGCAGCGGGCGGGCCCTCGGTCGAATCCCTCGCCGGCGAGCTCGCCGCCACCGAGCCCGATGCGGCCGTCGGCGCCGAGATCGTGACGCTTCTGGCCGCCGAGGCGACGGAGTTCTTTCGCGGGACGAAGACGGGCGAGGAGATCCTGTTCTCCCCCGCACGCCTGCCGCTCTGGATCCGATATTTCTCGAACGCGAACATCCTCTACGCGATCAACAACACTCTCGGCGCAGAGGCGCTCGCGCGCGTCCTTCCATCGGCCGGGGCCGAAGTGCTCGAGGTCGGGGGCGGCTGCGGGAGCGCGGCCGAGGTCGCGCTCCGGCGCCTCGGCGCGCGCATCGCGCGCTGGCGCTTCACCGAGCTCGTCCCGACATTCGCGCGCCGGGGCGAGCGTGCGGCACGCGCCGCGGCAGCCGAGGGGACTCGCGTGGAGGCCGCGAAGCTCGACATGACGAAGCCGTGGGAGGAGCAGGGCGTCGCACCGGGTTCGTTCGACGCCGTCTATTCCGTCAACTGCTTCCACGTCGCGCCGGACCTCGGCTTCGTCCTCGCCGAGGCGAAAGCCGCACTGAAACCGGGCGGGGTCGTCGTGGTGTCGGAGTGCGTGAAGCCCGGCGCGCATCCGCCGCCCTCCTACGTCGATTTCGTCTTCAATTTTCTCACGAGCTTCACGGACGTGAAGCTCGACCCGGTTCTCCGGCCGAATCACGGGTTCCTCTCACCCGCGGCCTGGCGCGCGAGCTTCCTGGCGGCCGGCTTTCGCGACGTCACGTTGGTCCCGGACCTGGACGCCGTCGCGGCGCGCTACCCGAAGTTCTTCGTCGGCGCGATCGCCGCGCGTCTCTGAGAGGCGGTTTCGCGCACCGGCCTCCCGCGCGTCACGGAGCTCCCGCCGGCGCGGGCGGCGACTTCTTCACGAAGGCCGCGATGTCCTCGACGACCTCGGCGGCGACGTGGCCGGGCTTTTCGTACTCGGCCGGCGTGCTCCGTCCCTCGCCGGCCGCGAAGAGATGATTCAGAGTCGGATACGACTTGAGGGCGACGCCCGGGCGGCCTCCGAGCTCTTTTTTCCACCCGGCGAAGTCGGCCATCGAGACCTGGTAGTCGCGTTCGCCCTGCAGGATGAGAAGCGGCCTGCCGAGGGAACGGGCGGCCTCGAGCGGAAGATAGGACTTCAGGTCGAGCCAGTACGACACCGGTGCGCCCAGGATCAGGCCGGAAGGCGGTCCGGGCCGGCCCGCATAGACGTCGGCCAGCGCGCTCGCTTCCTTCAAAACGCCGGGCGCCGCCAGCCGCTGGGCTTCGGTCGCTCCCGGCTCGAGGAGCGATCGCGCCTGGTCGCGAACCACTTCCGACATGGGCCGTGAAGGAGCCGCGAGCAGCACCACGCCCGCCAGAGAGCCATCGAGAACGCCGATCCGCGGCGCGAGGATCGCCCCGAGACTGTGGCCGGCGAGGAAGACGCGCCTCCCGTCGACGCCCGGCGTGGCGCGCAGGAGGTTGATGGCCGCGAGCGCGTCATCGATCACCTCCTGGCGGATGGTCAGGTCGCGCGTGCCCGCGAGCTCCTTCTGGTAAACCTTCGTGCGCTTGTCGTAACGCAGCACCGCGATGCCGCGCGACGCGAGGCCCTGCGCGAGATCCTGGAACGGGCGGAATCCGCCGATCGTCTCGTCGCGATCCTGGGGGCCCGAGCCGTGCACGAGGACGATGCCCGGGAAGGGCCCGTCGCCCGCAGGCACGGCCAGCGTCCCGGGAAGGGACACGGAGCCCGAGACGACCTGCACCTCGCGCTCGCGGAACGCGCCCTGCGTCACATAGGCCGGCGCCGTCCAGTCGGGGCGCGACGCTCCGCCGGCTTCGAGAAACATGCCCGCCAGCCGCCCGTCGGAATGGAACGTGAGCTTCAGCTCGGCCCCCTGCTTCTCGAACGTGCAGCTCGTGAACGCGAGCGTGTATTCCGCGACCCAGTTGATGTGTGGCTCCGCACACGACTTCAGGCGCCCGGCCTTCGCGCCCACGCCCGCCCAGAACCCGCGCAGCTTCTCGTCCGGCAGCGCCGCCTTCAGCTGTTCGTCGAAACGGGACTGGAGCGCCACCAGATCGTCCGCCTTCAGCTCCGCGACGATCTCCCTCACGAGCGACGCCGCGGCGTTCGCGGGAAGCGGCGCGACCTCGACGACGTCGGACGGCGTCCTCACGAGCGCCTGTGCAGCGAGTGGGCCGGGGACGGCGAGCGCGAAGAGGAGAATATGAGGCAGTTTCATCATGGAGCGCGCTGTTTTCCTTCTGATACCCTTTCCGGTCCCATGAAAATACACGAATACCAGGCCAAGGAAATCCTCCGCACGTTCGGCGTCGCCACGCCGCGCGGCCAGGTCACGGACTCGCCCGAGGAGGCGGGCCGCATCGCGAAGGAACTCGGCGGGCGTGCCGTCGTGAAGGCGCAGATCCACGCCGGCGGCCGCGGCAAAGGCGGCGGCGTCAAGCTCGCGAAGAGCCCGGACGAGGCCGTCGAGCTCGGCAAGAAGATCCTCGGCATGCAGCTCGTCACGCACCAGACGGGACCGCAAGGCCAGAAGGTCAAGAAGATCCTCGTCGAGGAAGCGCTCGACATCGCCCGGGAGCTCTACCTCGGCATCACCCTCGATCGCGCGATCGGCCAGCCCGTCATGATGGTGAGCAAACAGGGCGGCATGGAAATCGAGGTCGTCGCCGCGAAAGACCCGACCGCGATCGTCAGGGAGCCCTTCGACCCGGCCTGGGGCCTCCAGTCCTATCAGGCGCGCAAGCTCGCGGACGCACTCTCTCTCACGGGCGAGACGCACAAGAAGTCCGTCGGGTTCTTCATCGCGCTCGCGAAGGCGTACGTCGCCACGGACGCCTCGCTCTCCGAAATCAACCCGCTTCTCGTCACGGGAGCCGGAGACGTCATCGCGCTCGATGCGAAGATGAACTTCGACGACAACGCGCTCTTCCGCCACCCGAACATCAAGGAGTACCGCGATCTCGACGAAGAGGACGCGCTCGAGGTCGAGGCGTCGAAGTTCGGCCTCAACTACATCAAGCTCGACGGGAACGTGGGTTGCATGGTGAACGGTGCCGGCCTCGCGATGGCCACGATGGACATCATCCAGTACGCGGGCGGCAAGCCCGCGAACTTCCTCGACGTGGGCGGCGGCGCAAACGAGGAGCAGGTCAAGAACGCGATGCGCATCATCCTCTCCGACGCGAACGTGAAAGCCGTTCTCATCAACATCTTCGGCGGCATCATGCGGTGCGACATCATCGCGACGGGCGTCGTTAACGCCATCCAGGAGATCGGCATCAAGGTCCCCGTCGTCGTGCGCCTCGAGGGCACGAACGTCGAGGAGGGAAAGGCGATCCTCAAGAGCTCCGGCCTCGCGGTCATCCCCGCCAACGACATGAAGGACGCGGCCGAAAAGGTCATCGCGTCGCTTGGAAAGGTGGCCTGAGATGGCAAGCTGGATCTCGAAGGACACGCGCCTCGTCGTGCAGGGGCTCACGGGCCGCGAGGGCAAGTTCCACGCGCTCGCGAGCCGCGACTACGGCACGCAGATCGTCGCGGGCGTCACGCCCGGCAAGGGCGGCACGACCGTGGACGGCATCCCCGTGTTCGACTCCGTCCAGGCCGCCGTGAAGGCGACGGGCGCGAACGCCTCGATGGTGTTCGTGCCGCCGCCGGCCGCGGCCGACGCGATCATGGAGGCGTCCGACGCTGGCGTCCCTCTCATCGTCGCGATCACCGAGGGTGTCCCCGTCAACGACATGATCAAGGCGAAGGAGTACCTCGCGAAGCGCTCGGGCCGGCTCATCGGCCCGAATTGCCCCGGGATCATCCGCCCCTCGGCGAGGGTCAAGATCGGCATCATGCCCGCGCGCATTCACAAGGCCGGCTTCGTCGGCGTCGTTTCTCGCTCGGGGACGCTCACGTACGAAGCCGTCGGCCAGACGACGTCGCTCGGCTTCGGGCAGTCGACCTGCATCGGGATCGGCGGCGACCCGATCAACGGCACGAACTTCATCGACGCTCTGACCCTCTTCCGCGACGACCCCGAGACGGAGGCCGTCATCATGATCGGCGAGATCGGCGGGAGTGCCGAGGAAGAGGCGGCCTGCTGGATCGCCGGCAACCTCAAGAAGCCCGTCGTCTCGTTCATTGCGGGGCGTACGGCGCCTCCGGGCCGCCGCATGGGCCACGCGGGCGCGATCATCTCCGGGGGCAAGGGCACGGCCCCGGAAAAGGTGAAGGCGCTGCAGGCGGCGGGCGTCCACGTCACCGATTCCCCCGCGCTCATGGGAGAGATGCTGAAGAAGGTGCTTGGAAAGTAAGGCCGCTACACCCCGCGTATACTCCGCGGCCGCATGGAAAAGACCCTCGCCATCATCAAACCGGATGCCGTCGAGTCGAAGAACGCGGGGAAGATCCTCACGCGCATCGAGGCCGAGGGGTTCCGTGTAGTCGCGTTCAAGCGGCATCGCATTTCGAAGACCCAGGCCGAGTCGTTCTACGGCGAGCACCGCGCCAAGGGCTTCTTCGGGTCGCTCGTCGCCTACATGACCTCCGGCCCCGTCTACGTCGCCGTCCTCGAGCGAGAGAACGGCGTCGCGCACTGGCGCTCCGTGATGGGCGCGACGGATCCCGCGAAAGCCGACGCCGGCACGATCCGCAGGGAATTCGGGCAGTCCATCGAGCGCAACGCCGCGCATGGCTCCGCGGACGCTGCGGACGCCTCCCGCGAGGTCACTTTCTTTTTCTCGCAGGCCGAGCTGATCTGACCGATTTCTGTGACACGGGTCACGGTCTTGTAGATTTCAGCCTTCGGTTGGCGGCACCCTTGCGGTGCTTTAGACGAAAGAGGGCCACACTCCCTGCGAGAGCTTGTGCCTCACGACGAAATGATTCGCCTGCAACGGCTTGCCCTCGCTCCCGTGCTTTTCGCGGCGGTCCTGACGAGGGCTGAGGAAACCCCGTCTCGAGCCGGAGAGCCCATCAGGACGACGACCTCGGTCGACGTCGGATACGTGCTCGTGCCCTTCATCGTGACCGACCTGAAAGGTCTGCCGGTGCGCGACTTGCGCGCACGGGACGTCACGCTTCTGGTGGACGGCGTGCCCGTGAAGACCGACCTCTTCGCGCACAGCGACGACGCGCCGGTCTCGTTCACGATCCTCCTCGACGGATCGGGCTCGATGGGGCTCGCGGGAAAATTCGAGGGTGCCCGCGCCGCCGTGCACGCCCTCGTCGACCAGAAGCTCCCCGGTGACGACTTCGCGCTCTTCGTCTTCTCCGAGGGAGCCGTCCGCGAGAGCGTTCCGTTCACCGAGGACACGGCGCGTGTCGTCGCGGCGGTGAACGCGGTGAAGCCGTTCGGCAAGACCGCGTTTTTCGACGCGCTCGCGAAGATGCCCGACAAGTCGCTTCTCGGGAGGAACGGCTCCCGCGCGCTCATCCTTCTCACGGACGGTATCGACAACGCGTCCACGCTGTCCCGTGACGAGCTCGCCGCGCTTCTCGAAGGAGTCGACGTGCCCGTCTACCCGATCGGCCTGCGCTCGCCGGGCAGCCCGGTTTCCCCCGCGCCGGGACAAACCGCCGAGGGGCTCCTGAATCTCGAGATCCTCGGGCATGTCGCGCGCATCACGGGCGGCCGCCTCTCCATCGTGGACGACGCCGCACGCCTCCCCGACTCCGTTCGGCTCATCGAGAAAGACCTCCGCGCGCAGTATCTGATCGGCTTCACGGCTTTAGGCACGGGACCGGCCCGTTTTCACCGCATTTCACTTCGGCTTTCCGGTCCGGTCCGGGCGATTCGCGTCCGCGCGGGCTACCGGGGGCCATCTCCGCCCGTCAAGGGCTGAATCAGAATCGACAGGAGGATTCTCATGATGAAACGCAATCTCGTTCCCCTTCCTCTTCTCCTTGCAGCCGTTGGGTTATCTCTCGCCGGCTGCGCGACGACGACGGACGTCGACAAGAAGATCGCCGAGTCGCAGGCGAAGACCGACAAGAAGATCGAGTCGGTCGAGACGCAGTTCGAGGACATGCAGGACAAGCAGAAGACGACCGAGGGCACCGTCGCCGAGCAGGGCAAGCAGATCGAGCAGATCAGCCAGTCCGCCAGGGAAGCGCTGCAGCGCGCGCAGGAGGCAGGCGTCCTCGCGAAGGGCAAGATCCTCTTCCAGCAATCCTTCTCGGAAGACCGCGTGCACTTCAAGATCAACTCGTTCGATCTCACGAAGGACGCGAAGTCGGCGCTGGACGAGTTCGCGACCAAGATCAAGGGCCTCGACAAGGGCGTCTATCTCGAGATCCAGGGGCACACCGACGACACGGGTGGCACCGACTACAACGACCAGCTCGGCCAGCAGCGCGCCGAGGCCGTCCGCCGGTACCTCGCGCGCGAGCACAAGCTCCCTCTCGGCCGCATCTCCACGATCTCCTACGGAGACACGGAGCCCGTCGTGAGCAACAAGACGGCGAAGGGCCGCTCCCAGAACCGCCGCGTCGTGATCGTCGTGCTCGAGTAGTCGTGGACAAGAGAAAGAAGCCGGGGGCTTCTGCAGCGGGCCCTCCCGGGCCCGCTGATTTCTTGGAAGGGTGGAGAGGCCACGGAGCAGCACGCGCGGCGCATGCGTATGTCACCTGCCCTAGTACCTTCTAAGAAGTCTTTCTTTTCTTTCTCTTCCGAAGCTCCTCGAGCAGTCTCAGAAAATCCGCCGGCGGGTCCACGTCGAGCGAGATTTTCTTCCCTTCCGCCGTTGCCCAGCCGAGGTGCCCCGCGTGGAGCGCCTGGCGCGGGAATGGCACCGGGAAAGACTTCTCCTTCCGGTCGCGGTAGACGGAATCACCCACGAGGACGTGGCCCGCGTTCGCGAAGTGGATGCGGATCTGGTGCGTGCGCCCGGTTTTCAGGCGCGCCTCGACGAGGGTCGCGATCCCGAAGCGTTCGATCACGGTCCACTCCGTGACGGCCCGGATGCCCGGCTCCCCCGCCTTCGCGACGCCGCGGCGCCGCTCGCCCGGCTCGGCGACAAGGTCCCGGTCGTACGTGCCCGCCTCGCCGCTCATGTCGCCCTCGACGACAGCCCGGTAGCGCCGGTCCATCGTGTGCGCGCGGAGCTGCGCCTGCATCCCCACGAGGCCGCGCCGGCTCCGTGCGAACACGAGAATGCCGGACGTCTCCTTGTCGAGCCGGTGCACGACGGACACGAACGTTCGCTCTTTCCCCCCGTGACGCCTCTGCACGTACGCCGAGACGCGGCTGAGCAGCGTGTCGACCTCCTTCGCTTCGGTTGGGTGCGTGAGGAGGCCGGACGGCTTGAAGACCGCGATCGCGTCGTCGTCTTCGTAGAGAACCGCGAGCGACGTTGCAACGTGCCGTTCCTTGCGGAGGTTGCGGTCCCACCGGAGCGCCACGTCCCGCGAGACGATCGCTCCGGGGTCGTTCACGACCGCCCCGTCGACCGTCACCTGACCCTCGAGAACCGCGCGTTTCAGGCGCGTCGCGGACTCCTCGGGGTAGATCGTCTGGAGGCGGCGGACGATGCGGAGGCCGCCCCCGGCGTCCGCGGCCGGGCCGGGTTTCATGCCGCCATCGTCGCACGAACGGCGGGGGATCCTCACGGGTAGACTTCCCCCATGAGCCGCTCTCTTGTCTTCGCGCGGCGCCGGGCTCGCTTTTTCGACGGGATGAAGGAGGGTGTCGCGCTGCTCTTCGCGACGCCCGAGGCCGCGTATTCCCACGACGTTCACTACCGCTATCGCCCGGATCCGGACCTCTTCTATCTGACGGGGTTCACCGAGCCCGAGGCGGCCGCGGTCCTCGATGCGGACTTGCGGACGTTCACGCTCTTCGTCAGGCCGAAAGACCGTTCGAAGGAGACGTGGGAAGGCCGCCGCAGCGGTCCCGAGGGCGCCGTGCGCGACCACGGCGCGGATCGCGCGTACCCGTTCGGGGACCTTTCGAAACGCCTTCCCGACCTCGTCCGGCGCGCGCACGTCCTTCACTACGCCTTCGGCGCCCACGCGGAGGGCGACCGGATCGTCGCGTCCCTTCTCGCGCGATTCCGCCGCGAGACCCGGAACCCGAAGCGCGGGCCTGCAACCGTGGTGGATCCGACGGATCTTCTCCACGCGATGCGCCTCGTGAAGGCGCCGGAGGAGATCGTGCTCATGGAGCGCTCCGCGGCCATCGCAGTGGCCGCGCACCGCGAGGCGCGCCGCCTCGCAAAGCCCGGCCTCTTCGAATACCAGCTCGAAGCGGCGATCGACTCCCGCTTCCGCGCGATGGGCGCGAGCGGGCCCGCATATCCAACGACCGTCGCTTCGGGAGAGAACGCGACGATCCTCCATTACACGGAGAACCGGCGGCGCATCGGCGCGGGCGACCTCGTCCTCGTGGACGCGGGCTGCGAGGTGGACGGATATGCGTCCGACGTGACGCGCACGTTTCCGGCTTCGGGCCGCTTCACGCGGCCGCAGAGGCGGCTCTACGACGCGGTCTTCTCGGCCCAGCGGGCCGCCATCGCGGCCGTCAGGCCCGGCACGCCCTGGGATGCGCCGCACGAGGCGGCGCGCGAGGTGCTTCTCGACGCGCTCCTCGAGGTCGGGATTCTGCGCGGCAGGCGCGCGGTGCTGAAGAAGAAGAACGCCGCCCAGCGCTTCGCGCTGCATCACACGTCGCACTGGCTCGGCCTCGACGTCCACGACCGGGGCCGCTATCGCGACGAGGCGGGCGCTCCGAGGAAGCTGGAGCCCGGCATGGTGCTCACGATCGAGCCCGGCCTCTACGTGCGTGCCGACGAGAAGGGCGTTCCGAAGGAGTACCGCGGGCTCGGCATCCGCCTCGAGGACGACGTCCTCGTGACAGAAGCGGGCGCACGCGTCCTGACGGAGTCGGCGCCGAAATGACTCATCTCTCCGGCAGCTCCGCCGGCTCGGCCCAGACGTCCTTCCTCAGCTCCGTCGCGATTCCTCCGCGGTTTTCGAGCAGCGCCCGCGCGGAAAAGAGGATGTGCCCCGTGACACCGGGCTGCGCGCGGGTGCGGCGGATCTGCTCGGCGATCTCTCCCGCCGGCCAGCCCCTCCCGTCCTCGCCCACGTGGAACGCCGCAAGGCCGGGCCAGAGGAAGCTTCCCACCGTGTTCTGCCCCGCCCACCACGCGAGCAGCGCGGGAAAGCTCTGCTCCCTCTGGTCGATCGGCCAGTAGAGCTGCGGGGCGAGGTAATCCACCCATCCGCGCTGGAGCCACGTGCGCGCGTCGGCCGAGATCTCCTCGTACGCGTCGAATCCCTTCACCTGCGCCGGGCGCCCCGGCCGCCAGATGCCGAAGGGGCTGATGCCCACGCGCACGTCCTTCTTCACGGCCTTCACCTCGTCGTGAAGGCGCTTCACGAACTTGTTCACGTTCCACCGGCGCCAGTCCTCACGTCCGAGGGCGCCGCCGGAGGCGACGTACGTCGCGAAGCTCGGCTCGTCCGGGAATTCCACGACGTTTCCGGCCGCGTCCTTTTCGGGATACGGGTAGAAGTAGTCGTCGAGGTGGATGCCGTCCACGTCGTAACGCTTCACGACGTCGAGGATCACCGCGAGGGAGTGCGCCGCGACATCCTCCTCGCCCGGGTCCATCCAGAGCTGCTTCCCGTAAGCCTTCACGAGATCCGGCCGCCGCCGCGAAATATGATCCGCCGCTGCTGGCGAGATCGAAGTCGCCGGGCGCGCGCGATACGGGTTGAACCACGCATGAAGCTCCAGCCCGCGCGCATGCGCACTCTCGATCGCGAACGCAAGCGGGTCCCAGAGGGGTTCCGGCGGGACGCCCTGCGTGCCGCTCAGCACCTCGGACCACGGCTCGAGCGCGGACGGATAGAGTGCGTCGGCGGCGGCCCGCACCTGAAAGATCACCGCGTTCGCGTTCAGCGCCGCGAGGGTGTCGAGAAGGGTGACGAGCTCCTCCTGCTGCCGGGTTGCTGAAAGGCCCGGCGCCGACGGCCAGTCGAGATTTCCGACCGTCGCCACCCACACGCCGCGCAGCTCGCGGCACGAGTCGGCTCGCGCCGCCGGGCGCGGGGAACGCGAGGAGCCTGGCTCGAGCTCCGGACCGGGCACGACGGCGGGCGGCCCGGCGACGCACGCCGCGAAGAGCGCCGCGACCGGCGCCGCGACGAGCGCCGCAGTGGCGAGGCTGGACCTCACGCCGCGCGGCCTACTTCGCGAACCCGAGCTGCGCGAGGACGAACGCCCACTCGAACGCGGCCTCGTGCAGGTTGTCGTAACGGCCCGAGGCGCCCCCGTGTCCCGCGGCCATGTTCGTTCTCAGGAGAAGCGGGTTCGCGTCGGTCTTCAGCGTCCTCAGGCGCGCGACGTACTTGGCGGGCTCGTGGTAGAAGACCTGGCTGTCGTTGAACGACGTCATGACGAGCATGACCGGATAAGCGCCCTTTCTGAGGTTCTCGTACGGGCTGTACGTCTTGATGTAGTCGTACTCGTCCTTCTTCGCCGGGTTGCCCCACTCCTCGTACTCGCCCACCGTGAGCGGGAGCGTCGGATCGCTCATCGTGTTCAGGACGTCGACGAACGGAACGTGGGCGACGACGGCGTGGAAAAGATCGGGGCGCATGTTCGTGACCGCGCCCATGAGGAGGCCGCCCGCGCTTCCACCCGAGATCACGAGGCGATCCTTCGCCGTGATCTTCTGCGAGACGAGGAACTCCGCGGACGCGATGAAGTCCGTGAACGTGTTCTTCTTCTTGAGCATCTTTCCGTCGTCATGCCACCTCTTGCCCATCTCGGCGCCGCCGCGGATGTGCGCGATGGCGACGACGACGCCGCGGTCGAGGAGTGGGAGACGATTCGAGGAAAACGTGACGGCATACGGATAGCCATAGGAGCCGTAGCCGCTCAGCCACGCTGGAAACGGCCCGTCTTTCAGCGTGCGGGTCTTCCCGTCGCCCGTCTTCGCGCGCCACACGAGCGAGATCGGGATTTTCGTGCCGTCCGATGCCGTCGCCCAGAGGCGCTCCGACTTGTAGAGCGTCCGATCGTAACCCGGGACCTCCTGCTCCTTGAGAAGCTTCGAGGTCTTCGCGTCCATGTCGTAGTCGAAGACGGAATTCGGAGTGACGAAAGACTGATAGCCGTACCGGAAGACGTTCGTGTAAAAGACGCGGTTCGTCTCGCCGAACGCCGAGTAGACCGGCTCGGGGAACGCGACGACGTGCGCAGCGTTCGTCGTGAGATTCGTGACCGTGAAGCGCGGAAGTCCGTTCGCCCTCTCGTGAAGGACGAGATGGTTCGCGAAGAGGTCGACGTCTTCGAGCATCACGTCGGCCCGATGCGGAACGATCTCCTTCCAGTTCGCCCGGCCGGGCGCCGTGACGGGCGCGGTGACGAGGCGGAAGTTCCGGCCGCCCGAGTTCGTCCGGATGTAGAAGAGGTCGCCGCGGTGGTCGACGTCGTACTCGTGCTCCTGCTCGCGCGGGGCGACGAGAATCCATTCGCCGGTGGGCTTGTCTGCCTCCAGAACGCGGGACTCGGACGTCGTGTGGCTGTGCGCGGAGAGAACGAGCCACGCGCGGCTCCGCGTCCGGCCGATGGAGGCGTTGAAGCGCTCGTCCTTTTCCTCGTACACGAGGACATCGGTGCTCTGCGGCTCGAGAAGGCGGTGGCGGTAGACGCGATACGGGCGCTTGGCGGCATCCTCGACCGCGTAGAAGAGCGTCATGTTGTCCGCCGCCCACACGGCGCCCGTCGTCTTCTCGATGCGCTCGGGCCAGAGGGCGTTCGCGCGCAGGTCCTTGATGAAGAGCGTGTACTGCCTGAAGCCCGTGTTGTCCGTCGAGTACGCGAGAAGGTTCCCGTCGTCACTCACGGCATACCTTCCGAGCGCCATGAACTTCTGGCCCTTCGCGAGCTCGTTCAGGTCGAGGATGACCTGCTCGGGTCCGTCGGGAAACTTCTTCCGGCAGTAGATGCGGTACTGCTTCCCTTTCTCGGTGCGGAAGTAGTACAGCCATTCGCCCTCTCGGTACGGGACGGAGAGGTCGGTCTCCTTGACGTGAGAGAGCATCTCGGAATACAGCGCGTCCTGAAGCGGCTCCGTCGGCTTCATCACGGCGGCCGTGTACGCGTTCTCGGCCTCGAGGTAGGCGGCGACTTCCGGGTTCGGCTTGTCACGCAGCCAGAAGTACGGATCGGATCGCGCCTCGCCGTGCAGCGTGACGATCTTCTCGACGCGCTTCGCCACCGGCGGCGCCGGCAGGGGCGCGGCGACGGGGGTATCGGCAAAGGCGGGGCGAGTCGTTGATGCCATGGCGAGAACCATGAGGAGGGACGTAAAGCGCATGCGTCCTCCGTGCTCGGACGCGACAGATTACCTCAACACGGGTCGCCCGAGAGCGCCCGGGGCGCCGCCTCAGGCGCCGGGAAGCCCGCGGATCTGGAGCTCCATGGCCTCGAGCCCGTCCAACACGCGCAGCGTCTGCACGCAGCGGTCACACTCGCCCGGTGCGTGCGGGCAAGGCTTCTCGGGGCAGTACGGCTCTCTCGCCGCCTCGAGAAGCGCTTCGACCACCGTCTTCACACGCCCGCGGACCGCCGACGTCGAGCTCTCACGCAGAAGACGAATGAGCGCCATTTCGGCCGGGCTGAGCATGGCGACGACGGGCAGGTTCACAGCGTCCTCCCTTGGCGAGTCGATCTTCAGATGAGACTCCTTCCGGCGAAACGAAGCAAGTGAATCAGGTCCGGAGTCGGAGGCTGCCGTCAGTACGACCCGCCAGCGCCCCCGCCCCCGAAGCTCCCTCCGCCGCCCTGGTAGCCAGGCTCGACCGGCGGCCGCGGCCCGGGCGCATGCGCGGCCACGACCGGCACGAGCTCGAGCGCGCGAAGTCTCGCCTCGTCCACGAAGAGCGGTTCGGCCGTGAAGCCGTATCGCTCCTTCTCCGGGCCCTTCGAGAGCCAACGGTTCAGCGCGAGCGCGAGGAGAACGAGGGCGGTTCCCGCGAGTGACAGGACGAGCCACGTCGCCGCGATGTGGACGTAGTGCCGGAGCGTGATCAGGGAGAGCGCGGCGACGACGATTCCCGCGTCGAGCACGAACGTCCGGCGTGAGCGAGCTCCCCACCACAGGACGGCGACGGGAAGGACGGCCGTTCCAACGATCGCCCAGATTCGCTCCTGAAAGCGCGGCCCGGGGAGGTCGAGGCCGGTGCCCCGGAGGCTCTCGACGAGCCGGTGGTCGAGCGAGTACAGGTTCACCGCGGCATACACGCCCAGAAGGCCGACAACGACGAGGACGGCCGCGCACCTGCCGTGAGAAGGTGACCACGACGGACGGTCGAGGACGCGCTCGAAGACGAGCGTCAGCGCGACGCCGGAGGTGATCCAGAGCAGGCGGCCCGAGGGCGCGCGCGCCAGCAGGATGAAGAGCGAGATCCCCGCGAAGGCGGCGTATCCAGGGCTGCCCCAGCGCCACGCGGCGAGCGCCCAGAAGGCGAGCGAGGCGAGGACGAGAATCGTCCCGCCGCTTTCCTCGCGCACCTTCAGAGTCTCCTCGAGGAACAGGAAGACGCCGACGAGAAGGAAGACGATTCCCCAAAACGATGCCGCGCCGGCGCCGCCGCGGAGCGCGAGCGCGGGCGACCGCTCCTGGACCTCCGCCGCGACGACGCACATGGCCGAGAGGAAGAGGAGGAGGAGGGGGGTGGTCCCGATCTCCGGACGGAAAGCGATGAACAACGCCCCGGTGAGGAGCAGGAGCCCAGCCGTCACGAAGAACGCGGTCAGGAGCCTCCAGAGCGGCGCCGGCAGCGGGCGTGGTTCCGGATATCGCCGGGAGATTTCCCCGAAGGTGCCCGAGTCGACCGCACCGGCCCTCTTCCAGCCCTCGGCCGCGGCGCGAACTTCCTCGACGCGCTCGGCGGCGATCCATTCCCTTTTCACGGGACCCTCATCCTGCGGCGCGCGAAGACGATGAAGAGAAGCGCCAGCGCTGCGAGAATCGCGGCGAGGAGCAGCGGCAAGGCCTCGGAACCGCGGATTTCGAAAATAGGCCGCAGGAGGCCGAGATACGCCGCCACGACAGCCAGCGCGAGCGGCAGCGTGCGCTGCGCGTGGAAGCCGACGGCCGCGACGGCGGCGACAACGAGGAGGAGCACGAGGAGCCAGGCACCCCAGCGGTCTCTTCCGTCGCCGAAGACGCCCGAGAGAAGGCCGCCGAAGACGAGCAGCAGGCCCGCGTTCACGTATACGTCTTCGAAGTGCGGCTTCCTTTGGCGGCGAGCCGCTGCGACGCCAAGGGCAACGAACAGGGCCCCGCACGCGAGCGCCTCGACGCGGAGGCGCGCGGGGTCGCCCGAGCCGAGGGACGTCCTCCCGACGCTCACAGCGATTCCCCGCCATGCCGCGAAGGACGCGAGCGCGAGAGAGAGCAGCATTTTCGAATCGAAGCGGTACGCGAGGAATCCGTACAAGACCGCGATGGCCAGGAGGTGCCAGGGCCAGTTTGGACCAAGCAGCTCGAGCTGCGTTTCGAGGTACGCGAGGTCCGTCGCGACGAGGAGCGCGCCGAGAAGCAGAACGTAATCGAATCCCGCGTGCGCCGAGGTCGCCTCCCCCCAGGCGAAAGGCGCGGAACGCCGCGCGGCCCAGACGAGGCACGCGGCCGCTCCGACGCCGATCGCGATGCCGATCGCCGCCGGGCCGATCCGCTCGTGGTTCTCCTTCACGAAAAGGCCAACCCCCGCTGTCAGGAGGAAGACACCCGCGTAGAGCGCGGCGCGGATCTCGAGCCGCACAGTGACGAGCTCCCGCCGCGCGACGCGCCCGAAGAGGCTCGCCTGGAGGTCTTCGAGCACGCCGTCCCCACGAAGGCGCTCGACGGCGGCCGCCACTTCGGGATTCACGCGGCAAGGATAAGGCCCCCTTGCCCCGGCCGGCGGCGCATGTCACGCTCAGGCGTGCCGCTCCGCATTTTCGTCACCGGGGCCGGAGGCCAGCTCGGCCAGACCATCGTGCGCGAGCTGCGCCGGGGAGGCCACGAGGTCGCGGCCCTGACCCGCGCGGCCCTGGACCTGACTCAGCGCGAGCAGGTGCTCGAGCGCCTCGTCAAGCTTCGCCCGCAGGCGATCGTGAACACTTCGGCCTTCGGCGTCGAGGCATCCGAGGAGGATCCGAAGACCGCGCTCGCCGTGAACGCCTTCGCGGTGCGCACGCTCGCCGAGGCCTGCCGCAGCGCCGACGCGACGCTCCTGCACTTCTCGTCCGATTTCGTCTTCGACGGCACCGTGACGTCGCCCTACCGCGAGACGGACCGGCCCAACCCCGGCAGCGTCTATGGCGCCACGAAGCTCCTCGGCGAGTGGTACGCGGCCGGGGCGCCGCGGCACTTCGTCCTGCGCGTCGAGAGCCTCTTCGGAAACCCCGAAGGCAAAAGCACGATCGACCGGATGTGCGCGGACATCCGCGCGGGACGTACCGTGAGCGCGTTCTACGACCGCACCGTCTCCCCCGCCTACATGATCGACGTCGCGGCCGCGACCCGGCGCCTCCTCGAGGGAAAAGCGGCGTCCGGCGTATACCACTGCGTGAACGCGGGGTTCACGACGTGGCACGAGCTGGCCGTAGAGCTGACCCGCCAGATCGGGAGCCCCTCCAGCGTCGTGCCGGTCTCGGCCGACGGTCTCACGAGCAAGGTCTCGAGGCCGAAGTTCGCGGCGCTCTCGAACGAGAAGCTCGCGAACCTCGGCATCGAGCTGCCCTCGTGGCAGAACGCGCTTGGCCGTGCGCTCGCGGCGCCGCCCCAGACCGCGACGCCCATTCCGCCGTCCGGGATCCGCCCGACGAATTCCCGCGGCTAGCGGCCGGCCGCGACGAGAAAAACCCAGTTCGCGGCGAGCGCGAGGGCGAGCGCCGCGCGGAGAGCCGGAGTCGGGCGCGGCGTTTCCACGCTCAGCCCCGCCAGAGCCGCGCCGAGCGCGACAAGGCCGCCTAAGACGAGGAGAATCCCGGCAGCCGCGGCGAGCGGGTTCCAGGAGAGTGCGGCGCCGACGTCGAAACGCGCGAGGGCGAGGACCGCCCGCGTGCTGCCGCACGTGAGGCATGGAATCCCCAGGAGGGCGCGGAACGGGCACGGTGGCAGCCCTCGCGCGAGCGCCGGCGCCCACGGGGCGGCCGCGGCGCATACGAGCGCCGCGCCGCCCCAGAGAAACGCGAGCTGCCGGCCCGGCTTCATGCGCCCGACGCTTAGTGGCGGAACGCCGAGAAGAGCGCGGCGCCCGCGAAGGCCATGCCAAGGATCGCGCACACGCAGCAGACGATGGTCGGGAGCAGAACCCCGAAGAGGGCTTTGCCCGAGGTGGTCTTGTGCAGCTGCTGGGCGCCGACGACGATGAGATACGCCGCCCACACGCCGGCCACGAGACCTCCGAGCAGCGGGACGACATTCGCGACGTTCGCGACACTCGCGTAGCACACGAGACGAAACGTGCCCTCGAATTGCGAACGCGACGACGAGAGCGCGCCGACGATCATGAACGAGACGTGGAGGATCGCCGCTCCGACGAAAAGACCGATCGCGACGAGCAGGGGGCCCAGAATGACCTGGCCGACGAGCGACCCTCCGCCGAATCGCGTGAATCCCGCGTACTGCGCCGGGATCATCCTCATGAGGCCGGCGCCGAAAATCGTCCCCCAGACCGCGCGGAAGACGAGACCGACCCATCCCACGATGACGCCGAAGAGCAGCGGGCGCATGTAATCGCCGGTCTCCCTCGTGAGGCGCCAGGCCTGGTCGGGCGCCGTGATGAAGAGCTTCGCGGTCTCGAAGAAGGACTCCGGTCCGATCGCCTGCGCCTCCCAAGGGAGGCCGCCCGCAGCGGCCGGCGGCGGCGCGTAGGGAGGCGGCGGGGAAGGCGGGGGGGGCGGTACGGCACCGGGTCCCTGGGGGGGTACGCTCGACATGTGAACCTCCTGATGAAATCCGGCTCGGACTTTGTGAGACGGATACTATCGCTGCCAGAGGGCGGGACGAGCGGTCCCGGCGTGAACTGGAGGGGCGAGGCGCGCGGGTCTAGCGTTCTGAATCGTCGAAGGAGCGAAACCATGACCACAGCTCGCAAATTCCTAATCCTCCTTGCCGGCGCTGCCTTTCTGGGCGGCTGCTCGTCGACCACGTCTCCCCTTCCGCTGACCGATACGCCGCCGCCCGCCCCTTCGTCCTCGTCCGTCTTCGCCGGTCACGCCCGCGCGTTGCGATTCGTCCAAGGGGCCTGGGTCGCCGCGCCCGAGTACGACTACGACTTCCTCGTCCTCGAACGGCGTTTCACCGATCACTGGGAAGCGATCAAGGAGATTCATCGCCGTCACCCGAGGTACGACGGCCGCGCCGGCCCCCGCGATCAGACGCTTTACTTCTTGGTCCATATGTCTCCCGCCCTGGACGGGGGCTACGACCTCGTCGCGGAAGGCTCCCTCGGCCGCGGCTCGGGACACGAGAAGGCTGGCGGCGGCGCACTGGTTCTGGAGCTGGCCAATGCCCGGAAGGGCTGGTTCGTTCCATTCGACACGATCCGGATCCGGCAGGAGCGCACCGCCGTAGGAGGGCGAGTCCAGGAAACCGTCGAGCTTCTGTCGAAGGGGAAGGGCCGTGAGGTCCCGTTCATGAAGATGGAAGAGGAAGGCCTCGTCTACCGGCCCGTCCGTCCATGAGGACGGTCCGTGCAACGCCATCCCTCGAGCGGCTAGAGAAAGGCCTGTGCAGGCGAACGGTGACGTTTTCGCCGGCTCCCTATCGTCTTCCGTAAGCTCCGGCGATGAGATCATCGCGAACTTCGGTGGTGTACCGTCAGAGGTCCGCGTCGCCAAGATAGAGCCGCGCCTCGCGTGGTCGCTTCCGTCCGCACCCTGAGACGTCCGTTCAGGGTATTGCTCTTGCACGCCACGCGGGAAAAGAGAGCAAGAGTCGTCACGGTCACGACGACGCCCGCGACGTAGGGGGCCTCAAGTACACCGAAAGAGGTGAGCATGATGTCAAAGAAGGCCCTTCACGAGTGGCGTCATGATCTCCGGGGCCCCGCCGTCCTTTGCTTGATCGCTGCATTTGCTCCATCGTTATTGGCCCAGACGGCGGGGGCGGGAGCATTGACAGGCACGGTGACCGCCGTGCCTGTTGCTCTGATTGGGAATGCCCTCATCACGGCGGTAAGCGCCCGGCCCGATCAGGCTAACGCTCCGGCCGCCGCTCGGGGGCGGCCTCGTCTCGCACAACGAGCGCCTCCTCGACACGGGCCGCGACGCGGTGGAGGCCGAGATTCTCACGACCGGCATCACGACGCCGCTCCTGAAGTACGCCGTCGGACGCGTCCGCCCGAGCGACGGGTCGGACGCGGATGAATTCAAGCCCTTCTCCGGGAACTCCTCGTTTCCGTCGGGAGAAACGACCGAGGCGTTCGCGGTCGCGTCCGTGCTGTCGGCGCGAGCCGACGGATGGGTCGTGCCGGTCGTCTCCTACACGCTCGCGAGCTGCGTTGGGTATGCCCGCGTGCACGACCGGGGGCACTGGGCCAAGGTATCGATTCGGGGACTCGCCCGGCTTCTCGAAGAATTTTGGCGACATCATCAATGGGAGGGCGTTCGCAGGCGTGAGTTGGGGATGTGCGATTCGAGCACAAGCTCTGGCTTCAGGGGGACGGGCGCCCACTCCATCGCCGCCTTTTTGCCCTTTCGGGGCGTTACGACAGCATGGGAG
>Ga0207930_1000063_pt1 | contig 26028 bp, 24 predicted proteins | sample NGESurshal092012_7_FD_184477 | JGI IMG/M metagenome (GOLD analysis project Ga0207930, IMG submission 184477) | Arctic peat soil microbial communities from Barrow, Alaska - NGEE Surface sample 210-3 shallow-092012 (SPAdes) | ecosystem: Environmental > Terrestrial > Soil > Wetlands > Peat ... | reverse complement strand
CTGCATGAAGCTGGCGTGGAAAATCGCTGCGCCGTTGCTATCAAACGCCTGGGTATTTCGGCTTAGCCTCCCGCCCGGGCGCGTCGCGCCTCGCCGTTCCTCACAGCTCGATCGACGGCCTCGCGTACCTTGTTGACCGGAATACCAAAGCCAATCCCCACGTTGCTTCCCGTGGGACTGGTAATCGCGGCAGCAATTCCAACAAGCTCTCCGCGCAGGTTCACGAGTGGACCACCTGAGTTACCCGGATTGAGGGACGCATCGGTCTGAATGAAGTCCTGGTAGCCTTCGATGTGGAGGCCCGAGCGGTGCAAAGCGCTTACAATTCCGTGACTAACGGCTGTTCCCATGCCGAACGGATTGCCGACAGCAACAAGATAGTCTCCGACTTCCAGCGTTTCCGAGTCCGCCATGGGAAGAGCGACAAGGCCGGCCGCAGCTACTCTTATCAATGCAACGTCCGTGTTTGGATCGGCATCAACAAGCGAACCCTGAAAGCGTCGCCCGTCTGAAAGAGTGACCGAGATGTCGGAGGCATGCTCCAAAACATGAGCGCTCGCCACGATAAGCCCCTCGCGGCTATCAACAACAACGCCTGCACCCTCGGCCTCGCGATCTGTAGATCTATACGGGGCGTCAGGGAATTGGTTCGACTCAGGATCGACATATATATGTTCTACGGGAGCATGTTTTTTAGCCGTAATGCTTACCACGCTTGGTATGATCTTTCTGACGAGGGGAGCGAGTGTCGCAGACGCCGATGTTTCAGTGGGGGTACCTGGGAGCTAAGCCCAACTTGCCGTCGTGAACGTATGAAGGAGCAACAGCGCGGTTATAAGGCACATGGCGCGATTACTGCTTCGGCCGCTTGTCTGCACTGCAGGACTTATCCAGACATACAGGAATGTCGAGAGGGTCTTGTTTGCCGCCCATGCTGGCTTCCTAAACCCGGGCACATCCGTCGGAAGCGCCGAATGCCGACCATTTAGGCTACTGTACATCGCTCACGTCCTTCCCGTCATCGGCGCCACTACTTTTTCATTTTGACAATAAACAGCGCGATATCCTGGGCATCTTTGCGGCTTAGCGGCAAGTTTGGCATTGTCGCGTGCGGCAGAAGCAAGAACGATGCGATCATGTCGGCGTCGATCGTTGGCTTGGCTGCGATCGATGCGAATGACGGAGCTCTGTTGAATTTGTCTGAGGCAGAGCCGATAGCGTGACATTCCGAACACCATCGCTCCGACAACCGTTGGCCATTTTCGGCATTCTGCGCAAAAGCGGCCTGGATCCCTCCGAAAAGGAAAAGGAAAAGGACGATGGAGCTGTGGAGTTTCAATATTCGCATAGCTTTGCTGTCTTTTGATCGCTCAGAGCGGCGCGTCATCCGTTGTCGATGGCTGCTCCTGCAATGAAGCGATATCGCCGCCACCAAAGTCCTCTTCAGGAGGAGGGTAGCTGCAAAGTTCATCATGCACTTGCTTGACGCCGGCTACATTCTCCGCCGCGACGATCGCTGCTCGCCGGCAACGCTCATCGGTTATAATGCCGCTGAGATGCGCGATGCCGTCACGCACAATGACGTTGAACCGGGAAGGCACCCAGTCGGCGTTCTCGATAGCTGCGCGGATGCTGCTTCGAATATGGTCGTCGTCAGGAGTCGGGTCAGGAACATCGCGGGCAAAATCGGCGACGACTTGAAGAAGGTTGGACCTGGTCACAATGCCGACAAGCTGATCCCGGCGCACAACGGGCAATCGCTTGACGTTGCGCTGCTCGATGGTCCGGACAATCTCTTCGAGTGACGTATCTTCCGTAATGGTGACAGGATTCGGCGTCATGATCTCTCCGACCTTGCGCCCCCGTTCATGCACGAAGTCGGAGGCGATTCGGCCCGGGCCAACCAAAAGCCGCAGCCACCGGCCGCGCTCTCGTTGTGTCCCGATTTCCGCACGTCGAATGAAATCACCTTCCGAAATGATGCCGATCAGCTTATCGGTGACGTCGACTACCGGTAGCCCGCTGATGTGATGGTTCAGCATTTTGTTCGCAGCCTCGACGACGGGCGTCTCGGGCCCGACCGTTATGACCTGACGGGTCATGATTTGATGAGCGCGCATCGCGTGTCTCCAAATTCCGAAATTGACGGAATGGATAATCGCTAAAGGAAAAGCCACGCAATGGCTTGATCGAGATCAACCCGAGATCGTCGCGGGGGAATTTCAGTTGCCGCCGGCTCTTATGGCGCGATCTCGTGAAGGTCCATCGGGGGAAATCTCACGCTCCGCGGAGGCCATTGGCGCCAGTTCCTGTCTACGGCAGCCTGCAGGCGCCGCTTCAGCGCCCGAGCTGACGCCCATGGGACTTGCGTTTTATGAAAGCGGGCTGCAACGCGCGGTCGGTCAAGATCACCGCTGACCAGACATGTGCCATCGCCCGGCTGAGATACGCCCATTGCTGCGATGCCCGAATCTTCGAGATATGAATTGCTGCCTGCAGACTTCCAATGATCAGAAACATGAGAAGGACTTTCATCGTTTCATTTGTCATGTGTGCCAGAATATTTAATCTCTGATATCCTAAAAAGCCCTGGAATCAGGCGGTGTCTTTGTCGTGGATCAATCTTCTATAAAAATTGGTGGCGCCCGCCACAGCACGGCGCGCGGTTCGGAAGTATGCGCTGATTCACCAGGCAGCCGCGGCCGCATATGTGCTCTCTTCGAAAGCTGCAGCGATCGCATCATCAACCCGTTCGAGCCAGATGAACTCCAATTTGTCGCGGGCACCCCGTGGAATTTCATCAAAATCCCGGCGATTTCGCGCAGGCAGCATCACTCTGGTGAGACCGGCCGCCGCGGCCGCAACGACCTTTTCCTTGATGCCGCCAACGGGCAGCACCAAACCCCGCAGCGATATCTCGCCCGTCATGGCGGTGTCGCTTCTGACCGTGCGGTTGGTGAGCAGGGAGGCCAGCGCTGTAAACATCGCGACGCCCGCGCTCGGCCCGTCTTTCGGTGTGGCGCCGGCGGGCACATGAACATGAATGTCGCTTTTTTCAAACACTGAGGCATCGATACCGAGTTGCGAGACGCGGCTTTTCACCAACGTCAGGGCCGCCTGTGCACTCTCACGCATCACCTCGCCGAGCTGACCCGTCAGGATCAATGCTCCCTTTCCGGGAATACGAGTGGCCTCGATGAAAAGAATATCGCCTCCGACGGGCGTCCAGGCCAATCCGGTTGCGACACCGGGAATACTGGTGCGCATCGCGATCTCGTTCTCGAAACGGGGTTGGCCGAGAACGGCAGTGAGGTCCTTTGCAGCAACGACAACCCGATTTGAACTGCCTTCGGCGATCTGTACCGCAGCGTAACGGAACACCTTGCCGATTTCCCGCTCGAGAGCACGAACGCCGGCCTCGCGGGTATATCCCTCGATCATCAGCCTCAATGCTTCAATATCGATTTCGGCCTGCTCCGCTTTGAGGCCGTTTGCCTCGAGCTGGCGGCGAACCAGATAACGCCGTGCGATCTCAAGCTTTTCATCCACCGTATAGCCCGGCAGGCTTATGATCTCCATGCGGTCCAGCAAGGGTCCTGGAATCGTGTCCAGCATATTGGCTGTGGCGATAAACGCGACCCGCGACAGGTCAAACGGCACGCCAAGGTAATTGTCGCGAAACGTCGAATTCTGTTCCGGATCGAGGACTTCAAGCATCGCCGCCGAGGGATCGCCCTGAATACCCCGTCCCATCTTGTCGATCTCGTCGAGCATCATGACGCAATTGCGTGATCCGGCCTTCTTGATAGCCTGAATGATATTCCCTGGCAGCGCACCGATATAGGTGCGCCGATGACCACGGATTTCCGCCTCATCGTGAACGCCACCCAGACTGACGCGGACAAACGGCCGGCCCATCGCTCGTGCGATCGACTGCCCCAGCGAGGTTTTCCCGACGCCGGGCGGGCCAACGAAGCACAGGATCGGCGCTTTGCCCTGCGGCGCCAATTTTCTAACCGCCAGATATTCGACAATCCGGCTCTTGATCTTTTCCAGGCCGAAATGATCCTCGTCGAGAATGCGACGTGCCTCCGAAATGTCGATTGCCTTGTCGGCCGGAGAACTCCACGGCAGCTCAATCAACCAATCGAGATAGCTCCGAACCATGCCTGCCTCTGCGGCCGATTCCGGCATTCGCTCGTAGCGCCGCACTTCCTTTCGCGCCTGGCTTTCTGCCTCGGGTGGCATCTGGGCTTTGGCGATAGCCTCGTTCAACTCGACGACCTCCTGCGCCTTTCCGTCGCCTTCTCCCAATTGGCGCTGAATGGTCGCCATTTGCTCGCGAAGAATCGCCTCTCGCTGGCGTTCATCGAATGTTGCCTTGGTCTTTTGGCCGATCTCGGCCGTCAATCGAAGCACTTCGAGCCGCTCGGCCAGGTAGCGCGAGACCTTCTCCATACGGAGTGACAGGTCGATCGTCTCCAAAATCTCCTGCTTCTCTTGTGGCTTGATGTCCATATAGGAGGTGGCGAGGTCGGCGAGGGCCGCCGGAGAAGTGACCGATTGAAACGCCCCGACGAGTTCGGGCGGTGCCTGAGGAAGCAATTGAATCGCTTCGATGGCTTGCCGTTGTAAATTGAGAAATCGTGCCTCTATTTCCGGCGAGCTTGTCGTGGGCTCCGGAATATGAAGAACCCGAGCCACCGGGAACGGCGTGCCAGGAAGGAAATCAAGAACGCGCGCGCGCTGGACGCCTTGGCAGATGATGTGATGGGTTTCGTCGGGCCCGGTAATGTAACGTACGATGTTGGCGATGGTGCAAATCCGGTTGAGGTCCTCTGGACCCGGATCGTTCACTTCAACGTTTCGCTGCAGCAGAATTCCTATCGGCCGCTGCTCGCGCAAGGCCTGTTGGGCGGCCGCGATCGATTTTGGCCGAGCGATGGTGATGGGAGCCACCACACCCGGAAACAGCACGGTATTGCGAACCGGGACAATGATAAGGGCGTCGGCGGGAATAGGGACAGACGCAGCCTCGGTCGCGGCGTGATCTTCGTTGGTTAGCGGCATGGTCATCCTCAAGCAGACTTTGACAGCCGCAACACAATGCATCCGTTCACTGCGAAGCGGCTGACGGCGTAACGCCCCGTGGGGAGTACGATGCGGCGCTCGAACCTGCCTTGCGGGAGTTCGAGCCGGTGAATCCGGGCGTTACGCAGCTCTACCGGCAGCACCCGGCGTCCGCTGATGATCAGCGTGCCGCTATCGATCACGGCCTCGACCTGATTGGGATCAACGCCGGGCAGGGCCACGAGAATGAGAATTTCCCGTTCGGTCTCCAGGACATCAATTGGAGGCTCCCAACTGGTTTCCCGGGAGCCAGCCGACGGTCGCAAGCTAAAGAACTGCTGACGTAGCCGTTCGGCCCGAGCCACCGAATCGACGGCTTCAGCCAACATCCAGTTCATGGGATCTTTCGACGGCATTGGCGTTCTCGCGTTTACGAAATTTTGAAACGACCGCTTTCGCGCTATGCGGCAATGCCCTTGTAAAAAGCAGCCCACTGGGTTGCCAGAATAATTCTCCGCCTGTGCCATTCCGTCAATCAGGGACGGATGGGTGCGGAGGAGCCTTTCCTAGGATGTGCCGGAAGCATTCGCCCGCATTCGCGAAATCATGCCGGCGACAATCTGCATGGTGGCGCCGGCCGCCCAACCGAAGCTGATAAGCAGAGCAGTGCTTGGGCGTGCGGTCTCGTCCAGAATAATGCCGGAGACGGACACCACCGCCGCCACCGCGGCGAGGAAAGTACCGGCCGCGCTAAGCAGTTCCACGGTGTCCCAACTGGAACCCAGTCCGTGCCGGAGCGGCAGGTGCATTCGGTGATCCGGAGGAACGGGAGGGAGATCGATACCGAGATAGAAGCCGGCGGCCCCGTAAAGCATCATGGCCAGGACGGCAACAGTCGAACCGATCAGGTCGATGTTGGCCCTTGCCACGTGTGCGGCGACGAACAATCCGCATGCGGCCCCCGTCAAGGCGAGCCCCGTCCGTTCCAGGACGTGCGCCCACCGGCTGATGGTGGAGCGAGTATGCCATGGATCGCTGCGTTTGATCATTTGCTTTGGATACCGGACAGAGCCGGAGAGCCGTTGACAAAGGTCAAGTCGGACAAAGTGTCCTGACGGGCAGGCAATGCAACTGCAAACCTCAGGCTGGGCTTGCCGGCTTTGACCACGTACGCCGTCGGGGAGTATTGGTCGCCCGCCTTGAAGTGGGCCGCGATTCCAAAGCTGGCAATTCCGATACTTGCCGCCAGCGCAACGACCACGATTTTCAGATGGGTCGTGCGATCCGCGCTGTAAATCGAATAATTCATCAACGCCTCCTGGTGCTTCTGGGTTCCGGAATTGACGACCGATCCTTTTGGAGAAAGCTTCTCAAGCATCCATGCTGCGCAGGTGCTGACGGTTGCGCAGGACGATCTGGCGCGCGCCGGAAAACCCGAGCACACCTTGGCCGTGCAGTTGCGACAGCGCCCGCGAGACGGTCTCAAGGGTCAATCCCAGATAATCGCCAATGTCCCTGCGGCACATCGGGAGCGCCATCATGCCCGTTACGGCCAGGCGGCGGTCCATCTCCAGAAGAAAACTGGCGACGCGTTCCATGGCGTTCTTGCGGCCGAGGAGCAGCATATGATCCTCGGCGTGCCGAAGTTCTCCGGCGGTCATCGACCAAAGGCTGCGGGCCACTTCGACGGTGATACCGGCCGCCTGCTCGAGGCTCCGCCGCTTCACCAGACGCACGGTCGTGTCCACGATGGCTTCCGCGGTGAGGCGGTGTGCCGGCCCCGACTCCAATCCGAACACGTCGCCGGGGAGGTAAAACGCGCCAATCTGACGCCGGCCGTCGGAAAGCAACTTGTAGCTCCGAACCGAACCGCGAATGACCTGGTAGACATATTCGGAAGGTTCGTCCTCGCCGTAAATTTCCTCGTCCTTTTTGTAGGAGAATTCCGTTGCCACAAGGCCGGCTTGGCCGGCGATCATGTGGAATTGGTCGTGGGCGGGAAGGGCAGCTGGGCTGACTTTGCGAGCAATAACGGAAGTGCCGATTGATTGGGTGAGCATGTGCCATCTCCTGCCGGGGTTGATGGCCAATTCCTAGTCGAGATCGCGGCTCTCCGAAATTTCGCTTCTTACCTTAGGGAAGACGCCTTAAGTACTTAACCGGAGGCTCTGTTCTGCCACAATCAAGCTTGGACGCTCGGCATGAGCCACCTTACAACTGGAAAAATCCAGGAAACTCAACGGGGCAAGTCACTTTCTGTCGGAGCGCCCGATAAGACATGCTTGTTCTGTTTCTGATAGGGAATGATCGGCAAAAGCCGTGTCAATTGGCGACCTGATCTCTTCCTGTCGCGGATCCAGTTTTCGGTGTCTTTTGAGGCTTCAATGCCCAGCGCAATTCCGGCGAAGGCAGCGATTTGGAGAGTGGCACTTCCTAGTCGGGTGTTTGCACTCATTGCCGCTGCCCTGGCGCGGGTTATTCTGGCAGCTTTCGCTCTGTCCTTGAATCTGTCGCGCCTCAAAGACCTGCTGTGCCCACGTGCCGATGTTTGAAAGCAGGCTCGTGAAACAGAACGTCCCGAATCGTGGGGTGCGCAAGCGCCGAAGCGACTGATCGAACGCGCTCAATGGCGCGACGGTCAATGCGACATCAGCGTTGGTACGGTCATGGATTGAAGCATTGCGCGCGTAACGCCGCCCAAAATGCGCTCTCGCAGGCGCGAATGGCCGTAGCCGCCCATGACGATCAGATCGAGACCCGCGTCGGCTGCGATCGATAGAATGGTCGGTTGGATATCCGCGTGGTCGGCACTCGAGCGCTCGATCCGCGCCGTAAGGTCATGCCGTGCCAGATGTGCCGCCAACGTCGCCGCGGAAGCGTGAGCTGGCGCCTCCGCCTCGTTGATGCTGATGATGGTGATGGCATCCGCGCGAGCGAGGAATGGCGCGGCGTCACGAAGGGCGCGCGCTGCCAGACGGCTTCCATCCCACGCGATCCCGATGCGTCTTGGCTCAATAGGACCTTTATGTATATGGGGGACGAAGAGAACCGGACCACCGGATTGAAAGAGGATTTCCTGTGGCATGATGTTGTCGAAAGTGTCGTGATCGGATGTGGGCTGCAGCACGATCGTCAAATCGTGCAGCCGCGCCAAGGCACCGACCGTTGCGGCGGCTTCGGCCGGGAAGCCCGCGAGCGCCCGAAGGCCATAGCTTATGCCCGCGTGGCGCGCTTCGGTTTCAAAAATCGCAAGGGCGGCATTGGCCCGCGCCAACGCTCGCTCATGTTCGACCTCAAATACCGCCGCGACGGCCGCGCCGCCGTCAACGGGAAGACCTATACTTGCGGCTTCATAGCCCACAGAAACCGCATCCAGATGCGCAACGCGGGCCGCTGCCAGCGAGACTGCGCCGTCGACGATCGGGCGTATCAGGCTTTCAGAGGGAACGTGAACGAGCAGATGCTTCAACATGGGTGATCTCCACCGCTTTTGAAATGACGCCCGCTACCGAGGCCATGTCGCCACTAAAGAACAAAAGTGCAGGCGTGATTTGATCCACCTCAACCGGGCGCGATCTCCCGCCGCTAGTTTGTCTTTGGTAACAGGCGAGAAGCGCATTGGCTGCTGCGTCACCGGGAAATTCCCCTTTGGCTAGTCGATCCGCATTCTGGACCAGGCCGTATCAAAATGTACTTGTGGTCCAATCAAGCGCGACTTCCGGTATGGGTCGATGCTGTCGAAAAAGTCGAAAATCGAAAGACCCCGAAAATATCGCGAAAATCGTTTCGCTGCTGCTGCTGCAAGGTCCTCTGGGGCCAATACGCGGGTGTACTCGAAATTCTCAAGATCAGGTGCTCGGATGGAGCGCGATATCGGCACCTCTTTGCGCCTGAGCTTTTACAAGCGCCGCGCGCTACGGACCTGCCAGAGGGGTCGTCTTCGCCCACATCTCGGAGCAGCGGGCCTCTCCCAAGCTAGCGAACTATGCGGAGATAGCCAGATTTGTGACCGGCCTCGGGTTCGATTCAATCAGTGCAAATACATCGAGCCTCTAGCGCATGATGACGATCACCGGTGAAGCCCAGCAGGAGACGGCCAAATCACAGGTGGTCGAAAGTCAGACCACCTCGTCGCGTCGATTCTTGCGGCGTGCATGCAGAAGCTTTAATGCTTCTCGGACGTCGTCGTCTTCCAATGCATCTTGAACCCGACGTTCCTCAGCTGTCTGATCGGTTTTGGTCGGCAGGCTCTGCGCATGACTGTTAACGTCTCCGCTCGGGATGACAACGTCCTTGTCAACGGTGACGCCGTGCTCGCCGTTAAAGCTGGGGTCAAATTCGAATTCGTCGATTATATCCTGGCGAAGCTGGGCTTCTTTCATGACTTGCCTCCATAAGGTGTCTGCAGGCTTATTTTCTGCGCTCGCGCGTCGAATACATTGATCCGCATCAAGAGTGCTTGGATCGCTTGAATATTTCGGATCAAGACCAAATTGGTCTCATCCATCAGGGGAAACATTTACCGTTGGTCGGTGGCGAAGCGGACGATGCCAATCTTGAAATGTCGCTTCGCGTAGGCGACGATTTGGGGATCGCTGGGATGGTCGGCGGCTTCAACCGCGACGATTCGACTGCCGACTGCCGGATTGTGCCCGCGAATATATTTTGCGAGTTCGACTTTAGTGCCGGCCGGTCCGAGGATGAGGATTTCGCCGGCATCGCTCACGGCGTCCAGCACCTGTTTCAGGAATTCCTCGCTTTCATGGACGTGGCCGCTGCCGATCGAATTGGCCTTGTGATGAATATGCCGCGTCGGCATGTGGGGATGAAGGACGATCTCATCGAGGCCGGAAAGACCGAGATGGAAGACCCGGGCCTGCAGATGGTCGATCCAGACGACCGCGTGAAAATGATGCTGCATGGCTTTGGCCCGTCCGTTGATGAATTAAATCACTCGTTTCAGCTGCTTAGCATCAGTGGATTAAAAATATGCGCCCGGGATGAGTTCAACCCAGCAAAGATGATCGTGAATTTTTTTGACGCCGGAAACGCTTTCGGCTGCGACAATTGCCGCCTGCCTCGATCGTTCCTCGGAGATGACGCCACCAAGGTGCACGACGCCGTTACGTACGGTGACGGTGAGCGCAATCGGACTCCAATCATTATTTTCGATCGCTGCGAAGACGCGGTTGCGGATGTGGTCGTCGTCAGCTGTCGGATCCGGCACGTCGCGAGCAAGGTCTGCGACGGCCTGAAGGAGGTTGGCGCGCGTCACGATACCGACCAGGTTATCTTTGCGTAACACAGGCAGCCGCTTGACGTGTTTCTTTTCCATCACCTCGACGATTTCGTCGAGCGTGGCATCTTCCGTCACGGTGAGAGGATCGGGGGTCATGATCTCTCCGACTTTGCGGCCTCGCTCACGCACGTAATCGTTGGCAGCCCGACCCGGTCCAACCAGAATTCTTAGCCATCGGCCGCGTTTCCGCTGGGTTCCGATTTCCGCGCGGCGAATAAAATCACCTTCCGAGATAATGCCGACCAAGTCACCGATCTCATTGACCACCGGGAGTCCGCTGATGTGTTGCTGCAGCATGATATTGGCGGCATCGGTAATGGACGTGCCGGGTTTCACCGAAATAACCTTGCGGGTCATGATTTGATGTGCGCGCATCGATATGCTCCGGATGTCGGGTGCTTGGATAAACACTACGCGGCCTGCACTCTCATGCACTTGATTCAGGTCAAATCCTAAAATCGAAAGAGAAACTCCGGCTAGAGCTTGATCCGGATCAACACTTCAACAGCCCTCATATTTCAATCTCGATTTGCAATGAGGAATTGGAGGCTCGTGATGGCAAAATCGATGAAAGCCGCGGTCGTTCGACAATTCGGCAGGCCGCTGAACATCGAAGAGGTTGCGATACCATCGCCGGGGCCCGGCGAGGTTCTGGTCAAGATCATGGCGACCGGCGTTTGTCATACCGATCTGCATGCGGCGGATGGTGATTGGCCGGTAAAGCCCGCGCCACCGTTCATTCCGGGTCATGAGGGCGCGGGAATTGTGGCGGCTGTAGGCGCCGGCGTTACGGCTCTAAAAGAGGGTGATGCCGTCGGCATCGCCTGGCTACACGACGCCTGCGGCTGCTGCGAACATTGTATTACCGGTTGGGAAACATTGTGTGAGAGCCAGCACGACAGCGGCTACAGTGTTGACGGCAGCTTCGCAGAATATGCCATCGGGTCAGCGGCTTACGTGGCGCGTCTGCCCGCGAATGTGGATTTCGTGGCGATGGCGCCGATCCTGTGCGCCGGCGTCACGACTTACAAGGGAATCAAGGAGACCGAGGCCCGACCCGGGGAGTGGATCGCGATTTCGGGAATCGGCGGGCTGGGCCACGTCGCGATCCAATACGCGAAAGCCATGGGACTTCACGTTGTCGCGCTCGACGTCACCGACGAGAAGCTTGCATTGGCACGGAGTCTTGGGGCTGAACTGGCGATCAATGCCAGAGCGCCCGACGCTGTCGCACAGGTCTTGAAGCATACCGGAGGCGGCGCGCACGGCGTGCTCGTGACGGCGGTCTCGCCGCCAGCCTTTTCCCAAGCCCTGCAATTTGTGAGGCGAAAGGGGACGGTTAGCCTGGTCGGACTGCCGCCGGGGGATTTTGCCACCCCGATCTTCGACGTGGTCCTCAAGCGCATCACGTTGCGCGGATCAATCGTCGGTACGCGCAAAGACTTGGCCGAAGCCATCGAATTCGCCAGCGAAGGGAAGGTGAAGGCTCATATTCATCAGCGGTCGCTAGAGGATATCAACAGCGTCTTCACGGACCTCAAAGCCGGCAAAGTGGATGGGCGCATCGTCGTCAAATTTTGAGCAAGGCGTTGAAGGCAGCCCCGCGCGATCGAAATCCGGAGTTTCGTCTCACCCAAGATGCCGTCGGCAAGCCGGAATAATTGAAAGTCGATGAAAGAAAATCAACAGATCCCGACACCCGCTCATCCGGTTAATCGTCGCGAACGGTTGCCTTGGCAGCTGCCAAAGGCAATCGAAGAGGATGCCGAGGCCGCGCGGCGGGTGCAAGCGATTCTCAAAAGCCCGAGTTACCGTCCTGCCGATACCGATACCGAGTTTCTTGCAGAAGAGGACCTGCGCGGCGTGCGCTTGCAGATTGACTACCTCAAGCCTGAATTGTCGCTCCGCGAGCACGAAATCGAGCAAGCGATTGTGGTCTTCGGCAGTACGCGAATCTGCGAGCCTGCGGCGGCGCTTCGCAAAGTGCAGGGGCTACGCGGGCGGCTGGAAACCGACAAGAACAACAGCGAGCTTCGGCGCCAGCTCGCGGTTGCCGAGCGAATTCTGGCCAAAAGTGGTTACTATGAGGTCGCGCGCGAGTTTGGACGTCTGGTGGCGACGGCAAATCACGGCGCAGGCAAGCGCCATACGGCCATTATGACGGGCGGCGGACCGGGGATCATGGAGGCAGCCAACCGCGGAGCATTCGACGTCGGAGCCAAGTCCGTCGGCCTGAATATCAGCCTGCCGCATGAGCAATATCCGAACCCCTATGTCACGCCCGAACTCTGTTTCAGCTTTCATTATTTCGCTCTGCGCAAGCTTCACTTCCTGCTGCGGGCCAAGGCGTTGGTCGCGTTCCCGGGCGGTTACGGCACGCTGGACGAATTGTTCGAGGTTCTGACCCTCATACAGACACGGAAAATCAAGCCGATCCCTGTGGTCTTGGTGGGCGAAGCCTATTGGCGTCGTGCCGTCGACATCGATTTCCTCGTCCATGAAGGTGTTATCGATGTTGAGGATCGGGAATTGTTCTGGTTTGCCGAGACCGCCCAGGAGATATGGAACGGGATCCTGCGCTGGCATGATGCGAGCGGCGAGCCTTTGCACGCGGCATCATGATCGATGGCCGCATGCCGATCAGGCCCATGCGAATTTAGTCTGAACGAACGAATACAAGGGAGAGTGATCTGAAAATATCCTTTCATGGCGCGGATCGAAGCGTCACCGGTTCCTGTCATTTGGTTGAATGCGCCGGAAAGCGGATATTGATCGACTGCGGGCTATACCAAGGTGGTCGCGAGTTGGACGAGGAAAACGCCGAACCTTTCGGCTTTGATGCCGCCAGCATCGACTATGTGTTGCTGACCCATGCGCATCTGGATCATTGCGGGCGTCTGCCTCTGTTGACCAAGCGGGGGTTTCGGGGCGAGATCATTACGACGTCTGCCTCGCGCGAGTTGACGCGACTGGTCATGCTGGATGCCGCCTATCTGCTGGAGGAAGACGCGCGTCACCGCGGGCGGAAAGCTAGTCATGGAGGTGCGAACAAGGACACGAAGAACCCGCTCTATTCGACCCTCGACGCACTAAATTGCCTCGACAATTTCGGGCGGACTGCTGCTTACTCCGAGAGTCTTGAAGTTACTCCGGGTGTGAATGCTACCTTCCTCGACGCTGGCCATATTCTTGGCTCGGCCAGCATTTTTCTGCAACTTTCTGAACAGGGTCGTTCCACCAGCGTGCTGTTTTCCGGCGATCTGGGCAACGCCGGTCGCCGACTGCTGCGTAGCCCCGTGACGCCGCCCCGCACCGAGAATGTTGTCATGGAAACCACGTATGGAGACCGGTTGCACAAGCCATTAGGTCCATCCATCGCGGAGCTCTTTGAAGCGATAAACGAGACCTTCAAACGAGGAGGAAACGTCATCATTCCGACCTTCGCCGTCGAGCGAGCGCAAGAATTGCTCTATTTCCTCGGTGAAGGTATCCGCAAGGGGCAACTCTCGGAATCGACGCAGGTGTTCCTCGATTCGCCGATGGCGATTTCGGCCACTGAGATATTCCGACGTCATCCCGAGTGTTTTGAGCCCGCGACTGCGAAGCTGTTTCAAGGTACCCACGATCCGTTTGACTTGCCGGGGTTGCATTTCACACGAGAAGCCGCCGAATCCGTTGCGCTTAACAACATTCATGGCGGCGCCATCATCATGGCCGGATCGGGCATGTGTACCGGCGGCCGCGTGCGCCATCACTTGCAGCACAATCTGGGCCGCGACAAGTCGGCCATTGTGTTCGTCGGCTACGCAGCCACCGGTACTCTCGCGCGACGGATTATCGATGGCGCCGAGCAGGTGAAAATTTTCGGCGAAGACGTTCCGGTCAGGGCGCGCATCTATACCATCAATGGTTTCTCCGCCCATGCCGACCAGGCGGAACTGTTGGCGTGGCAAAAGCAGACCGGCGCTAAACGCACTTTCCTCGTCCACGGCGAGGAAGACTCAATGACAAAGTTCGCGGCGCATCTTGGCGATACGCATGTCGAAATGCCAGCACGGAATCAATCTTTTGAATTGTGAGACTGCAGGGAAAACATTTGCGCGCGCACGCCACGGCTAACCGCAGAGTTCGTTTCAGAAGTTGACCCGCTGGCGTGCATTTGCTGGCGTGCATTTGCAAGTGACAGGCCGATAGCCGTAGCGGCTCTTTTCCCAAAACAGGCATTCGGCGCTCCCGTAGCCCGGAAACCAGGACTTTTGCCCCCGACCGAGGCGGCTCATGCGTCCCGCGGAATCCATTGATCGCCGCGCTTCCGATATATGTGCTTGACTGCCGCCCAGGCGACGCGGTGCGCGGTCGTTTCGCGCTCCGGGGGACTACGTGCCGCGTACTCCGTCCACGCGTTGTTGAAGGCGCTGCGGTAGATATTCTGTGCATGCAGCGGCAAATGAGCCTGTATCGGCGGAGGAAGGTCTTCGACTGACACGTAAGGCAAGCAATATCCCTCCGCGTTGCAAAGCAGGCGTCACACAAAAACACCAAGCAAAACAGCAGAGACTACGCGCGCCCATACGAATTGATTCAGAGCAAATCACTATGAGTCGAAACTGCTAAAAAATCGAGGTCGTCGCCAACCTGTGTCGATCATTTTGCAATTCGCCTTGACCGGAGAATGAAATGGCTTTGGATCCCTCATCGCCCAAGCAGACCGTTGCCATCGGCTATTTCGTGGCTGCCGGCATCGCTATGCTGCTGCTGCAATGGGCTCTGGCGGCCTATAATACGGTCGATACCATTCCATTTAGTGAATTCGAGCAGCTCGTCGCGCAGGGCGGCGTCACCGAGGTGGCCGTCGGACAGGATACGATCCAGGGAAAATTGAAGGACAAGCTGCCGAGCGGCAAGTCGGCCTTTGTCACCGCGCGCGTCGATTCGGCCCTGGCCGAAAAACTGGAAGCCAAGGGCGTCGTGGTGACCGGCGTGCCCTCGGGTGGGCTGTTCCAGACCCTCTTGTCATGGGTCGCGCCTGCACTGATGTTCTACCTGATCTGGATCTTTCTCGGGCGCCGGCTGGCCGATCGCCAGGGCTTTGGCGGAATGATGTCGATCGGAAAGTCGCGGGCCAAGGTCTATGTCGAAAAGGACACCAAAGTCACCTTCGCTGATGTGGCTGGCGTCGAGGAAGCAAAATTCGAACTGCAGGAAGTAGTGTCGTTTCTGAAGGACCCCAAAAGCTACGGTCGGCTCGGCGCTCATGTTCCCAAGGGGATTTTGCTAGTGGGGCCACCGGGCACCGGAAAAACTCTGCTCGCTCGTGCGGTGGCCGGTGAAGCCGGGGTCGCATTTTTCTCCATTTCCGGTTCCGAATTCGTGGAGATGTTCGTCGGTGTCGGCGCGGCCCGCGTTCGCGATCTCTTTGAGCAGGCGCGCAAGGCTGCGCCCTGCATCATCTTCATCGATGAGCTCGATGCACTCGGGCGCAGCCGCTCGCCCGGTGCTTTCGGCGGCTACGACGAGAAGGAGCAGACACTGAACCAGCTGCTCGCCGAGCTTGACGGCTTCGATCCCAGCGCCGGCGTCATTCTGCTGGCGGCCACCAACCGGCCCGAAATCCTCGATCCGGCGCTGTTGCGGGCAGGGCGGTTCGATCGGCAGGTGCTGGTGGACCGTCCCGACAAGAGCGGTCGTGTCGCCATCCTCAAGGTGCATATTCGCAAGATCAAGATCGGCAAGGATGTCGATCTGGACAAGATCGCGGGCCTTACCACCGGTTTCACCGGAGCCGATCTTGCCAATCTGATCAACGAGGCGGCCATCGCCGCGACCAGGCGCGAGGCGGACGAGGTATGCTTTGACGATTTCACGGTCGCGATCGAGCGGATCGTGGCCGGCATCGAAAAGAAGAGCAGGGTGCTTGGCAAGGATGAGCGCCGGCGGGTCGCCTATCACGAGATGGGCCATGCCCTTGTCGCCGCGAGTCTGCCTGGCGTTGATCCCGTGCAAAAAGTCTCCATCATCCCCCGCGGCGTCGGCGCGCTCGGCTACACCATGCAGCGACCGACCGAGGACCGCTTCCTGCTTACGGCAAGCGAACTCAAAAACCGGATTGCGGTGCTGATGGGCGGTCGTGCCTCCGAGCAACTGATCTTTGATGGCGACATCTCGACCGGCGCCGCGGACGACTTGCAGCGGGCGACGGAAATTGCCATCGAGATGGTCACCAAATATGGAATGGATGCAAAGGTGGGGCAGCGGACTTATGCGCCCCGGCCCCAGACCTTCTTGCCGGCAATGCAGGACGCGATCGTCAGTGCCGCGGAAGCGACAGGGCGGGAGATTGATCTTGCGGTCAGGGAATTGATCGAGGCAGGCGGTGCTTGTGCTCGAGGTATTCTCGAAAAGCGCCGAGGCGATCTCGACGCGGGCGTGGAGCTTCTGATCGCGCATGAAACTGTGACAGCAGAGCAATTCGCACCCCTGCGCCCGGCCGGCACTGGGCAGGTTGCAGCGTAGGGGGGCAATTACCTTGGATCAGTAAGCAAGTATCGGGCTCTCCGCGAGGTGATCGTTGACGGCAACGACTCCCGGAATGTTTTCTGCCGCCACGCGGATCGCCTTCCGCTCCTCATTGGATTGAGCATCACCCCAGAGGTCGACAACTCCGTCCGTAACCGTCACGCTCAGATTGTGGGTGTTGTGCGCCCAGGACTGCTTCTTCAGTTCGCTAAGCAGCTTCTGTCGAATCGTGGTATCGGGAAGGCTCATTTCGAGCTTCGGCCGAGCGCTCGCAACAACCTGGATCAGGTTCGCGCGGCTGACGATCCCGACGAGATTGCCGTCCTCGCTGACGATCGGGACACGCTTGATCCGGTGCTCCTCGAACAATGACGCGATTTCATGCAATGGCGTTTCCGGGGTAGCTGTTACGACGTCGGAGGTCATAACATCCTCAACCCTGGCCGCATGCGATTTGACGTAATCGGCTGCAACTGTCGCATCACCCGCGAGGAAATGCACCCACCACGAGTAGGGATGCTCAGTCCCGGCCTCCGCGCGACGCATCAAATCGCTTTCAGTTATCATGCCGACAAGCTTGCCGATATTGTCAACCACAGGAACCGCACTTATACGCTTCTCAAGCAATATCCTGGCAACTTCACGAACGGTCGCGCTCTTCCTTATAGTAATTACCGGAGAAATCATCACGTCGCGCGCTTGCATGGTCAAGCCTCCTTGGTGGCCCGTTAATGCCCATTTTAGAGGTTTCGCTCGCTCCAAGTTTGATCCTCGCGGACTTTAGCGGCGACGACGGATGCAGGGCTCAGTCGAGAGCGATGATCGCGAGGATCCATCGAAAAACTTCCCAGCCGGCCGCGACCAACAACATACTGACGATCAAAAGACGGCCATACCACGATACGGGAGCTTCCGTCCGACGGTGTGCCCGTTCGGAAATCTCCTCTTTGGTCGTTTGCGGCGATTCTGTTCCAATCGTCTTTTTAACGGCACGTGGAGGAGCCGTCGAAGCTGTCGTCATGGTGCTTTTGATCCAAGATGATTCAGATGTGGCACGAGTGGATTCCAATTTCGGCAACGCCAGTCAGTCCCAGGTGTTTTCCAAGCCAGCTTGAACAATTCCCCGCCGTGCCTTGCAGCGTCCAGTTACCGACGCTGCAAGGCGGGGATATTCAGGCAATCGTCAGACGATCGTCGACGTCGGAAACCCCGGCTGCCGACCACGCGGCATTCTCAACCGCGCGACGTTCGTCCCAATTGTCAACCTTCCCTTCCAGTACGACCTTGCTGCCGTTTTGGATGGTTACACGGATCGCCTTCGCTTCAACCTCCGCATGCCTCTTCAGCGCGGATTCGATTTTGCTTTTCACATTCGAGGTATCGACACTAGGTTTGATGGCGATCTTGTTTGTCACACCGCGTACCCCGGATAACTTCCGCACGTCATCTTCGGCTGCCCTTCGTTGGTAATACCAATCGACTGTCCCGGTAAGCGTGACCCAGCCGTTGTCCTGTACCAAAACATCCACAGCGCCAGTAGGGATGTGAACGTCCCAACTAATGATGTCGACCGCCCGCTTGGCGATCTCATCATCCGCGGTCTTGTTCTGGTAGGGGTAACGTACTTCGACATTCTCCGCGATAGCATGGACGCCCTTGATGCGGCGAACCGCAGCAATCGCAGCAAGCTTTTCCGCATAGCTGTTGACGTGGCCGCTCAAGGTCACGACGCTCTTGTCGACGGCAACACCGATGTGTTCCCCGCTAACGCTCGGGTCGAATTCCAGTTCGTCTATAATGTCTTGCCGGAGTTGAGAGTCAGTCATTTTTTCCTCCATCGATAGGCTCATCAAAATATTATTTACCTATGAAGAGCTTTGACATTGATCCGGATCAAGGATCGAACGCAAATCCCGCGAAGCATGCGACCGGAGGATAATGTGCGATCGGATCGAAACGGGCACCCCACTCAAGACCGTGGGTGGCGGAGTCGTGTCGCTTGTCCACCAGGGAGTGTCAAACGTTTGAACTCAAGGCAGACCGCAGCGGCGACCGCGGTCGCTTGGCGAGCAGCCGAAAGCCTACGAAATCCAGTTAATCTTCGGAGTGTTTCTGGGAACCGGGGCTGCCGCCGTCTTGGGGTAGCCTACGATAATAGGCGCGACCGGAACGTTGGTGTTGGAAAGCTTGAGCGCCGCCTTGCCGTCGGGTGTCCCAAGCCATGACTGTGCGAACCCGATCCAGCACGTTCCCAGACCTGCGGCGCAAGCTGCCAACATCAAATTTTCCGCCGCCAGCGCACAGTCCTCTGCGGCCCAAGGACCTTCGGCCGCGGCCGAAATGACGACGAGGGCTGGAGCGTGATAGAAGATATCGAAATCCGGATTGCTCAGGATGCTCTGGAAATGATGCGATGCCGCAGCCATCGAGGTCTTGAGCATATGGGCTTTCGCTTCGGTTGAAATGCGCGCAAGCAAGGCCTTGTCCTGCACGACCGAAAACAGCCACGGCTGCTGATTGACCGCGCTGGGCGCCTGGATGGCGGCATCGATGAGTTGGCGTAATACTTCTTCCTTTACCGGTTCCGCGGTGAATTCGCGCACGGCCCGACGACCGTAGATGGCCTCTTTGAGTTCCAAGACTTCTCCGATCGATCGCGTGCGAATTTGAGCGTGATTCAATAACAATTATGGTTCGATCTCGCGGGCCGGACTTGACTTCGATCAAAGTCGGCAAGCCGAAAGAGTTGGAGGTTATGCAAGCAGGGAGTTATCGTCATGGCATTGCTGACGTCGAAAGAAGACCGACCCATTGAAGCGAAGTCGTTCGCCTTGCGCCGCAAAGAGATGGTTGACCGGACTGTCGCCGCACGGGGTGTCCGCGATGAACTCGTCCTTGAGGCAATGCGCAAGGTGCCGCGTGAGTTGTTCCTGCCGAAAAACCTCCGCGAATTCGCTTACGAGGATTCGCCGCTTCCGATTGCGGGGGAGCAGACCATTTCTCAGCCCTATATCGTCGCCTTCATGGCGGAGTCCCTGATGCTGAAGGGCGGCGAGAAAGTCCTCGAGATCGGCGCGGGTTCAGGCTACGCCGCTGCGGTGCTGTCTGAAATCGCTGAAAATATCTATACGGTCGAACGTCTCGGCCAGTTGGCGGACAAGGCGGCGGCAACCCTAGCCGACCTCGGCTACGATAATGTTCACGTCCTGCATGGCGACGGCACAAAAGGGTGGCCGGAACATGCTCCCTATGATGCCATCGTCGTGGCAGCCGGCGGACCGCAGGTTCCGGATTCCCTCAAGGAGCAGCTGAAGATTGGCGGTCGACTGGTGATCCCGGTCGGTGCGGATCAGCGCAGTCAGGAGTTGGTCCGGGTCACGCGCATTTCGACCAGTGAATATCGCAGCGAGGACATTGCTGACGTCCGTTTCGTTCCATTGATCGGAGAGGAGGGCTGGTCGACCCCTGGGGAAAGCAAGGGCCGAGTAAGCGTGCGCCCGCTACGGCCGGGTTTGCCTGATGACGAAGCGCTGGTCCGGAACCTCGCCGACGCGGCTGAATCGTTCCCGTCGATCGAGACTGCCGATCTCAATCCGTTATTGGAGCGTATCGGGTCGGCGCGCATCGTGCTGCTCGGCGAAGCAACCCACGGAACATCCGAATTCTACAAGATGCGCGAACGCATCACCCGCGAACTCATCGTCAAGAAGGGCTTTCGGTTCATTGCTATCGAGGCGGACTGGCCGGATGCGGCGCGCGTCGATCACTATGTCCGACATTTCCAGCATCCACCGTCCGAGTGGACCGCGTTCGCCCGGTTCCCGACTTGGATGTGGCGAAACACCGAGGTACGCGATTTCGTGAGCTGGCTGCGCAAGCACAACGGCACAGTGGAGAAAGGCAAGCGTGTCGCATTTCACGGCCTCGATCTCTACAGCCTCTATGATTCGATCCGGTCGGTTTTGAACTATCTTGACGAGGTCGATCCTGAATCGGGGAAGGTGGCTCGCCAACGCTATGGTTGCCTGACGCCGTGGCAACGTGACCCGGCGACCTATGGCCATGCCGCGTTGACCGGATCTTATCCGACCTGCGAATCCGATGTGGTGCGTACGCTCACCGACCTCTTGGCAAAACGTCGGGCTTACGCCGAGCATGACGGCGAGCGATTCCTCGATGCGGAACAGAATGCGCGTCTGGTAGCCAATGCAGAGCGCTACTATCGCATCATGTATTACGGTTCGCGCGCGTCCTGGAATCTGCGCGATAACCACATGTTCGAAACTCTGAAGAACCTGCTGACGTTTCATGGCGCCGACAGCAAAGCCGTTGTGTGGGCGCACAATTCGCATGTCGGGAACGCCGGGGCGACCGAAATGTCCGCCCGTGGTGAATACAATATTGGTCAGCTCTGTCGCAGAGAGTTCGGTGACCAGGCCTATCTGATCGGCTTTGGTACCCACAATGGGACGGTTGCGGCCGCATCCGAATGGGGCGGGCCGATGGAGATCAAGACCGTTCGGCCGGCGCCGCCGAACAGTTATGAGCGGCTGTGCCACGCGACCGGTCTGGCGCGTTTCATGTTGGGGCTGCGCGGTCGCGGCGATCTGTGTGGCCCGACTGGTCTTGGTAAGGAACGTCTTGAGCGGGCGATTGGCGTGATCTACCGGCCAGAAACTGAGATGGCGAGCCATTATTTCCGGGCGAACTTGCCGCAGCAGTTTGACGAGTATGTCTGGTTCGACCATACGCATGCCGTGACTCCGCTCGATACCGCGGAAGTAAAGGGGCTGCCGGACACGTATCCATTCGGGGTGTGAATCGAAATCAGGCGTCCATCGATTTAGGGCCGCGATCTGCAACTGAGTCGAGTCGATAGGATGATTTCAAAACACGAGACGAATAAGCCGGGATGGCGACTGGAGGACCTTCCGGAGCGCTACCGTGGTCGACCTCGGCACTGGAGACTTTTTTGCATGGCCGCTCACGGAGGGTTCTTCTTAATCCACCGGCCCTCGACCCGGCGAGGCGAAATGAGCTGCACGATGTGGGTTCGGTAAGGCCGTCACCTGGCAGCGCGCTGCCTGCCTGTCAACGTGAACCAGGTGGCGGCTCGACTTTCTGGAGCATCGCGGCGCATTCGGCATCGAGACCTTCCGCCTCCAGTTTCTGCGCGAAGGCGAGCGCTGTTTCCACGTCTTTTTCGGCTTCGCTCGTCGCGTGTGCCACGGATTGTAGCGTTGGTTGTCGGTGGAGGCGCGCGGCGGTCGATTCGGGTACAGTTCCTACGATCTTGCCGTTTGCGCGCGCTTGATTCAGCAACGATTCGATACGCGCGATTTCCGTTGGGCACAGTCCAGGCTTGGCTGCCGATGGCCGACGACCAATGGGAACGGCAGGTGACTGCTTGGGCAAACCCAGTAGATACGCTTCAACTTGCTTCGTCTGGAAATCGGTGAGCTCAGGGTTCGGCATTCCGGCGGGATTGCTGATACCGCGGTGGGTCGTTGCGAGAAAAGAACGTATTTGCTCGGCATTGGTGGTGTTGCGCTGAGCAAGGGACTCGAAAGAGGGCGCCGGAGGCCGCAGAACTGGTTCGATGGATTGATCGGGGCCGATAACATGACAAGTCGAACACATGAGCACGGCCAGATAATGACCGTTCCGGATGTCGTCGGAGGCCGCCTGCTGCGCCCGTGCGGAGCCGAGCGCTGAATATGCCGCAATCGCCAGAGTTGCAAGAGGTAAAAAAAACAGCTTGCGCATAATGCCCTCGTTCAGGTTGCCAACGGCATGAGACCAGCCTCAGTTAGATAGGTGCGAAACTGTTCGTGGCCATAATGCTCGCCTCGTTGCCTTTTAGCATTTTTAGCTGACGGGGATCTGCAGAAATTGACCTGCATCAACCCAAGGTAGGCTCCGCGTCAAGAGCTGCCAATTGATACTACCTTGCCGCTGAGAAAGGCTATCCGAGAGCCGCAGATTGCACCGACATGGCAACGTCATGCTTAAACGGCGCCAATACGCCGGGTTAATTTCATATTAATCGTATGAAGGCCGGTTCCCGTTCGCTTGACTTGGATCAAGCGCGATAAAAAGATTATCTCGACATGACTTGATTTGTAGCAACGCAGCGAGCTGATGCTCGATCAATGCTTACTGATCGGGCTCTACAGTGGTGCCGGGGCAAAGGGTTGAACATGGCCTTGATCGAAAATCGGACGTTCGCCGAAATCGCGGTCGGCGATACAGCGAGCTTGGTGCGTGAGCTCACCTATAAGGATGTCGAGGTTTTCGCGGCCATGAGTGGCGACGTGAACCCGATGCATGTCGATGCGGCGTTCGCCAAAAGCGATGTCTTTCACAGAATTGTCGCGGACGGCATGTGGGGCGGCGCGCTGATCTCGACCTTGCTCGGCACCGAGCTTCCGGGGCCGGGAACGATTTGGGTTACCCAATCCCTGAATTTCCGACGTCCGGTCGGTCTGGGCGATGTCCTTACGGTCAGCGTGACCGTGACGCAAAAGAAAGACGGCAATCGCGTCGTCCTCGATTGCAAGGCGATCAATCAGGCCGGTGAGGCCGTGATCGATGGCGTCGCCGAGGTCGTTGCGCCGGTAGAAAAAATCTCACGGCCCCGCATCGATATGCCGGAGGTTGCGCTGCTGGATAGAGGTCGCCACTATCGGCGTCTCATCGAAATGACGCGCGGCCTTGCGCCAATCCGAACGGCCGTCGTGCACCCCGTCGATGCCCTATCGCTAGTCGGTGCCATTGAAGCCGCGCGAGAGAAGCTCATCGTTCCGGTCTTGGTAGGGCCCGCTGCAAGAATCCGTGCAGCCGGCGAAGCGGCCAACCTCGATCTTTCATCTTACGAGATTGTTGCTACCGAGCACAGCGATGCCGCTGCGGTCGAGGCCGTGGCGATGGCACGGGCCGGAAAAGTAGAAGCCCTGATGAAGGGCAGCTTGCATACCGACGAGTTGATGCACGCCGTTGTCAACGGCGATCACGGCTTGTGCACTTCCCGACGCATCAGCCATGTCTTCGCTCTGGATCTGCCGAACTACCCACGGCCCCTTTTCATTACTGACGCGGCGATCAACATTTACCCCACGCTGGAGGACAAACGCGACATTGTCCAGAACGCCATCGATCTCGTTCATGTGCTCGGGATCGCTATGCCGAAGGTAGCCATTCTGTCTGCGGTCGAAACGGTTTCGCCAAAAATCAAATCGACGCTCGATGCCGCGGCGCTCTGTAAGATGGCGGATCGCGGCCAGATCACCGGCGGCGTTATTGATGGTCCATTGGCTTTCGACAATGCGATTTCAACCGAGGCAGCTCGAACCAAAGGTATCGCTTCTGTCGTCGCCGGAGTGGCGGATATCCTCGTTGTTCCTGATCTGGAAGCCGGTAATATGTTAGCCAAGCAACTCGAATATCTGGCTGGTGCCCAAATCGCTGGCATCGTGCTCGGCGCGCGCGTTCCGATCATTCTTACCAGCCGTGCCGACAAGATACTGGCACGGCTCGGATCTTCCGCCATCGCGCTTCTACTCGCGCGAAGAAGCGGTGCGTCATAACGGGCTCCGTTGCGGTGCAGCGTTTGGAACCGGGGTCAATGCGACATCAGTGTCGGCACGGTCATGGATCGAAGCATGCCGCGTGTGACACCTCCCAGGATGCGTTCGTTCAGGCGCGAATGGCCGTAGCCGCCCATGACGATCAGCTCCAGGCCGGAATCGGCCGCTATCGATAGGATCATCGGCTGGATATCCGTCCGGTCAGCACTCATACGCACGATGCGCGCGGTCAGCTCGTGCCTTGCCAGGTGGGCCGCCAAGTTCGCCGCGGGTACTTCCGCAGGTATTTCCTTCTCGTTGACGCTGATGATGGTGATTGTTTGCGCGCGAGCCAGAAACGGTGCGGCGTCACGAAGAGCGCGTGCGGCCAGGCGGCTTCCATCCCAAGCAATGCCGATGTGCTTCGGTTCAAAAGGGCCCTTATGCGTGTAGGGAATGAAAATGACCGGACCGCCGGATTGGAAAAGTATTTCCTGCGGTACGGTGTTGTCGAACGTATCGCGGTCGGGCTCGGGCTGCAGCACGACCGTCAAGTCGTAGAGCCGTGCCAGCGCGCCTACGGTTGCTGCGGTTTCGGCCGGATTGCCTGTAAATGGCAGGAGGCCGTAGGTAATACCTGCATTCCTGGCTTCGGTTTCAAACACCGCGAGCGCGGCGTTAACCCGCGCTAATGCGCTTTCGTGATCGATCTCAAACGCGGCAGCGAGCGCAGCGCCACCATCGAGCGCCAAACCCACATTGGTGGTTTCAAAACCAATCGAAACCGCGTCAAGATGCGCCTTGCACATCACCGCAAGTGAAATCGCGCTGTCGGCGACAGGACGTATCAGCCGTTCGGAGGGGACGTGAACCAGAATATTTTTCAACATGACAGCTCTCCATATTGCTTGAAAGGCGTGCCCGCCGCGGCGATCTGTCGTCACTACAGAACAAAAAGCGCATGCGTGATTTGATCCATCTCAACCCTGCGCGATCTGTCAGCGACTAACTATGAATCGTTTCCCATGCGTGCTGCATGGGACTGTCCAAAGGATGGAAAATGACGCGGGTTGCACTGGTCACTGGCGGAACACGCGGCATCGGTGCCGCGATCTCCGAGGCTCTGCTCAAAGCCGGGTATGGCGTGGCCGCGACCTATGCCGGCAACGATGTCGCGGCAAAGGCCTTCCGGGCAAAAACGGGTGCGGTTGTGTACCGCTGGGACGCCGGCGATTTCGAAGCCTGCGTCGCGGGTATCCGGGAAGTTGAAGCTGCCGTCGGGCCGATCGATGTCCTGGTGAGCAATGCCGGGATCGTCCGAGACAGCGCCTTGCATAAGATGACCAGGGCGCAATGGGACGAAGTCATTGCCACGGACCTCAACGCGCTTTTCAATATGTGCCGCCCGGTGATTGAAGGCATGCGGGCACGCAAGTTCGGGCGCATCATCAACATATCCTCGATCAACGGCCAAAAGGGACAGTTCGGCCAAACCAACTACTCGGCCGCCAAAGCGGGGGATCTTGGTTTCACCCGTGCATTGGCGCTCGAATCGGCCGGTTCGGGGATCACGGTGAA
>Ga0207930_1000062_pt1 | contig 26251 bp, 16 predicted proteins | sample NGESurshal092012_7_FD_184477 | JGI IMG/M metagenome (GOLD analysis project Ga0207930, IMG submission 184477) | Arctic peat soil microbial communities from Barrow, Alaska - NGEE Surface sample 210-3 shallow-092012 (SPAdes) | ecosystem: Environmental > Terrestrial > Soil > Wetlands > Peat ... | reverse complement strand
TCCTTCCCTGGCAACGACGGTAAGAACTGCTCGACAAGGCTTGGTGGTTGGGCCGTTTCTGACGGGGAGCCGCGGTTCAGATTGGAGCTCCGTGCCTGCTGACGGCGACAATTTTAACTTTTGAGATCAAATCATTGTCGTCGGCCAAGCCAAGAACTCGTCTGGCGTGCTTTCTGGCCTTTTCCTCGGTAAGAAATCTTTTGGCCGGCCGAAGACCGGGCAGCACTGGCAGGAATTCGACTCGGTAGTAAGTCACGCGATTCTCCCTTCTGTTGCGATCACGCGGAAACGACAAACCGCATGTTGGTTCCAATGTCTCATCGCCACGAGTTTGGGACGGCTGTCCATCGTTGAAAAGTCGGCAGGTACCGGCGCTTGTGGCAGACAATGCACGTTCCCGGGCACAAAAAGAGGCGGGGCAGAACGACTCTTTCGACCCATCCCTCGGGAGGCAAGGCCCTGAACTGGTCTCCCTTACATACGCGGCAATGGGCGGACAACAAGTTCATGGCAGTGGAGTAACGGTGTGTTCAGTGCCGAACGTCTGCAGCGGCCGCCCCGGTATGTGTCCGGAGCCATGCCGCCCGATATTTCGATTTTCACTCAGACCAACTGGAGAAGGCTGAGCAACATTGCTCAGTGAGCAATAAGGCTCAGACGAGTGCGATGCTGGCACGATAGGCTCACTCGGTGGTCCATCCTTAAGAAGCGCACGCGACTGCCTAGCGGAGATTCGTGCAAGGAGAAACAAATGAAGTGGGAACAAGTGGAAAACAAGTGGGAACAATTGATCGGCTCAGCAAAGGAAAACTGGGGCAGGATAGGAGACGATGACTTCCGCCTAATATCGGGCAAGCGCGAGCAACTGGCACTCAAGATTCAGGAAGCCTACGGAATTACCAGGCGAGAGGCCGAAAAGCAAGTCTGGGACTGGGGAAAGACCGTGGAGAATGTCGCAAAGAAGATCGCGTGAGGTGAGTTAGCGATCGCCAGCATGTATAACCAGCTCGTCACAGGAGATAAAAGATGACCGCCCCAGAGACAGAAATCCCAGAATTAACTGCATCGCCCAGTAAAACAGCAACGCCAAAGAAACAGAATGCCTCCGCCAATAAGCGCGCCGAGGACCTGCTAGCAAAAAAGAAGAAAAAACGCGCTGCGCACCGGGTGGCCCTGAGAAGGCCACACGCTAACGGCTAATTATTTTTCGGAGTGGATTCACGTCCAGGTTCTGAGCGACGCCGAAAGAGCAGCCGCAGGCAGACGGCTGCAGTTGCCCGTGACCGGTTAGCGGGAGCAGGATTGGCGGTCCACCAACGAGGTGGCCGTCCCTGCAGTTATGCTCTACGAGTTTCTTTCGTCCTTAAGCCCTCGCGCGAAATCAGCCTAACTGGAGTGGCGCGGGCGAGTACGTCTATGGGCCCTCCGCGACTGCCATCAGCGCAAAAGCGGGGCTACCTGTAAAACCCGGCTCGCAAATCGAATCGCTTCCCGCAATGCCCATCACTTCGCCTCACCCGACCCGCGCAAAGACGTTGCGTCTCGGAGGTTACATCTGCGGGCTTTGATTTCAAGTTGGTTTGTACCGCCGTCCCTGACCCAGCTAAACCCTGTTCTTACCTAAACATGTAAAGCCGGCCCACGCAAATGATCTACCGGCGCATAAGCCCTACTTATCGCCTCCATAAATAGAACTTGTCGCGATCTTTCTGATCGTCCCCATAGAAAATATGAGTTGGACGATTCAGACTCCGTCCGCTAGTTTTTAGTCCACTGGCGAATCTGCCGGGAAATTTTCGAGCGATGCAATTCAGCAAGTAAAAGGAGATCGTATGGCGGAGAATACCCCAGTTGAGATGAAAGCAACTCTGGGACTTACAGGGTTGACGATGAACGCCATGGCGCTCATCGCGCCGGGCGCGTTTCTGTGGCTCACCTTCTTCATCCAGGCAACCACCGGAGTGACGGCGCCAGCGATGTGGCTCGGCATCGTCCTCGCGCTGGCGCTTTGCCTGGCTACCGCGGTCTGCTACGCGGAGTTGGCGAAACTGTATCCCGGGACCGGCAGCTCCTACTATTTCGCCGAACAATCGTTTCTCAACCACGACAAGGCGTGGCGCTATGCGCGGCTCTCGAAGTTCATTGTGGGATGGGCCTCCCACCTCTACTACTGGATCTACCCCGGAGTGATGGTGGCTGTTATGGGCATCCTCTGCGGATATCTGGTCGGAACCATCTGGCCGAGCTTCATGAGCGCCTCGAATCCGGGAGTCGCATTCATGATGGTCGTTGCGATCGTATTCTCCTTTGCGGTGGCCTATATCGCTCACCGCGGAGTCACCGGTTCTACGGCGGTCAGCATCGCGATCAACGTCATTCAGATCGCCGCATTGGTACTGTTCGCAGTGCTGGCGCTCGGCTACCGCATGAACCATCCGCCGGGCACCGTCGCTTACCAGTTCGATTCGGTGTCTGGTGAGGCCTACACCTACGAGTTCGCAACCACCACGACCTTGGTCGACGGTAAACCGACCGATACCATCGTTCGCGATTCCGCCGGCGTGGTACCGCAGCCCAAGCTGGATACGGCCGGTAATCCTGTGCCCTTTAAGATCAGCTACCCCGAGACGGATAGCTCAGGCGCGTTTCTGTCGCATCCCAACGCCAAGTCGGTCATCAGGGCGCACAACTGGGGCTGGGTATTTATTCAGGCCACAGTCGCGATCCTGATCCTGGTGGGTTTCGAATCGGTGACGTCGATGGGCGGCGAAGCCAGGAACGCCAAGCGTGACATTCCCATCGCGGTCATTGTCTCGCTTCTGGTGCAGGGGTTGTTCTGTTATCTGTTCGAGTATTTTGCCGCCAATTACTTTCTTAATAGCGGGTACTCGATGGCGAATGCGTCAGGTTCAGCGGCGCCCATAGGCGACATGATGGTCGTAGTGGGCGACGCGTTGCTCGGACCCGGACACGGCCGGACCTTCATGCTGTGTGAGGCGTTCACGGTTTTCCTTGCGCTGATTGGCACCACGCTATCGTGTATGAACACGGGAGCGCGCGTGACCTACGCCATGGGCAAGGACAAGGAAGCGCCCGAGCACTTCGGCATGCTGCACTCGGAAAACCTCAGCCCGCACCGCGCTATCTGGACACTGGCGGTCATTTCAGCGGTGGTAGCCTGCCTCTCTCTTATTTTCGTCTTTGGCGATGCCGGTGCGCCGACGGATGCCGCGATTCAAGCCCTGCCGCACGGTTTCTGGTCCAGCTTCGGATACATCAGTCACGACCGGGAAGCAGCCATGCCTAACACACTGCTCACGATGACGCTGGCCTCGAACTTCGGAACGTTCCTGTTGTACGGCCTCAGTTGCGTCATCTGCCTGGTTGGCTATCATAATCATCCGAAGTTCAAGCTGGTGCGCCACCTGGTGGTTCCGGTATTTGGACTGGTCGCCAACCTGGCCTGCATGGCCTTCTATCTGATTGGTCCCTTCATGGGTTACGGAACCAAGAAAGAACCTCTCCTGGCTTTGGGGGTCGCGTTGGTTTGGTTCATCTATGGCGGGATCTACTTTATCCGCTCCAGTAAGTCGACTGGGCGGAACACGCTGATTGAACGAGGAGTTAGCGCGAGCGTGGTGTAAGAGCAACGAATCAACGGACGTACATGGGCGGGCATGGGCCCGCCCTTTGCCTGTGCGAGTACTAAAATAGAACCCTCCCCGGGATTGCACACTGCTTACTCCGGAGAGTCGGGCGCAGTACTGCGACGTGTATTTTTCAGGGCCCCATGCTTGACGTCGAATTCACTCAGATTACGGATCCGGGACGGGTCAGGGAGCACAACGAAGACTACCTCGGCTATGTGCTTCCCCACGTTGCAGCGCAGTTGCGTTCCCATGGCTGTTTGTTCGCGCTGGCAGACGGAGTTGGCGGGCAACAGAAAGGGGAAGTCGCCTCACGCCTCGCGGTGGAAAGTGTGCTGGATGGCTTCGTGAGAGCGCGGGAAGGGGAGCCACACAAGGCCCTACTAACTCGGCTGGTGCAGGCCGCCAACACCCAGGTGTATGAGATGGGTGGATCGTCGGGTTCTCGCACCGGAATGGCCACTACGTTGGTCGCGTGTGCGCTCCGGTTCGATCATGCCGTGGTGGCGCATGTCGGGGACTCGCGCTGTTATCTGATTCGTTCTGGGAAGCCCAAGCTGATCACCAACGATCACACGGTCGTCAACGAACAGGCGCGCCTGGGGATACTTTCTGCGCGCGAAGCCGCGGAGTCGACCAATAAGCACTTACTGAGCCGATCGGTAGGCGATGACATGTTCGTGGCGGTCGAGATCAACGATGTACAGGTGGAGAAGGGGGACGTGCTGGTGCTGTGCTCTGACGGACTTCATGGCCCTGTCCCCGAGCCAGACATCGCGAGCATAGTAACGGAAAATCAATATCTTTCCACAGCGGCGGAGAGACTCATCGCTCTCGCCAATCAACGAGACGGCAGCGACAACGTCAGCGTGCAATTGATCCGGGTCCACGACGTAGAGCGCACAGGGATGTATCGCGGCCGGCCGTACAAGATTCGGTGAGCAGCTCTTTCGCTCACACCCGCGGATTGCCAGCGCCCGTGTGACTTGTAACGCGCCATTATTCGAACAGGTGCCTACGCATTCCTTATGGAATCTTTACGCCGAATGCCCGTCTTTTCTGGCATTATTGAGTTGCGCTTTCGATCGACCAACAAGTTTGATCCGAGCCTCGCATTGCGAAGGAATTCCGCAATCCGGGAACCATGACTCCAGTCCGAACCGACGAACAACTCGATCACTATCGCATTGACCAGCTGATTGCGCGCAGCGGGATGGCGTCGATTTACCGCGCTACCGATCTCCGCAACGAACGTCAGGTTGCCATCAAAATTCCCCATCCGGAAATGGAGAGCGATCCACTGCTGTACGACCGCTTTCGTCGCGAGGAGGAGATCGGCAAGAACATGGACCACCCGGGGGTGATGAAGGTCTTCACCGACGATCACCGCAGCCAGGTTTACATGGTCATGGAGTGGGTGGACGGGCGGCTGTTGCGGGAAATTCTAAACGAGCAAAAGAAATTACCGCAGGAACGCGCCATTAAAATCACGACGCGCATTCTGGATGCTTTGCAGTACATCCACGATCACGGCATCGTGCACCGCGATTTGAAGCCGGAAAACGTGATGGTCGATGCCGACGACAATATCAAGCTCATCGACTTTGGCATCGCGTCCGACCTGCACGGCCGCCGGTTGACGTTTGCCAACCTGTCGCAAACCATGGGAACGCCGGACTACATCTCGCCGGAGCAGGTCAAAGGTAAACGCGGCGATGCGCGCAGTGACCTGTACGCGGTTGGCGTCATGCTCTATGAAATGCTGGCGGGCAAGGTGCCGTTCACGGGAACAAATCCTTTTCTCATCATGAACGACCGGCTGCTGAATAATCCTGTTCCCCCGCGAGAGCTTGATCCAGCAATTTCGCCACAGCTGCAGGAAGTGATCTATCGCGCCTTGGAGCGCGATTGGAAGAACCGCTACGCGCGGGCCAGCGAATTCGCCTGGGACCTTGAGCACCTGGACCAGGTTGGCGTGGCCGAGCGCGCCGAGATGCGCGACTGGAAAACGCGGCGCAGCCCCTGGCCCAGAAAAATCGCCTTCTACGTTGCCATGGCCCTGATCCCAGTTGTGGTGTTTGGCCTGCTGCTTTGGGTGGCACGGCATAGTTGATCGGGCCGCCCCCAAGGGTCTTTGACTGCTCCCTCGAAGTTAGCTCTACCGTTGGATGAATTCGTCCGGATGAAATACGAATTCGGGATAGGCCCCGGTGCCCAACTCGTAGAGGTCCATGCCTTGCCGCTCGCCCTCGGGATCGACCCGCTGCCGATAGAAGCGGTTGAGCAGCCAATTCAGAGAATAAGTCAGCGGTAACACGAAACCCAGAAGGGTTGCGATTCCAATCACCTGGGCCAGCCATTGACCGTCGGCCGAGTTCCGGCCAGGAAAACGGGCGAACAATCCGGCCGCTAACAAACCCCAGAGGCCGGCCACTGCGTGTACCGGGATGGCTCCTCCGGGATCGTCAACCTTGAGCCACATTTCAAACCACTCCACCGCGAACGTCACCAGGACGCCCGCGATGAATCCAATCAGCAGGGCAGCCGCCGGTTTGAGGAATGGCGAGGCCGCGCTGCTCGCCACCAAACCGCCAACCCAGCCATTGGCGCTGATGGAGGCATCGGGTCTGCCGAATCGAATGCGGGTTATGGTGACGGCCATCAATCCCGCCGCAGCGGCTGACAAAGTCGTATTGACGGCAATCAGTACGACGCGTCCGGCTGGAATGTGATTGAAGAGCAGTGCTCCCGCGGAATTCAGACCCAACCAGCCGAGCCACGTGAGAAAGCAACCGAACACCACGAAGACAAGGCTGTGGCCGGGAATGCCCGTTGGCATGCCTTCGGGCGTGTACTTGCTGAAGCGCGGACCCAGTATCCAGACCATGGAAAGCGCGGTCAATCCGCCCACCACCTGGATCGTAGCTGCGCCTCCGCAATCGAGGAAGCCTTGTCCAAGGCCGTAGTTGACGCCCAGTTGCGCAAGCCAGCCTCCGCCCCAAACCCAATGCGCGAATATCGGATAGGTGCAGCCGGCAAGGATTGCCGTGGATGCGCAAATAGCTCCCAACCGCCAGCGATCCATCGCCGCGCCCAAAGGAATCAAAGCGGCGAGAGCGACTCCGAACAACTGCAGCAATGCCGCGAGCGATGCGGGCGAGCCATCGAGTTCGATGCCACGAAAAAAGAAGGGTTCCGCGGCAATCCAGTTCCAGGGTTTTCCGCGCAGCAGCCATACGTGGGCTGGTCCGCCGGCAAAACCGTCCCACGAAAAACCGCAGACGACATAGACGATGGCAGCGACCGAAATTGCGCACAGCGATGCCAGCATGACGTGGGCCGCACTGCGCGAGCGGCCGAGGCCGCTATTCATTACGGCGAGGCCGGCCATGGCCAGAGGAATCAGAAGAATTGAGACGAGGCAGACCGCCCCGGCTGAGGTGTCGGAAAACGCGGGTGCGGAAGCGGGAATCATCGAGCTTCCTCGCTCTGGGGTAAATGGGAGCGAAACAGCAGGAGCAGTCCCATAGATTCCACGGCGATACCCGCCAGGACAAATGCAACCAGCATCTGCGTTGACCGGAGAAGGTCCAGCGCAGACAGGACGATCCCCCAGCCCGCCAGCAGAAATAGAATGCCCGCAAGTCTCATGATTGATTGAACAACGGAACGAATTTCGTGACAGGCTGACACGCAGACGCCCGCGTTACTCTGCGAGCGACAGCTGGCCAAAAATTAAGCTTATGGATCGCACGCAGGTGCGTCCAATCGATTTTTTCGATGCCAGCCAAAAGCAGAACCATGTCAGACTCGGGAAGTTGTTGCTACTATAAATCCAGAGACGCTGTACCACCCGAAAATTTCATGAAAGATATTCTGAACCAGATCGTCGCCACCCGTACCGGCACGTTTGTCGTGCTGCTGCTCGCTGCCTTCCTCGAAGCCTATGGAGATTCGTGCTTCCAGACCGGACTCTACCGGTCGTCAGGAGCGGCGCGCTATGCCGCCTTTACTGGCGGCGCGATCACGCTGTCGCTCTACGGGTTGGTCGTGAATACCCCTCCGTGGGAGTTCGGCAAGTTACTGGGGTTGTATGTCGTGCTCTTCTTTATCGTTGCCCAGGTGCTGGCGAAGGTGAGATTCAACCAGGCTCCGACTCCTCCAATCCTGGTGGGAGGGTCGCTGATCCTGCTGGGCGGGATGATCATTTCGTTCTGGCGGAAATGATCATTCGGTAGTCGCTATACCTGAAGGACATCTCCTTCGCGGGCAACCATCTGGTACAGCACCGGGTTGACGAAGAATCCGATGAACAACCGTGAAATTAGTCCTGCCACGATGACGATGGCAAATGGTTTCTGGGTGTCGGAGCCGATTCCCGTGGCGAGTGCAGCGGGAAGCAGCCCCAGGCAGGCGACGAGCGCCGTCATCATGATGGGACGAAGTCGCAGGAGCGACGCTTCACGAGTTGCCGTGCGGATGTCCATGCCTTCCAGGCGAAGCTTGTTGATGTAGGAAACCAGGATGACCGCTGTTTCCACCGAAACGCCCAGAAGCGCCAGTAATCCGAGAACTGACGAGACGCTGAACGGAGTATGCGTCAGCTTCAGCGCTATCAATGCGCCGACAGGCTCAGTGAGAATGACGCCCAGCGCAATCGTTACCGGGAACTTGAAGTTTCCGTAGAGTGCAAACAGGATCATGAAGATAAGGACGACCGCGAGTGGTCCGATCAGCACCAGTTGCGCTTTCGCTTCCAGAAACTGGCTGTATTCACCGCCCCAATTCAGTGTGTAGCCTTGGGGCAGAGCGACAGCTTGATCGACCGCCTTCTGGCCTTCATGCACGGCGCGCTCCAGGTCGCGTCCTTCAATGCTGTACTGCACTCCGATGTAGCGGGAGTTGTTCTCGCGGTAGATAAACGATGCACCGTTTCCCACCTTGATTTCAGCCAGTTGGGTTAGTGGAATCTGTTTTCCATCCGGAGTGCCGACCAGCAGCTCGCCGATGTCGTGGGCGCTGCTGCGGAACTGAGGTTGCATGCGAACCACAAGGTCAAACAACTTCTCACCCTGGATGACCTGGGTCACCGCCTGTCCGCCTACCGCCGCCGAAATCACGGCTTCCACGTCGGCGACATTGATTCCGTAGCGCGCAATCTTGTCACGATCCACGTCGATCAGCAAACTTGGTTGGCCAAGTTCGCGCACCACGGTCAAGTCAGTGAAACCCGGAATTTTGGCCAGGGTGTTTTTGATCTGAATCGCTTTGTCCTGGAGTACGCCTAAATCCTCGCCATAGATTTTGACAGCCAGTGAACTCTTCAAGCCGGTCAGCGCCTCGTCCACGGCATCTTCGGCGGGCTGCGTGTAGTTAAAAACGATTCCAGGAAACGCGCTCAGCTTCTGGTTGATAGCTTCGATCAGCTTGGCCTTGGTATTGAGGTCACCACTCCAAGCCGCGTCTTTGTAGGGTTTCAGGCCGACATAGAATTCGCAATTGAAAAAGCCGGTGGGATCGGTGCCATCGTCCGGGCGCCCCAGTTCTGAGGCGACCACCGTGACTTGTGGATAGGACGTCAGGATGGCGCGTATCTGAGGAGCGATGCGGCTCGCCTCTTCGAACGAAATTGTGTAAGGCATGGTGGCGCGAACCCACAGCGCGCCCTCGTCGAGGTGCGGCATGAATTCGCCGCCGATAAAGGGAACGAGCAGCAGGGTTGCGCCGAAGATAAGGACCGCGATCAGCATGGTAAGTTTGGGCCGCGCTAACGCCCAATCCAACTGCGTAGCGTACCTGTCCTTCATCCATTCGTATGCACGGTTTGATTTTTCACGCACGCCGTTCTTGAACCAGTACGAGGCCAGGACGGGGACCAGGGTGAGCGTGAGGATCAGCGCGCCAACCAATGCGAACGACATGGTCTCTGCCATGGGATGAAACAGCTTCGCCGAAGGTCCGGTGAGCGCGTAGATAGGGAGATATCCGGCGAGGATCACGGCAACCGAGTAGAAGATTGGGCGATCCACGTCTTTCGCGGCCGCCAGTATCACTTCATTCAGCTTGTAGGTCTGCCCTTCTCGCAGCGCGAGTTCGCGATAGATGTTTTCCACCATGACGACCGTACCGTCGATGATGATTCCGAAATCGATGGCGCCGATGGAGAGCAGGTTGGCGGCGCCATCGTGGGCATGTAAGGCAATGAACGCGAACAAGAGAGAAAGCGGAATAGTGAGCGCAACGATGATGGCCGCGCGAAAACTGACCAGGAAGAAAATCAGCACGACCAGCACTAGTATCATTCCGCGGAGCAAGTTGCCTTCCACCGTGTCGGTGGTCAGTTTTACGAGCTCACTGCGGTCATAATATGGATGGATTTTGACATCCGGCGGTAAGACGTTCCGATTCAGTTCCTCGGTCTTGGCTTCGACGCCTTTAAGGACATTCTGCGTTTGCTCCCCGCGGAGCATGAGAATGACGCCTTCAACGGCATCATCGTTCTTCTGATAGCCGAATTGACCGAGTCGAGGAGCGTAGCCAATCACGACGTCGCCAATGTCCTTGATCCGAATGGGCACGCCGTTGCTACTGCCGACGACGATGTTCCCGATGTCGCTCGTATTACGCACCAACCCGATACCGCGCACGTAGTAAAACTGTCCACCTTGAGAATAGAATCCGCCGCCCGCATTGGAGTTGTTGGCGCCCAAAGCTGTCATCACTTGCGGAACGGTCAGGTGATATCCATAAATCCTGGCGGGATCGAGCAGCACTTGATATTGCATGGTGGTGCCGCCGAAACCGGAGTCATCGGCGACACCACGGACGGAACGGTACGCCCGTTCGACCACCCAATCCTCGATGGTCTTCAGTTCCTGCGGACTGCGATCGGGACTCTCCAGCACATAGCGATACACCAGTCCGCTGGGGCTAAATAACGGCGCCATGTTCGGCGTCACTCCCGCAGGCAGCGCGGCTTGAGCGATTCGCTCGAATACGATCTGCCGCGCAAAATAGTCGTTGGTATTGTCTTCAAAGGTCAGGATCACATCGGACAGGCCGTAAAGCGAGATGGACCGCATCACGACCATGTGCGGAACGCCGTTCATCTCTAGTTCGATGGGAAGCGTGACCAGGCGCTCGATTTCCTCGGCAGCATGGCCCGGCCATTGCGTGATGAGTTCGACTTGCGGTGGCGAAAGATCTGGATAGGCGTCCACCGGCATGCGCCGGAACGAAATGATCCCTGCGATCATGATGAAGCCCGTCAGCATCAACACCAAGAAGCGCTGACGAAGCGACGCTTGTACGATTCGATGGATCATTCAGGTGTGGACGGCACGGTTTTTATCATGATTTGTTGGTCGAGTTCGGTTGTTTCGGTTTAACGCTGCAGCGAGTTCGCAAACTGCAGAAACAAGCTGCCATCTCCGATGACGCGATTACCGGGGTTTAATCCGGTCAGAATCTGGGTTTGTCCCTTGATGCTGTCTCCTATAGTGACGGTGCGTCTTCCAAATTGATTGCCAGCCGATTCGACGTACACAAAAGGCTGATTTTCACTATCCCGCAGCACAGCGGAATCCGGTACGGCGATGGCGTTCTGGATCGTGCCCGCGTCCACCGTCGCCACTACGTACATGTCTTTCTTCAGTTTCAGTCCTGGGTTGCTGGTTTCAATGCGCGCCTGCAGCGTTCGAGTGTTCGGGTCGAGGGACGCAGCCACGTAGGAAATACGCCCACGAAACACGTCGGGATAGGACTCGGTCTGGATCGTGACCTGATCGCCGACGTGCACGTAGGGCAGATCCTTCTGATAAATATTGACCAGCACCCAAACTGTGCTGGTGTCTGAAATCACGAAAGTCTGGGTGGCGCCCGTCTGAAGCAGTTGTCCAGCCGCCACGTCCTGCTCGACCACTTCACCACTGATGGGGGCCTTTACCAGCGCCTCGAACGAAGGTGGCGCCTTTACCAGTGTTTCGGGATTGGTGATTCCCAAGACCTTCAAGGCGGCTTCCGCCGATGTCAAATCCCCTTGTGCTTGCGTCTGGGCGGATTCAGCCTGCTCGAGATTCTGTTCGGCGAGGGCATGATGCTGATACAAGTCCTGCGCGCGCGCGTAAGCCTTTTGTGCTAGCGAGTACGCGTCCTTGGCCTTCAGATAGTTGGTGCGCAGCTGCGAATAGTCGGGACTCGCCACGTACAGCAGGGGCTCGCCCCGTTGTACATGCTGGCCGGGGACCACTACGATGCGACTCACCGGACCGCTGACCTGCGTGATCACCGGAGTGGTGTGGAAGCTGTTGTAGGCCACCGCTCCACTCAGCCGGAGGCTGCGCGTCAGGTTGGCGGGCTGGACCGTGAGCACCTGCACATGGGCCATCTGCTCCGAAGGGATGGTGAACAGTTCAGCATTGTTTGAGTTGTTGGCATGGTTCTTGGCCGCGTTATCCGGTCCGGCGCTGCTGCAGCCGGCGAACGCCAGCACAATCGCGAATAGAACCGTTAGCGCGACCCGTCGTCCCATGGGATGGTTGTATATGGTCACGGAAGGTTCCTTGTTCCCACAGCTTCTTTGAGCTGCTCGAGTGCGGTCATGTATGTCGAAAGAGCCTGGCGATAGGCCAGTTGGATCGCCCGATTGCTGCGTTCGGCGTCGAGAAAATCCAACAGGCCTGTGGCGCCGCGTTTGTAAGCATACTCACTGATGTCGCGCGAGTCCTGCGCCTGCTTCAAGTATCCGGAAGTATAGAGTTGTACCACTTCTTCGCTGCTGCGAAGCGATTCATAGGCATCGCTGACATCAGACAGCACGGTGTCGCTCGCCGAGGACTGCATCTCCTGGGCCTGTGTTAGTGCATAGCCCGTACGCGCAATTTCGCCTTGATTGCGGTTGAAGATGGGCAACCCGAAATTCACAAAGAACGAAGCGCTGTTCTGGTCGGCGGTGTGGGTGTAGTCAACGTTAGCGCTCACGTCCTGTTTGGCGTTCGCCTTCGCCAACTGGATCTGGCTCTGCGCAGCGGTCACCCCTAGTTCGGCCGCACGAAAATCGGGACGCTGCTGCAGCGCCTCGGCCTGCAAGTCCTCCAGCTTCGCCTGGACCGGCTCATACGATAGATCGCCAACCACGTCGTAATTGGATGGGACCGCATCGTAGCCCAGCAATTCCCGTAATGCGACCAGCGCCTGCACCCTCGCCAAGCGGGCGGAAGAAACATCGGTTTGAAACTGCAGCAGTTGCAGCTTGATCTTGAGGTAATCGCCTTCGCTGATGTATCCCGACTTGTATTGCGTCTGCGCGATATCGACCGTGTCCTCAAAGCTCTTAAGATCGAGCAGCGCAAACCGCAGAGTGGATTCGGCCAGCAACACGCCGACGAACTGCTGCGCCACATTGAAGGTGAGCGTGCGTTCCGCATCCGAAACTTGGGCAATTTGCACAGCCGTCTGGTCGCGAGCGGCTTGCAAGCGGTGCTGTCGTTTTCGGCCTCGCTCAAACAGATATCCAATTCCGACATCGAATTGCTGGATTTCGCTCAGAGCGTCAGCCGAAAAGTCTGATGGCTGAAAAATCGGTAAAAATTGGGAATCAAAGTTCAGCGTCGGGTTGGGACGCAGGTTGGCAGTGATTTCCTGCGCCTGGTTCTGCAGAATGAGAGTGCGCGTCGCCTTCAGCGAATGATTGTGAGCGAGCGCCAGATTGATTGCCTGATCCAAAGTGATCAGCGTTGGATTTTGTCCCAGGAGCGCGGGCACCAGCAACAGCAGACAAGTCAAAGCTGCCAGGCCGATCTTCCTGAAGTGTGATGGACGCATAAGATCAGATCTAAAATGCAAGACCCCGAGGTGAATAGTCAGGGCCATCAAATGCACTGCCCCAGACTCTCAATTCCGTGCCGTTAGCCTGGGTCAATCGTGCCCGTGGCTGGCAAGGGCCTATTGGGCAGAACGTAAAACTATCTAAACAGAGAACACATTCTAAATGAAGAAGTTGCAGCAGGCGGGGGCGCCGGATAGCGTGGTGGGTCTTCGCGGAGGAACCCTTACTGGCGCACCAGCATGGCGAGTCGCGGGAAGACAAAACGCCCGGCCGCATCGTCAATCACGTTGACCTGGCAGGTGTAGAAGCCCGGCTTCAGCTCCGATAGCGGCACATCAAGCTGGAACACCGCGGCCTTACGGTTTGGCACCGTGAGCTGGTGCACTCTTACCAGCGGAGTTTCATAGGCTTTGGTGTCGCCTTGGAAAAACGCGACATTGCTCATCACCCGCACGCCGGGCTTAGAGTTCTTGTCCGTCGGGGCGGGGCTGATTTCGGGCGCGGTTTCTTTCGCCGGATCGTACACCTCGTAATAAATATAGAGATGCTGGTTGGCCGAGAACACCCGGGTAACGCTGGGCACAATTTCTTGTCCATTCTGCACCAGTGGGTTGCCAGTATCTCTCTTGGGTGCAGTCTGCAACTGGCTGGCCATCACGATCGAGCTCATCTTAAGGGGCGAAGACTTGAGATCGGGGATGGTGAAGTCAGTCTCGAACGATCCCATGCGTCCGGCTTCGTTCTCCCGAACGACAACCTTCAGGTGATACTTGCCGGGAATCAGCGTCAGGCCGGTATCGTACTGCACATTCTTGCGCTGCACTTCATTGGACGCATTCACCACCAGCTTCACGGTTTCGCGGATCTCGCTGACTGGAAATTTCTTCTCATCGGTAACCAGCGCGAGGATGTCGAGTGTGGCCTTGTCCTGGTCGCGACTGCGGCTGAACGGAATCTCAGAACCTGGCACAATTAGCGACAATGGAACATAGAACCGGTTATCGGATACTCGGAAATAGGCTGTCGCCAGGTAAACCGGCAAGTCGGTACTCGGTAGTTCTGATGCCAGCTCTTCTCGCAGTTGCCGCTCGCGATCGTCTTTGTTGGAGTGCCGGAAGTCTGCCTCAGCATAGTATCCGCGACGGGCGTCGACCTTGACGCCGGGACGGTTCACGCGCACTGTGATGTGCCGATACTTGCCATCGCGAGCGGTGTTGGTACTGTGATAGCCCAGCAGGTAGTACATGGACGTGTCGTCCTGCACGCCCTTGAAGACGCGGCCAAAATCGTTAGAATCGAGGAACGCTTTTCCGCCGGTGTCGGCAGCCAGTGTAACTAGCGTTTCCTGCGTCTGGAAATTCGAATTCAACGCGTTCAACTGCGCCTGTCCTGAATACGCCGAGGTTCCGCGCAGGCTGGCGTTCTGTGCCTCTCCGCCAGGCGGCAGCGCCTGCAGTCCGCGAATGTCCAAGGTGTAGATTGACAGGTTGGCTAGAACGGCTGAATTGATGGCGGAACGCAACTCGGATTGGTTTTCGATGCCCGTGCGCTGCATTCCACTGGAGAAGTAGATCAACGATTTTTTCTGGGGAACGTTCGCCACCTGATCGGCAATGGCGCGCAAGGCCTGCAATCGCCGGTCGGTGTTGAAGATGTTGTACTCGGTATCGTCAACCGTGAAGGACTGTCCGGAGTCAGGCGTTCCTTCGGTAGTTCCGGTCGAGCCCAGTTCGAATCCGGCGTTCGCTCCCACGTTGAACGACTGCAGTACGGCCTTCAATTTTTCGCGATCCGAAGTGAAGTCCTGGTTGACGGTGATGGTATTTCCCAGCGAGACCACCGAAACGAGATCGGCAGGCTGCATTTGCTTAGCGAGGTAGTCCTGCGCGGCGTTAGAAGAGCGCTCGATTTCGTCGGGTTGCATGGCCGACAAATCGAAGAACAGGATGATCAACCTGCGATCTTTAATCGCCGACTCCTGGGCGCTGGCTGCAGGAGCTGTTGCACTTGTCTTCGTCTTTGTCACCGGCGTGCTGAGCAGGTTCGCCTGCTGCATCGGAACCTGTTGCACATTTTGTGTGTTCTCGATATCGAAGGTCGCCACCTTTTGCGGCTTGTTGTCTTCGAGGACGATGAAGTCTTCCGGTTTCAAGTTACGCACCGGATTGCCATTCTTGTCACGCACCGTGACGTTCACCAGCACCAGCTCCGTCTGCGCCTTGAAGGTGTAGCCGGTCTGAGACTGCTGCGCCAGTAGCGCGGTCGGAAGAAGTAACCCAACCATCGCAACCAGTGCGGTCAGCTTGCGTCTCAACTCGATGAATGGCCGCAACATGGGAATTCTCAAAACCGGAACCTCGCTGTCAGCAACACCGCCCGCATGGCACTGACCGAAATCACGCGGCCGAACGTTGGAGAGTTCAGCACCGTGTCGATCGACGAGTAGATCGGGTGGTTGAAGACGTTGGTTGACGACAGCCGCAGTTCCAGGCTGCGCGATTCTTTCAACGGGATGAGCTTGGTCATTGCCATGTCGAACAGTACCTGGCCTGGGCCGATGATGCTGTTGCGACGGGCGTCCCCATACTGGCCTGTCGGCGGGATAACGAACGCCGCGGTGTTAAACCACTCACCGATGCTGGGGTTCGGAACGCTAACTGGATGCCCAGTAACGTCGGCCCGCAACGTGCCATTCACGCCGCTGTTGACGTTGGAGTACGAGCCAAGTATGCGCGGGGTGAACGGCAGGCCGGACGCGATGGTCCAATCGCCGCTCCATTGCCATCCGCCGAGAAGATCCTGCGCCAATCCCGCGGTCGAAAGCCAACGTCTGCCCTTCCCCAACGGCAACTCCCATAGGTAGTCACTGGTAAAGCGGAACTCCTGATTGAAGCTCGACAACCCCCGTTCAGCAGAGAGGTCGAAAGCATTTTGCGCCACAACGGTGACGCCGGTGATCTTGCCGTTGGCGCTGACGATCGACGATCCCGCCCCGATGGTCGATGCATCGTCGAGCGACTTCGACCAGGTAAACGTTCCGCCCAGGGAAACCCCTTGACTCAGACGCTTGCGCACGCGCACCGAGCCGGCGTTGGCCGTCGAGTCGCCGTTTGACGACTCGTAATAGTACGGCTGAACGCCGGGTACGAGGACTCCCGTCGCCGTCGAATTCGGCGCACTGAGGATGTCGAGCCGCGTACCTTTGGTTCCGGTGTAGTCGAGGTTCAAAAGCAATGTGCGAGTGATTTCCTGCTGGATGTCGAGGTTCCAGATCTGCACATAGCCGAGTCCGTAATTTTGCTGGATCCCGTAATTGTTGGTGAGCGAGGTGGGCGTGGGGAAGCCATTCTGCAAAGTCAGAATGTTTGACGGGGAAGCGACGTTGGTCTGGGTATTGGAGAACGGCGGCTGGAACGCCATGTTCTGCACGATGTTCTGATACGCGGCAGTGTTGTAGTTGATCCCATATCCAGCGCGCACGACGGTGTTCTTCGCCGCCTTCCATGCCACGCCGACGCGCGGCGCGAAATTGTTGCGGTCCGGATTCACCAGGGTGATGGGATACACCGATCCCGTTACCGGGCCCACTTGTCCAGGAAGCACCGGAGCGACTTCGGTAAAGCTCGAATTGGTGTTGAGGTTGACGATGCGGTCATTCGACTCGCTCAATGGCGACACGTATTCATAGCGCAGACCGACGTTGAAGGTCAGATTGCCGCGCGCCTTCCATTCGTCCTGCACAAACAAGTCCCAGGAGTTCCCGCGAAAGTAATAGCGGTCGTATCCATATTGCACCGAGGTCTGCTGCGCCGTGCCCAGCAGGAAATCCGCGAAATCGTATCCTGTCCCCGGCACGGCAACGCCGTTTACGAATTGCGATGTCAGCGCGCCGGTGAACACAAAGCTGCCGCGCGGATTGCTGTCGGTCTGAGTGTTGAGTTGGATGCGCCGGAAGTCTCCTCCCCAACGCACGGTGTGTTTGCCGTGCGACCAGATCATATTGTCGGTGAAGGTCCAGGTCTGGTTGCGATCATTCACCGGATTGGTGTCAGTGATGCCGCCGAAATGAGTAAACGACAGATTGGGCAGCCCCCATGCGAAGGGGTTCTGGGAAACACCAGTGATGCCGAGCTGTCCGGTTATGTCAGTGTTGAAAGCGTACAGGTTGTTCGTGTAGATAGTGCTGCGGTTGAAGTCGAAACGAAAGTTGTTAACCAACTTGCCGAAGCTACGAACGTAACCGATGGGGATGTCATAACCGTTGGTGGTGGTGTGCCCGCCGACCGTCGGAAATGAGTTGATCAACGTCTGGTCGACATTGTGATAGTGAAACCCGATACTCAGATTATTTTGCGGTCCACGTGCCCGTCCTCGCCCCGGCGAAACCGACGACCCTCCGAAAGCCTGGTTCAGCCGGAAGTTGAGGTCAGTAGTGTTATTTGTGGCTGCCGTGAGGTACTGGAAGTTCTGGGTGGTCCCCGGTAGGTTGGGCGTGGGTATGTATTTCAGGAGCCCCAGTGACGCCGAGCTGATCATGTTCTGCGGGACGGTCGCGTTGGTAAACGGCAATCCCGTCGCCGGATCGAAGATCTGAACAGGCTTGCCGTTGAGCAGAGTCTGCGAAAAATCGCCGTTGCGTTCCAGGGCGGTCGGTACTGTCGTCAGGAAGTTGTAGGGCGTATCACCATAGGTGCCGTTGTAATTGAAGAAGTAAAACGTCTTCGAGCCGCCGTGATAGATATGCGGAATATTCAGCGGACCGCCGACGGATGCTCCGAAGTGCTGCTGCAGGTACCCGGGTTGTTCCGACGGTTGGCCGGACAGAGCATACGGCGTTGCGTCCAGGGTCGAGGTATTCGCCGAGTAGTACAACGTGCCGTGGGGCTGGTTAAAGTTGAAGCCGCCACGGCGGCCACCCATCCCGCCGCCTCCAAGAGGACCGAACCCTCCGCCCCCAGGACCGCCCCCCGGTCCACCTCCTGGTCCGAATCCACCACCGGGACCACCCGGTCCGCCCTGTTGGTTGCGAAATTCCTGAGCGCGTGTCCGCATCTCGTCGCTGTTCATGTCGAAGATGTTTCCGGATGCTGACGACCCAGAGACGGCAACCGACTCGGTCGCCATGGAAGGTGGAATGCCCGGAACCGGCATGCCCGCAGTCGCAACTGAATCGCTGCTTCCTGAACTGTTGGAATTGTTGCCCGCTTCCGCCGCCATCACGGAAAGCGTCTGGAAACCGCGATTGCCCGCGCCGCCTCCACGCGCATATGCGCTCGGGCCCGCGTTCTGAGCTCGGGAAAGCAGAGTAATCTGCAAGTCGAGCCGGGGATGCAAGTTCGTCGTGCTCACATTCACGCGTTCAGTCGCAACTGCAAAGCCCGCCATCTGGACGCGGACGGCATATTCACCAGGGCTTGTCAGCGCGAGTGTGTAGCTACCGTCAGCCTGCGTCCAGCCAACGGTTTTCTGTCCGGTGGCGGAATTGGTCGCGCTCACTGTCACTCCCGGCACCAGCGTGTTTCCGGATTTAACTCTGCCTGTGAGAGTGCCGGCAGGCGCGGGGGGTGCAGATGGGGCAGGCGACTGGCTTGTCTTCGTGATCGCCTCCGGATTCGCCGAGCCGGTCTGGGCTGTGTTGGTCGAACTGTCCGACGGTGGAGGGGCGGGCGTCGCAGGGTTCTGTGCGACGAGGCTGACACAGCAGAGTACTGAAAACAGAAGTCCGATCATCCGCCATTGACGGCGAACTTGTGATGCCATGATTCGGTCAGTCGCGGCGGACGGCTCGGTATCGCTGAGCCCGACAAGACACTCGTGAAGAGAAGATAGAGAGACCGATCGGAGTGCTCGAATTTTAGACGTGTGAGTAATGGCGACGGGTACCTCAGAGGCTCAATGCAATCCGCGGGCAATCCGACCTGAGCTATCAGCTTTAACCCTGCATCCTTAGTAGATGTTCGCTGAAATGGCAGCGAGGGTTCCGGAGATTTGCCGTGCGTCTGACTCGATGCCAGCCACCAAAACAGGCCACTGGATCCGATGTTACAAGAGACGCAGCCACCCTGCCGTGGTCGAGCCTCTGGGCTATCCCGGGAACGGTGCGCCCGCCCGCACGACGCGGATATCATGATCGGTAAATTTGTGGTGGACGTCGGGAAAGTCGTACTTTGGCATGTGACACCCGGCGCAGTCTTTAGCGTTCACCGGACATGCGTGCCCCGGTCGATCAGCAGCGGACTTGGATTGTGCAGCCGTGACATGGCACGCCAGGCATTTCTGATCGTAGGACGATACTTCGTGCACAATCGGCTGGTGAGGATCGTGGCATGCGGTGCACTGGATGCGTGAATCATTCCTCCAGCAACGGCTGTTCTGCAGGCGATAGGCGGGAAATCGGACCGTCGGAAGTCCAAGGCCACCGTCAAGCTGAATGTCCATGGACGTTGCGTGGCAGGCGCCACAGAAGTCCACCTGGTCGACTGGCCTGAGGCGAGCGGGGTTCATGATGAGCGCCGTGCCCTGCGGCAAGCCAGCCTGCATGGCGACGGTGTGATCCTTTCCCGGACCGTGGCAAGCTTCGCAACTGACCCCCGGAATAACGTTGGCGATCGGGCCGCTCGCCGGCACATCAGCGGCATGACAACTGAAGCAGCGCCGGGCTTCCACCATGTTCACGGTGCGCCCGCCAGCCCGCTTCATGGCATCGGAGTGTTGTTCCCCGATCGTAGAAGCTACGCGCACCGATGGTTGCGCAGGAGTCAGATCGAAGCCGTCGATGGACTCGAAGTAGCTGAAGTGGCTTTCGTTGAAATGGTCTTCTTCGGGAGTTGAATAGACCTGGCTGATCTTGCCCGAGCCGAATGCCCAAGTCAATGGCTTAGTGATAGGAGAAGTGCTGGAAACCACTTGGAAAGCAGGGCCCTCTGGGCCACGAAAAATCCGGTACACAAAACCGTCCACCGTCACCTGCTTTCCATAACGGCTGGTCAGAAAGGGGGACTGCTCGGCGGGCATCAGGGTCTGGGCCATCTCCGACGTCGCCTGCGACTTCACGATGGCAGCGTGACAGGCGGCACAGACCTCATTCCCCACGAATTTATCGGGCGCGCTAGAGAGTTTAGTCGGCCACCACACTTGCTGTCGCAGACGCTCCGGCGTAGTCATCTGGTCGACCATGTTGCTTTGCGACGAGGCTGCCACCACAGTCACGAGCACAGTGCCGAAAACCAGGACGAGACGCATACCGGGCATCATTGTTCTCACGCCAACGTTGGTGATTCGCCTACACAGCACGAGGATTCACTGCGCCGCTGTGGTTGCGCCGGTGACGGGTTCCGCGAACCTGGAATCTTCTATTGGCAGGTTTCGCTGAATTTCCTGCAGCTGCACCAGGAACCGGCCCTGGGGCTGCGAGATCGTACGTTGATAGGGAACCTTGGTCCCCGCCACAACGCGATAGTCGGAAAAGTCGATCTGCGTCGGCGTGCGGCCCAAGGGTGATTCGACGTAACGAACCATGCGAACCAGGAGCCCAGACTCTGCATCGAAATACAGCTCGACTGGCGGCAGTCCTGGGCTGATAGCAAAAATAACGTTGACCTTGTGACCGTCAATCTCTGTGTCAGGGCGGGACTCGATGGTGGGGAAGAGAGACTTGATATCTGCCGCGAACTGGAGATCCGCGTCCAGGTGGGCTGCCAGAAGATCGCTGGAATTCATTTCGTGCACCGGCCTTCCGGGAACCGAGATCCATCCTGAAGGCCCGCTCACTACCTCGAGGCTGTCACCGGTTGGAAGATGCATCGTCATGCAGCGCATTCCGGGGCTCTTAGTGTAAATCTCCACGGGAAACTGCACCCCGTTGCCGAGATTGACTACACCCTTCTCCCCCTGTGTTTTGGCTGCCTGGAGGGCACTGTCACCCCCGATAGCCTGCAAGTATTTCGTGAGGACTTGATCTACGGAACGCGATGCCGAAATTGCTGCCGGGGTCCTCTTGGGAGCCGTCGTTTCGCTTGCGACCGCAGGGGTATTCGCTGGGCGTAAATTTCCGCGATGGCAGGAGTAGCAAGTGACGTCGCGTTCTCCGGCAAAGTTATTCTGGTTTAAAGCCAGCACCATTTGGATCATCTTCCGAGCTGTCTGTTTTGGCTTCTTGTCATCGCTGTCGAATGCGTGTTCGACGTGACAGTGCTCGCAGCGCACGCCGAGCGACTGCGTGATGAACTGCATGGCAGGAATGAGTTGATCGGCGGGAGTACCTTTCAGGACCTGGATATTTTTGTAGACTTGCTCTGCCGGTTTGGGACTGATGACTGTTTGCGACTGTGCCCATGCGCACGGAAGCGGTGCGAACGCAACGCAGCCTGCAACCATCAGAACGCGACGACGAAACATCTAGAAGCCCAACCTTACTTTTTGCAGAAACACTCGCATTCCGGCAGATTGCGCGCTTATCCCCCAATGCTAGTCCGCCACGGCCACCGCTTTCCCGGAGATTACGAGTCCGTAAAGGAAGCCCATCGGACAGCAAAGTCCGTCTAGCGCCCGATGATGCTAGCCAACAGTGGACTTAGATATTAAACATATTCGGAAGATTGCAGGCCCTGGTTCCACTAATTTTGTAAAGAAAACTGCGGGAAACAAATTCCCGACAATCGGGTTTCAGCCCACGTAGTTAGATTGACACTCGATTCGCAATGGAATGAATGTGGCACGCGTCCTACGAAAACTCGGAAGTCTCTGGATGACGATGTTGACATCGAACGCGCCTCTCACGGCGGCCTCGGCATACGTGGCTGCCTCCATCCTGCATCGAGTGTCCAGGAGCGTTGGACAATGAAGAAGAACCTTTTACGAGCAGCCGTGATTTTCACGTTATTGGCGGGCAGCACCGCGATCTATGCTCAGGCGCCTCAGGAACAGAGCGGTGGCCAGTGGGGCCACGGCCAGGGGCAACCCATGACGGTCGATCAGCGGTTGCAGAACATGACCAAGCAGTTAAACCTGAGCGACGCCCAGCAGCAGCAGATCAAACCCATCCTGGAGAACGAAGCCAAACAGATGCAGAGCGTGCGTGAGGACACGTCGCTTGCACAGCAGGATCGCAGGACCAAGATGATGCAGATCCGGCAGGAGACCTCCAGCCAGATCAAACCCATCTTGAATGCCGATCAGCAGAAACAATATGACGAGACGATGATGCGGATGAACCGCGGACGCGGCGCGGGCGGACCGGGGCAGCCGCTGCCGCCCAGCGCAAGCCAGCCACCGCAGCAATAGCCAACCTGCAAGGCAGATCGAAGACTCATAAACCACGATCGGCGTGCGGGCGAATGCCGATCGTGGTTTATGTGCGGAGGACGAGAAGGCTTCAACCAGCAAACGTCCGTCTGGGGGAATTCTTGCGTGCCGCTATCGCACGAAAACGACAGGCTTTTCAGGATCGCGACTCTCGAGCAATGATGATTGGAATCTCGAGCTTCTTGCGTCCGTGGTTTTGACCTACCGCGTTCGAATTGGCCGCGACGTTGCCCAGCACCAAGTGGCACACTTCTTTCACATAGCTCTCGCTGAGTTCGTCATGACGGATGAGAAAGCGCATGTAGATCGCGCCATAGAGCACGTCCAGCACAATATCCAAGTCCAATGTCTTAGGCAGTTCGCCCCGGTCGATGCCGCGTTGCAGAGTCTTGTAGGCCTCCTGTCGGCGAGGCCGCAGGAAACGCTCGCGGAATGCCTCCAGCAGTTTGGGATCGGCCTGCCCGGCGCCCAATAGCTCCGCGACAATTCGTCCCCGGCGAGTACGCAGAATTCCCAGGAATTGGTTCATCTGCAGGCTCATGTCGCGGTATACGGACCCGGTGTCGGGAAAGTGAAGCTTGGTTTCGGTGCTGGAAGCGAAGGCGTCCACCACCAGAGCGCCCTTGTCTGGCCACCAGCGATACACGGTGGTCTTGCCCACCCTGGCGTCGGCGGCGATCGCTTCAATCGAAAGGTCGGGGAAGCCGGAGCGTTGCAGTAGCTTCAGCGTACTGCGAAGAATCGCGTGGCGGGCATGTTCGCTCCGCGGCCGGCCGGGCTGACGTTTGGCCCCGTTGTCGCGCTCCAGCCTTTGACCAGAAGTCGATTGCCGCATGAGCCAAGATAGCATATATTGAATCCACTACGTACCGTATCGAATCGTAAATTTGTACCGTAGCTGCGCCGGCGTTGACCGCCGTATCATCACCCCGGCCTCGATGGGAGTTTTGCCCGACCGATGTGGATTGTTGCACTTGCGCTGAGGCGTCCCTACACCTTCGTCGTCATGGCGCTGGTGCTGCTTATTCTGACGCCCATCGTGATCCTGCGTACCCCCGTCGATATCTTCCCCGATATCAACATCCCGGTGATCAGCGTGGTGTGGAACTACAGCGGCTTCGCGCCCAGCGAAATGGCCGACCGCATCGTGACCAACTCCGAACGCGGCATTACGATCACAGTCAACGACATCGAGCACATTGAGTCGCAGTCGGTGAACGGTGTGGGAGTGATCAAGATTTTCTTCCGTCCGCAGGCCAACATCCAGACAGCGCTGTCTCAGGTCACGGCGATGGTACAGACCGTGGTGCGCGGCCTCCCACCGGGAACCACGCCGCCGCTGGTCATCTCCTACTCTGCATCGTCCACCCCGATTGTGCAACTTGGTATGAGCAGCAAGACCCTGCCGGAGCAGCAACTGTTCGACTTGGGCCAGAATTTCCTGCGAACCCAGCTGGCAACCGTGCACGGCGCAGCCACGCCCTATCCCTATGGCGGCAAAATACGACAGGTGCAAGTGGACTTGGATATCCCGAGGCTGCAGTCCAATGGACTGTCCCCGGCTGACATCGTCAACGCCATCAACTCGCAGAACCTGATTACGCCGTCCGGATCCGCGAAGATAGGGTCGCTGGAATACCAGGTGGAAATGAACAGCTCGCCGCAGACCATTGCGGAGCTGAACGATCTGCCTGTGAAAACGGTGAACGGATCGACCATTTACATGCGCGATGTCGCGCACGTGCGCGACGGATTCGCACCACAAACGAACATCGTGCGCCAAGACGGGGTCCGCGGCACCCTGATGTCGATCTACAAGATCGGCAGCGCGTCCACGCTCACCATTGTGGCCGCGGTGAGAAGTATATTACCGATCGCTGCGCAGTCGCTTCCCAAAGACGTCACCATCAAGCCACTGTTCGACCAGTCGCTGTTTGTGCGAGCTTCCATCAACGGCGTCGTCCGTGAGGCCTTGATCGCGGCAGCTCTCACGGCGACCATGATCCTTCTGTTTCTGGGCGACTGGCGTCCCACCATCGTGATCTCCATCTCGATCCCGCTGTCAATATTCGTGTCGGTGATCGTGCTGAGCGCTCTGGGCGAAACCATCAACATCATGACGCTCGGAGGCCTGGCTCTCGCGGTTGGCATATTGGTTGACGACGCGACCGTTGAGATCGAGAACATCGAGCGAAACCTTGCCCAAGGCAAGGAGATGAAACAGGCGATTCTTGATGGCGCGGCACAGATTGCAGTCCCGGCGTTCGTTTCGACGCTGTGCATATGCATCGTGTTTGTGCCGATGTTCTTTCTCACCGGCGTCGCCCGTTATCTTTTCGTCCCGCTGGCCGAAGCCGTGGTGTTCGCGATGCTGGCCTCGTATTTCCTGTCGCGCACGCTGATTCCGACCCTGGTGATGTACATCATGCGCGGCCATGAGCACCGGGCCGCCGGCCCTAAGACGATCTTCGGACGCTACCAGCGAGGGTTCGAGGCTGGTTTCGAGAAGTTTCGCCGAGGCTATTACCAGCTTCTGGAAACCACTCTCGGACACGGCAAAGTGTTCGCTGCGTGCTTCCTCGCGTTTTGCGTGCTATCGATGGGACTGGTGTTTTTCCTGGGTGAAGATTTCTTCCCGTCGGTGGATGCCGGCACGATGCGGCTTCATGTGCGGGCACGTGCCGGCCTGCGCGTGGAAGAGACGGCCCGGCTCTGCGACGAGATCGAGAAGTACCTGCACCAGCAGATCCCCAAAGACGAACTGGTAACGATCCTGGACAATATTGGGCTGCCCTATTCGGGCCTCAACCTTTCCTATAGCAACTCCGGCGTGATTGGTACCAGCGACGCGGAACTCTTGGTGGGATTGAATCCGGAGTATCACCACCCCACCGCGGGATATATCCGCACCCTGCGCGAGGAACTGCCCAAGCGCTTCCCGGGTGTGGAATTCTTTTTTCAGCCTGCCGACATCGTGACGCAGATCCTGAACTTCGGATTGCCGGCGCCCATTGACATTCAAATATCAGGCGCGGACATGCAGGGCAATTACTTCATCGCGCAAAAGATTGCGAACCGGGTGAAGCAGATTCCGGGTACCGCCGACGTCCACGTGCAGCAGATGTTGACCTTGCCGACGCTCCATCTCGAGATTGACCGCACTAAGGTCACGCAAGTTGGCCTGAACACTCGCGACGTGGCGCAGAGTGTGCTGGTGTCGCTGAGCGGCAGCTTCCAGACCGCGCCGAATTTTTGGCTGAATCCCAAGAACGGCGTGACCTATCAGGTTGCGGTGCAATCTCCGCAGTACCGCGTGACCTCGTTGCAGGACATGATGGAGATGCCGATCAATGACCCAGGCGCGGCCAATTCTCAGATGCTCAGCAACCTGGCGCAGGTGACGCCGACGGCGCGACCCGCTTCCCCGTCCGCGGGCTGGTCCAGCAGCCGTGCGCCGCCAGTACTTCCTGATCCC
>Ga0207930_1000061_pt1 | contig 26406 bp, 24 predicted proteins | sample NGESurshal092012_7_FD_184477 | JGI IMG/M metagenome (GOLD analysis project Ga0207930, IMG submission 184477) | Arctic peat soil microbial communities from Barrow, Alaska - NGEE Surface sample 210-3 shallow-092012 (SPAdes) | ecosystem: Environmental > Terrestrial > Soil > Wetlands > Peat ... | reverse complement strand
TCGACAACAGTTCGCATACACATCTTCCCGATGAAGGTTTGCAATCGATCGAGCCACAGACGGTGATCGCCGCAGTTGATGACTTGATGAAAGAACACAATGCCTGAGGCGACGACGGTCGGTTCTCAACTCTCGTGGGGCCGCATCGCGCGCCGCATCCGGGTGCCATTGGGATTCCTGTTTGCCGTGTTCTACTTCTGGCGAGCCCGTCCGGACTGGCGCTCGCTGGTGTTGGGTGGAGCAGTTGCTGCAGCGGGAGTTTTTCTCAGAGCGATGGCTTCTGGCCAAGTGAAGAAGAACGAACAACTGGCCACTACCGGACCCTATGCGTACTGCCGCAACCCACTTTACCTGGGATCGATCATCATCGCCACCGGATTCGCGATAGCAGCGCGCGATTTGTGGGTTGCGATTGGGATCGTCGGTTTATTCAGCCTGATCTATGTACCCGTAATTCGTTCGGAAGAAACTTTTCTGCGGCAACAGTTTGCCGAATATGAGAACTACGCCCGCCGCGTGCCTCGCCTGCTGCCCAAGACAGTTTGGTTTCAGGGTTTGACTTCAGGATTCTCGCGCGAGCTTTATCTACAGCATCGCGAGTACAATGCATTGATCGGGGCCGCCGCAATGCTGGCGGCTCTTGTTGTGAAGATGCTCTGGTTTTCCGGTTCATGAGGAATTTTCTGACTCGTCGTTCTGCGCTAATCATATTTTTGATGGCTATCGCACTGACGCTTGGAGTAAGCGGGCAGACGCCGTCGCAATCACCACGTCCCACGGCCTCGCACGCTCAGCCGCAAGCCTCCATTGACTCAGGCTCGCACATCCAACCGCTGCGGCCGGGATTCGAATTCCCGCGCCAGACGCTGCGCTATGAGGCGGAATATCGCTTCTGGACGGCAGGCGTAGCTACACTTCGCATCGAACGCAGCGGCAATCAGGAGCACGTGTCGGGCACGGCCGATTCAACGGGGGTGGTGGCCCTGCTCTTCCGCGTGCAGGACCGTTTCAACTCGTACTTCGACGCGAAGACGCTGTGCTCGGCGAAGCTGGTCAAACACACGGAAGAGGGATCGCACTGGCGCGATACGACGATCACGTTCGACTACAGTCGCGGGAAGGCGATTCTGGAAGAGAAAAACCTGAAAACCAACCAGGCGAAGCATATAGAAAACGACATTCCGGGATGCGTGACCGACATAATGTCGGGCCTTCTGTATGTTGCCAGCCTTCCGCTGCAGCAGGGTGCATCGTATAGTTTCCCGCTCAACGACGGCGGAAAGACAGTCACCATACATGCGCACGTGGAAGGCAAGGAGCAGATCAAGACTCCGGCGGGCACGTTTCAGACGATCCGAGTTGGCCCGGAAGGGGACTACAGCGTGCTGAAGGACCGAGGGCGCATCTGGATCTGGTACAGCGACGACGACCGGCATCTGCCCATCCAGATTCGAGCCAAGCTGTTTTGGGGGACGCTGACGGTATATCTCGCGTCGATCGACAAATAGCGCAACTATTGCAGGTGGAAGCGCTCCGCCATCAGGCGCTGCAACCGGGGCTTGTAGAGAATGTCGTAGGCGAACTCCTTGTCGGGGAACATTGCGAGGGCCGCGCGCTTGGCATTAGCAGCCAGTTCAGAGGCTTCTTCCACGGACATGCCGGCATCCTGGCTGATGACCGACATGACCATGCTCATCATGATTTGCAGCCGGCGGAGTTTGCGGCGTTCTTCTTCCTGTTCCTGCAACTCGCCGTTGGCTGCTTGCAAATCGCCTAATTCCTTGCGCTCAGGTTGGCCCATATCTTCCCTCATTGGAAAAAATGCTCAGCTGTGCTGAACTGACCGGGTTCGGTGCCAAGTTTTCGCTACAATTTGGATGTTGGTTGCCATCCCACCGATGCGCTGCCATCTGTGGCGGCATCATACAACGAAATGGCACTTTCTCGATCGCGGTTTTCCCGACGTACCTGAAGTAGCATCGAAAGCAACGGAGGATATATGGCAGATAAGCCGGAACCGGCAGAAGAACTAGTCAAGGTATTTGATACCGAGCAGGAAACTGAGGCGATGGTGGTGCAAGGCCTCCTGCAATCGGCAGGCATTGACGCGTACGTTCAGAGTCTGGACGCGACCCAGAACATATATCCCGGAGTAGGCGGCGTGATCGTCGTGGTGCGCGAAGACCAGGCTAAAGAGGCCGCCGCGATGATTGAGGAGTTCAGCAAACACCCGGCGACGGATGTCGATGAAGCGATCAGCGAGGAGCAGGCTGAGCCGAAACCGTAGCACCGTCGAGATAGAACGACACGGCGCCCGCCAGGTCGGTGCGGTAGGTGCGAATTTGCATGTCGGCGTAGCGCTTCATCACGTCCGGCCGAGGATGGTGGAACGAGTTGTAGTATCCAGCTGAGACCACGGCAAATTGCGGTGACACGGCATTCAGAAATTCCGGCGAGCTGGAAGTCGCGCTACCGTGGTGTCCGATCTTCAGCAGATTCGCGCGAGGGGTTTCCCCTTCCATAATCTCCTCGACACGTTTGTGGGAATCTCCCACCAGCAGAGCTGAAGTCTCGCGGTACTGCAAGTGCAGCACCAGCGACTCGTCGTCCTGCGTCCTATTCGTGGCGACAGCTCCCGACTGGGGATTCAGAACACGAATTTGCACACTACCAAAATCGAAGGTATCCCCCGCAGTATGGGGCCGGAAGGCAACTCCGAAGGCGCGTGCGGTCGATACCAGCTCAGCGAATTCGGGTGTCGGCGAATCCAGCCCATACCAAAGCTCTTTAGGACGGAAATTTGCAATCACGCTGCGCATTCCACCAATGTGATCGGAATGAGGGTGGGAGATGGCAACCGCATCGAGCCGGGCGATGCCGCGACTCCAGAGATAGGGCGAGACGACTTCCTCGCCCACGTCGAAATCTGAATGTGACTGGCCCAGGACGCCGCCGGCATCCAGCAGCAGGGTCTTTCCCTCGGGAGAAATGATCAGAAGCGAGTCACCCTGTCCCACGTCGATCGCCGTGATTTCCAGCACTCCGGGCCGCCACTGCATGCTGGGGGTGCGACCGTAATCCAGATTGCCGAGGCCAACAGGCCAGCCACGCCCAGCCAGGCGAGCAGCAGACGCCGCCGCGCCAGAATCATCGCCATCCCATAAGCAAAGGCGGCGGCAAAAGCGGTCGGCAGCGTCGTCGAGGCAAGTCGGACGTCGGAGATCCTCCAATGGCCGATGAAGCGGACGGTTCCGGTCAGCACAGCCAGGCAATACCCCGTGACGAACGCAGGAATATGCGCCAGCCAATGGGAGACGTACGACAGGGCCACCGCGAGCACCGCGGCCGGCATGAGAATCCCAGCGAGAGGAATGACCAGAACGTTTGCCGGCAGCGACATGGTTGTCGTCCGGTGGAAGTACCACGCCATCGGCAGAGCGAGGGAGACCTCGATGATGGCTGAGATCAGGATCAGCTCGATGGCGGCGAGAACGAATCCTGCGCCGCGGAGCAGGACGAAATTCGATACCTTCAGGCCCACGATCTGCGCCAGGTTTTCGCGCACCAGGCGTAAGTCGGAACGGAATTGTGCTGCCCGGGTTGGCAGGCTGAAATCGGATGCTGGCGAATCGATATTTCGCAGCGCGCGTTGGAATGGGTAGAGCGTGCGCTGCAGGATCGGGACGGCGATTCCAGCGACCGCGATCACCGAAAGAAATGTCAACTGAAAGCTGGCCTCGAAGAGCGTCCGCGGCGCGACCACCAGGATTCCGAGCGCCGCAATGCCCAACGCATTGAGTCCGTTGCGATCGCGGAAGAGCAAGCGGGTGAGGAGAAAGATGGTCAGGGTGATGGTCGCGCGCACAATGGGGGGCCCCAGATCGGCGAGAAAGGCATAACCCCACGAGAACAGGATGGTCAGCACCGTGGCCGTTTCCTCTCCCCTGGGCAGTCTGCGTAGGACCCAGAAGAACGCGAAGGCGAGTATTCCGACGTTGATCCCCGATACCACTAGGATGTGAAAAGTTCCGGTGCGCTGGAAGTTGGTTCTTAAGTCCCGGCCGAAGAAGGCGCGTCCGCCGATCAGCATGGCCTGCATCAAGGCACCGGGTTCGCCCGGCCATAAGTGCTGAATATGGTTGAGCACACTGCGACGGGCGTTGCTGCGCCACAGTCCGATGGGGCTGCCGGCGAATCCGGGAAGAATCTCTATGTCGCGGGCACGAGCCGACCCTGACAACCGAACACCTTGCGACGCCAAGTATCCCACCAGGTCCAGAGCGCCGGGATTGCCGTAGTTTCGCGGGGCACGCAACTTGGCGGGAAAGCGCAAGCGCTCGCCATAGGCGTACACCGGCAATGCCGCGTCGGCTCCGGAGTCTCGTGCTTCCTCTTCCTCGGCGCGCTGGGTGTAAATCGTCAGCCTGATGCCGACGGTGGCCGACGAATGGAGGTCGCCACTTTCGAGTTCCTCGGTTTCGACATCGACTGACTCCTGTTTGCCTCCGAAGGGACTGTCGCGCACGATCCCCTCGCGCATCACATGGGCTGTCACTTCGACGGTGCCTTGTCCAGTGGCGAATGCCTGCAGGTTGGGAGGAGTCACTTGAGCCGCATCGGTGACCTGCAGATAAAACGCTCCCAAGGGGAGCAGTGAAATGATCGCAAGGGCAAAAGCGAGCGAGGGTGCGCGGCGGCGCAGGACTACAACGCCAGCCGCGGCAATGATTGCCGCGACTAGCCAAATAAGTGGCGGACGCCAAACGTAGTTAGCGACAACGATGCCGGTGGCAAACGCGAGAGCAGCGATGAACGCAGGCCCCCTCCCGCCGCAATACACAGCCGAGGGCGCGCGTACGGAAGCGTGCGCTCCCTCCGGAGAGGGGGAGGTTGTAGGCAAATCCACTTACAAGCGGTCGAGTTCCTCGGCGCCAATCGCCAGGGCCCAGGGCCACACTTCATATTGCGCGAGTCCGAACCGGGTATACGGATCGTTGTCGCGGATACTGTCGAGCGTCGCTTGGGCTTCGTCATCGGGAACCCGCAAAAGCAGTATGCCGCCATTGCGCGGGACCATGGGACCGGAGGCAATGAGCAGTCCCTCCTGCTTCAAGCCCGCGAGATAGGCGCGGTGCGAGTCCACATGCTTGAGGACGTCTTCCAACGGCTTGCGGTAACGAAGGATGGCAATCGCGTACATAACTCACTCCGGGGGAGCCGATTAGCGCACCAGGTGAAGAACTGTTTCCATGTGCGCGGTCTGGGGAAACAAGTCGAACAGGTGCGCCTGCTCCACCTTAAAGCCCGATTCTAGCAGCATACGGAGGTCCCGGGAGAGAGTTGCGGGATCACAGGAAACTAAAGTAACCTGCGACGCGGAAGTACTACATAGGGCGGCTGCTGCCTTGTCGCCCATTCCGGCCCGCGGAGGATCGACCAGCACGAAGTCGACGGCGAGCTTTTCGCCGCGCTTCTGGAGGAAGTCCTCGGTGGTCGCGCGCGTGGGTTTCACGTTGCGCGGCGCGTTGTGTTTCAGGTCGCCAAATCCGTGGGGCGAAGCTTCGACGGCGATCACATCTTCGAAGTTGCCGGCAAGCGCAAGCGTGAACAGTCCAACTCCGGCGTAGAGGTCGAGTGCCGTTTTGCCGGTGGCGCTGCTGGTGGCCGTCTTCACCAAGTCGTCTACGAGGAAGCGGTTCGTCTGGAAGAACGAGCCTCCGCTCACTCGGTAGTCGTGTCCCACAGCGTGGTACATAAGAGAACTTTCGCCGATTGCGAGGGATTCTTCGTTGTGTATGGAGCTCAGCGGCGCACGTTGGCGGGTTTCGTCCTCGACTGGAGAGGTGGCGAACACAACCATTCCCACGACGGAATTCAGTCGTGATGTAAGTGCCGCGGAGAAGGCCTTGCAGGAGTCCGCCGCATCTTGATTGCGAACGTAGGTCTCGACCAGTAACTGGGTGTCATCATGATTAGCGAAGAACTGCATGCCGTGGACCGTGGCAGGCACCTTGAGAGCACGTCCCAACGCCCAGACAGCGGAGATCGCTCGATTGATGAGCGGCGAGCTGATCGGACAGCTCTCCACCGCCAGCAGCTTGTGCGAGTTGGTTTCGAAGTAGCCCAACGCAAACGCGGGGTCATGTTGGAGCCGGACGCGGGTGCGATTGCGGTAATTCCAGGGCTCTGACGCGTGTACTTGAATTTCCTGTTCGAGTTCCAGCTTGGCGGTGCGGCGCATCGTCTCGCGCAGAATCTCCGCCTTGAAGCGAAGCTGCGCCGGGTAATCGATGTGCTGGTACTGGCAGCCACCGCACTTGCCGAAGTAAGGGCATGGGGGAACAACGCGGTCGGGAGATGGTATCAAGACCTTTTCGAGCTGCGCACGCACGAATCCGGAGCGGCTTTCGACCACAGTCGCATCGACCTGCTCGCCCGGAACAACAAAAGGCAGGAACACGGTCTTGCCGCGTCCCTGGGCATCGGCGGGGAGCCGAGCCAGTCCGTCGCCACCATAAACCAGCTTTTCGATTTGTAATTCCAAGATTATCTCCTCAGTACCACATTGTCAGACTCAAGGGATATAAAACAGGCTCAGACGCGGAAGATGATGTTGTTCGAGCAGTCGCTTTTGCAAGTACTGTTTGTGAAGCTGTTCGATCTGATGGGCGTTCATCCGGCTGCGGTATGGGGCCAGGTCGCGGTCTGCCTCGGTGCGAACTTGCAGCAGCGAAGATTCAGGGGTGGAGGCCAGCAGTGCCGCGAAGAGCTTCTCCTCCATGACGGTCAGGCGGCGTTCGACGTCTTCCATCAGAGGTGGATTGCCGGCTGCGAAGGCATCAGCCACCGAGCGCAACCCAGCAGCGGTTTCGTCGGCATTGATCCGGACAGCCTCGGGCAGCGTCGCGGCTTGCAGATCTGCCGCGTTCTGCCTTAGAAAATCAGCCACGGTTGATGGTTCCAGTCCCGGTGCGCCTTTCGCTGGAGGAGCAGAGCCAACCGCCGCTTCCTTCATCTCCTCGGCAGCCGCCAGCACTTCTTGCGCGCAGTATGCCAAGCCGTTGACCTTGCGAGTGCGCTTGGGACGGCGCTCCCACTTGTCGAAGGCCCCGTCGATGCCTCGCAGCACCGCTTCCAGCGGAATTCCGGCATCCTTCCAGATTTCCATCAGCGCCCAGTCGAGGGGAGACAGCAGCGTGAGCGTGCCCCGGCGGCGCTGAAAATGGTCTTCGATCTCGGTGAAATAGTTGAAGTAGTTTTCCACGCCGGATGGGCACAAGGACACGCGGGCACCTGATCGCCGCGGGCATGCACTACCAGTGTAGCGTCAATCCCGCTTCGAAGCGGTAGGCGCCGAATCTGCAGCATGATCGTTGCGGCGGCGAAGGAACGCCTGGTGGCGCTCGTAAATGATGCGCAGGCCCTCGAGGGTCAGCAGGTCGTCCACTTCACGAATGTACTTCGAGCCACCGCCCATCAGCGAAGCCAGCCCGCCCGTTGCTACCACCTTCACATCGCCACCGAGTTCGGCGATCAGCCGCTCGAGAATGCCGTCGATCAACCCGAGATACCCATAGTACAAACCTGACTGCAGGCTGTTGACGGTGTTGGTCGCTAACACGCGCGGAGGTTTGCGAATGTCCACGCGGGGAAGGCGGGCGGTGCGCTGAAACAGCGCGTCGGCCGAGATGCCGATTCCTGGCGTGATGACGCCACCGAGGTATTCACCCTTGGCCGAGACGGCGTCGAAAGTCGTGGCAGTACCGAAATCCACGATGATGCAGGGGCCTCCGTACTTCTCGAAGGCGGCAACGCCGTTGACGATGCGATCGGCCCCGACTTCGGCAGGGTTGTCATAATGCACGGGCATGCCGGTTTTGACGCCGGGCTCGATGAACAGCGGCTTGATCTGGAAGTAGCGCTCGCAGACTTCACGCAGGGTGGTGTCCAGCGGGGGCACGACGGACGAAATCACCGTGCCCTGCACCGCACTGACTTCCAGCCCATTCATGGCAAACAGATTGCGGAACAGTACACCATACTCATCCACGGTTTGTGTCTTGGTGGTGGAGACGCGCCAGTGGGCGATGAGCTTTCCGGAGTTGCCCGCGCCCTGCGCGTCCGGCTTAAGTTGAAAGACGCCGAGTACGGTGTTGGTGTTGCCTACGTCAAGAACAAGCAGCATGGGTTATCTTCCCTGGGCATTGGCGGCGCGAACTCCTCCCGAGAGTATGGTGCGAAGACCGCGATCGGTCCGCACCAGCAGGAACCCGCGGTTGTCGAGACCTTCGGTGACTCCCTCGTACCCGCCATCCTCATCGACGTGGACCAAACGGGATCGGGCGAAGGACGAGCCTTCCTCGAACTTCCGGAAGATGGCGGTGCGCGAGTCGGCACTGCCATCGGAGAGTTTGCGATACCAGTTGTCGAGCGATTTTAGCAGAGCCGCTGCCACCCGAACCCGTGACCACTCGTGGCCGCTCGCGAGTCGCAATGAGGTTGCGATGGGTTCGAGTTCAGGTGAGAACGACGGCTGATTGACGTTGATGCCCATGCCCACCACGACGTAGCGCACACGTAAGGCTTCGGCGTTCATTTCGGTCAGAATGCCGCAGAACTTGCGCTCTTCCAGCAACACGTCGTTGGGCCAGCGCAGGTCGGGATGCAATCCCGTCGTCAGTTCGACCGCTTCGGCGACTGCGATGCCTGCGATCAACGACAGCAGCAGCGCATCCGCGGGCGAGAGTTGCGGGCGCAGGATTACAGAACAATAAATGCCATCGGACGGAGCGGACTCCCAGGTATTGCCGCCGCGCCCGCGCCCAGCAGTCTGCTGCTCGGCGAAGAACACGCTGCCTTCGGGTTCGCCCTCCGCCGCGGCTTCCATAGCGGCAGCGTTGGTTGATCCAACGCGAAAATAATGTCGGATCTTCGAGCTGAAAAGCGTGCCACTCACCAGCGGACCGACAATGTCGGGCAGCAGCAGATCAGCCACCGATTCGAGTTGGTATCCCTCGGCGGGGTGTCCGGTAATGCGAACGCCCAACTCCCGCAGGTGCTGTATGGCGCGCCACACTTCCGAGCGCGTAGTGCGCAATTCCTCGGCGATGCGGGTGCCGCTGATGACGAGCGTAGCGTTGTCGCTCAGCAGGCGAATAATGCGGCCGAGGCGGGTGTCAGTCAGTCCCTCGGGAAGAGCAACGTCGGCGCGAGTTGGGGTTGAGCGTGTGATAAGAGAATTATGCGCGTCACAATCGCCCTTGAAAAGGGAAAGGGGCGCCGTGCACTCACTTGACGTGAGTCAGGCCGGAGGCGTACTGGTCCATCCATCGGCGCTGCTCGGCGGTTTCAGGAACCGACGTTCCTCTCGCGCGTTCCAGCTCCCTAACGGCCGATCCCGGGTCCTTTCCCCGCATGACCAACAAACACGCCGCCATCATTCCCGACCGCCCTACGCCTTGACGGCAATGTATAACGGCGTTCTTGCCCGATGCCAGCTCTGCATCGAGCTCGTCCAAGACAGGTGCAACTTGCGACGGAGAACTTGGGACCTGCCGGTCTGGAATCGGAAGCGATAGGAACTTCAATCCCTCACGCTGTATCACGGGCGACTCTGTTGTGAGATCAAGGTCCTGTTCTTCGTCTGCCGTAAGCAACGACAGCACGGTGTTTACGCCGGCGTTCTTCCAGTCCCGTATTTCGTCTTCCAGCCAGTGTCCCCCACGCGGGCGAGCCGCCATCGCCAGCTTGCCCGGCCACGGCCCAGTAATCCAGTAGAGTTTTGTGGACATTTGCCTTGCTATGCCGGAGTGATGCGCACGCTCAGATCGACTGCATGCACGGAATGGGTCAGCGCTCCGACTGAAATAAAATTCACTCCAGTTTCGGCATAGGCGCGGACATTCTCCAGAGTTATTCCGCCCGAGGCTTCCAGCGGAATTGGGCGCTCGAGCCTCGACACTACTTCCACCGCCTGCCGGACCTGCTCGGGCGACATGTTGTCGAGCAGCACGGCCTCCGCGCCATGTTCGAGAACCGCCTCAAACTCCTCCACAGAGCGCACTTCGATCTCGATCAAGCCTGAACCGCGGCGGTTTTTCAAGGCGCGCTGCAGGGCCGGCACGACGCCTCCCGCAAGCGCGATGTGGTTGTTCTTGATCAGCACGCCATCGCTCAGGTCGAGCCGATGATTGGTGCCGCCGCCACACCGCACCGCCCACTTGTCGAGTACGCGCATTCCGGGAGCGGTCTTGCGAGTGTCCAGAATGGTGGTCTTGGTGCCAGCGACCGCGTCCACGTAACGGCGGGTGAGGGTGGCGATGCCGCTCATGCGTTGCATGATGTTCAGGATCACGCGTTCACAGGAAAGAATCACGCGCGCATTGTGCACGATGACGGCCAGTGACTGGCCTTTATGCACGCGGGCGCCATCGAAAATCTCGGGATGGCTAATGACTTCAGGATGCGAGGTGACGGTCCCGTCCAGCGTGGCGAAAACATCGAGCACGCGCGGAATGCACCCAAGTCCGGCGAGAACGCAATCCTGCTTGGCGAGAACTGTCGCCGAAGCCCGCTGGTTCACGTCAATGCAAGCATACGTGGTGGCGTCGCTGGTAGCGCGATCTTCCTGCAGCGCGTTGTCCAGAATTGCGGTGACTCTGCGGCTCGACCAATCCACGATCTCTCCTCGGCTCAGTTATCCCAGTTCGGCCAGGGCCGACTGGGCCTTCGCGATCAGAACTTCCAGTTCAGCCCGCCGTGTTTTAATACCTTCGATGACCTTCGCCGGCGCCTTGGCGAGGAAGGCTTCATTGCCCAATTGCGCGGTAGCGCGGCCGATCTCGCCCGTCATCTTCACTAGCTCTTTGTTCAGACGATCACGCTCGGCCGCCGCGTCGATTTTGCGCTCATAGATAACCCGCACATCGAAGCGAGCGGTGGTGCGCGCTCCCGAGGCATTCGCCAGAGACGCTTCAACGAAGGCCAAAGATTCGACGTTCGCCATGCGATCCAGCGACGAGCGATTACCTTCAATCAAGTTACGTATCGCTGGGCCGGCGTGGATTTCTATCGTCAGCTTCTGCTTCGGCTCGATCTTCAGCTCAGCGCGAATATTGCGCACGGCGACGATCAGGTCCTGCAGGATCGCCATCTCGGTTTCGGCAACCGTATCGACCTGCTTGTCGTCCACCTGCGGATAGGCGGCCAGAGCGATCGACTTAAGTGGCGGCTTCCCGTCGTACACGGCGTGCCAGATTTCTTCCGTGATGAAGGGCATGAACGGGGATAGCAGGCGCAGCGACGCTTCGAAGATACCAATCAGGTTGCCGTAAGCCGCGCGGGCCTGGCCGCGATCGGTGGCGGCCAGCCTGGACTTGATCAACTCGAGATACCAGTCGCAGTACTCATCCCAAAAGAAGTGATAAATGACGTGCGCCGCCTCGTGGAAGCGGAAGGCATCCAGGGCTTCGTGAACTTTTTGAGCGACGCGGTTGAAGCGCGAGAGAATCCATCGGTCTTCCAGTGTGTCCGTGGTAAATCCGGCAACGCCTTTCGCGGTGAAATCCGTGGCAGCGGGCTTGAACTCCGCCAGTGACCATACGCCCGCCTCCTGCGCCCGGTCGACGTTCATGAAAAGCAGGCGCGAGGCGTTCCAGATCTTGTTGGCGAAGGCGCGATAGCCTTCGGTCTGGCTCTCGGAGAAAGCGATGTCAGTGCCGGGAGCGGCCATGGCGGCCAGCGTGAAGCGCACCGCGTCAGTGCCAAAACGCTCGATGATCTCAATCGGATCGAGCACGTTGCCCTTGGTCTTAGACATCTTCTGGCGGTCGGCGTCGCGCACCAGCGCATGAATGTAAACGGTGCGGAAGGGAACGTCGCCGGGCTTGTGTCCGCGCATGAAATGACAATTCATCATGATCATGCGCGCCACCCAGAAGAAGAGTATGTCGAAACCGGTGATCAGCAGCGAAGTTGGATAGAAGGCGTCCAGGTCGGGAGTGCTCTCCGGCCAACCAAGACCTGAACAGGGGAGCAACCCGGACGAGAACCAGGTGTCGAGCACGTCGGTATCTTGCTCCAGATGGACGCCGCCGCACTTCGTGCATTTCGTGGGTGTTTCGCGCGCTACGATGATTTCACCGCAGGCTTTGCAGTACCACGCGGGAATGCGATGGCCCCACCACAACTGGCGCGAAATGCACCAGTCGTAAATGTTGCGCATCCACTCGAAGTACGTCTTGGCATAGTTCTCGGGGACGAACTTGACCTCGCCGTTCTCGACCGCTTCGATGGCGCGATCGGCGAGTGGCTGGATCTTCACGAACCACTGCGTCGACAGCCGCGGCTCGATGATGGTCTTGCAGCGGTCGCACTTGCCGAGCGGGACAACGTAATCCTTTGCGCCAACCAGGAAGCCGCCCTTTTCCAGGTCATCGAGCACCTTCTGGCGCGCTACGAAGCGGTCGAGCCCGGCGTAGGGACCGGCGTTTTCATTCATCTGCGCGACTTCGTTCATCACGTCGATTTGCGGCAGGGCGTTGCGCAATCCTGCCTCGAAATCGTTTGGATCGTGCGACGGCGTGACCTTGACCGCACCCGTGCCGAACTCGGGATTGGCGAGAATGTCGTCGGTGATGATCGGGATCTCGCGATTCATCAACGGCAGCAGCACCTTCTTGCCGTGCAGATGCTTATAGCGCTCGTCGCTGGAGTTCACCGCGACGGCAGTGTCGCCGAGCATGGTTTCGGGACGGGTGGTCGCCACCACGATGAATTCGTTGGGACTGCCCACCACGGGGTAGCGGATCTCCCAGATCTTGCCCGGGGTTTCCTCGTGAATCACCTCGAGGTCGGACACGGCCGTGATGCAGCGCGGGCACCAGTTGACGATGTACTTGCCGCGATAGATCAGGCCTTCTTCGTAGAGGCGGACGAAGGCCTCGCGCACTGCGAGGGACATCCGTTCGTCCATGGTGAAGTACTCGCGCGACCAGTCGACCGAGGCCCCGAGCCTCTTCATCTGCTGCAGGATGACGCCGCCGTAGTGCTTTTTCCACTCCCAGACGCGCTCAATGAAAGCTTCGCGCGTCATGTCGCGGCGGCTCTTGCCCTCGGACGCGAGCTGACGCTCGACCATCAACTGCGTCGCAATCCCGGCGTGGTCGGTGCCGGGCAGCCACAGCGTTGGGATGCCGCTCATGCGTTTCCAGCGGACGATGATGTCGATTTCGGTGTGCTCGAGCATGTGCCCCATGTGCAGGTTCCCGGTGACGTTCGGGGGTGGGAGCGTCAGGGTGAACGTCGGCTGCTCGGAGCCGGAGGAGGGAGTCTCGACGTGAAAGAGCTTTTCGCGGACCCAATACTCGGCCCAGCGCGGCTCGATGGCGCCAGGTTCATAGGCTTTGGGGAGATCGTGAGGCATGCTTGTCCGTTCGATAGATGGCGCGTTACTCCTTTGATATTACAGGATTGGGAGCGATGGAAAAGCGCGCGCAAAAGAACAAAGCCGCCACGTTGAGCGGCGGCCTGATGACGGATTTAACTTCCCTTAGAAGGGGAAGTGGTGCTTCTTCTTTTTCTTCGACGAGCTTTCGGTTGTCGGGTCCGCGGTTGTCGCAGGCGTAGCGTTAGCATCCGCCGAAGCCGGCGTTGCGGGATCCGCCGCGGGTTTAGGAGCGTCATTGACCTGCGTCGGAGGTAGCGGCGGGGCAGCCCCAGGCGCAACACTGGTGGTTGGCGGCGTCAGATCGTTTCCCAATTCCTGGATGGCATTGGGGTCAGCATTGGCGGCGGGCTTAACCACTTCAAGAGCCGAACCCGTCGACGTCCCGGTCCCCGTTCCAGTCCCTGGTGCGGCATCGGTAGCTGCTGCGGAGTCCGATCGAGGCGCAGGGGCGTTCTCCGGCGGCGGTGCGGTTCCCGTTCCGGCTGTGGCCGTCGCGGTGGCTGCGTTCAACGCAGACATTACGCTGGCGCTCGCCGCCCGCACGATCTCAGGCGCGCTGGACTGCTTGGGATCGACCAAAGTCGGTTCGCCCACCTTAACGGCTTCCGATACGTCTGGTCCTCTCTTGAAGTTTTCCATGAGCCTGCCATAGGTGCTGAGTGAGCCGCGGCTCTCAATCTCTTTCTTGTTCTGGGCGATGGCTTCCGGCGTCGCCTTGGGAATCGGTTTGCCCATAGCCTCAAGCCGCTTGCGGGCGTCGGCGACACGGTCCTCTTCGGGGTAGCGAGTCAGGATACGATCGTAGGCCGCTGCGGCGCTATCGGTGTATGTCTTGATCAACGGCGCTTTGGCTGCCTCGTTAAATTTGGAGCGGCGAACCAAGTTCGCCTCTTGTTCGTATGCGCCACCCAGTTCGTAGAGGGCTTCGTCAGACCCGCTATAGAGCGGATAGGTATCGGTCAGAGACTTGAGTCGAGCAATCGAGGCTGGCCACGACTCGCGCAGGTAATAGAAGTGCGCGATCATGAATTCGCGTTCCGCCAGGACCTCCTGCACCGAGAGCAGGCGCTTCTTGGCTTCCGGCACCAATGGGCTGTCGGGGAACTGCATGATCAGCTGGCGATATTCTTCCTCGGCGCGCTTGGCGTGCGTGTAGTCGCGATCGGGCTTCTCCATCTCGTTGTAATGGATGTTGGCGATCTTCATCTGCGCTTCACTCGCCTCGGTCATGTTGGGGAAGAAGGTGATGAAGTCCTTGTATTCGCTTTCCGCCTGCGCCATGGCGGCCGATCCGCCTTCGGCGTACCACGAATCGCCGATCGCCAGCTTGGCGCGCGCCACGTATTCGGAATCAGGATAGGTGTTGATCAGCGTCTGCAGGCTGAGGCGCGCAACGTCAAACTTGCCGTGCTTCATGGCGTCCATGGCGCGGTCATACAGCACCTTGTCGGGCTGCTTCGAGTTCACGTTGGCGATCGGGTTGACGACTTTCTTGTTGGTACAGCCGGCAAATAAGATGGCGCTGGCCATCAAAACAGATAAGAGAACGCGACGAAACATCCTTACCACCTTTAGAAAGTTACAGAACTTTCACGAATTAGACGCGCACCAGAGTGGCGTCGTGGGCCGCCTTCAGCAATGTTTCCACGTTGACCGTAGGATTACCGTGGGCAAAGACTGCACTGCCAGCAACCAGAATCTCAACCCCGGCCCTTACAGCCGCCCCAATGGTTTCGAGCGACATCCCGCCGTCAATCTCGATACGGAAGTTCAAACCCTTGGCGGCGCGCATAGTCGTCAATTTGCGGACTTTTTCCAGCGTGGCGGGCAGAAATTTCTGGCCGCCGAAGCCTGGGTTGACCGACATAATCAAAACGTAGTCAACCAGATCCAGCACTTCACCCAGGGTCTGCACGGGCGTGGCGGGATTTAGCACCACTCCAACCTTGCATCCATGGCTGCGAATCAGCTCCAGGGTGCGGTTCAGGTGGCGGCAGACCTCCTGGTGGACCGAAATCCAGTTCGCTCCCGCATCCGCAAACGCAGGGATAAACTCGTCCGGGTTTTCGACCATGAGGTGGCAGTCGAGTGGAACATCCACCGCCTTCCGGAGCGACGCGACCACGGGTGGACCAATGGTCAAGTTGGGCACGAAACGGCCATCCATAACATCGCAATGAATGACGGTAGCGCCACCCTGCACCGCGGCGTTGGCGGCATCAGCAAGGTGGGCAAAATCAGCCGACAAAATGGACGGTGCTAGCTCGATCAAGACAGACTTCTCTCGCGAGGATTACCAACGAATTTTACCATGCAGTGACATACCGGGGCTCGCACTACGCCCCAGTAGTCGAACCACTGGATTTTTGATTGGTGACCCGGCCTAATCGCGCCGCTAGAGTGATTCAGTACTTTGGCACCTTGGGATCGATGCGCTCGGCCCATGCGTTGATGCCGCCTGCCAGATTGTGCACCCGGGTGAATCCCGACTGCTTGAGGAAATCGACCGCTTTGGCACTGCGGCCGCCCATCTTGCAGTGCACCACGATCTCGCGGCTGGAATCCAGTTCGCTGACGCGTTTCGGCAGGTCGTTCAGAGGGATCAGGTGTCCGCCGAGGTTGCAAATCTGGTATTCGTGTGGTTCGCGCACGTCGAGCACGAACAGGTCATCGCCTTTGTCGAGGCGCTGTTTGAGTTCTTCAACGGTCATATCACGCATGGTACTAGGGGCCGCGGCTTCTTCGCCACGAATGCCGCAGAACTGGTTGTAATCGATCAACGCAGTGACCGTGGGATTGGTGCCGCACACCGGACAGTCGGGATTTTTGCGTAGCTTCAATTCGCGGAACCGCATGGCCAGGGCATCGACCAGTAACAGACGCCCAATCAGGGGCTCGCCCGATCCCAGGATCAGCTTGATGGTCTCGGTCGCCTGGATTATGCCGACAAGTCCCGGCAGAATCCCCAGCACGCCGCCTTCAGCACACGACGGGACCAGTCCTGGCGGAGGCGGCTCGGGATACAGGCAGCGGTAGCATGGGCCTTCTTTCGTCGCGAAGACGCTGGCCTGTCCTTCGAAGCGGAAAATCGAACCGTAAACGTTGGGCTTTCCGGTGAGAACGCAGGCGTCGTTTACCAGGTAGCGCGTAGGAAAGTTGTCGGTGCCATCGACGATGATGTCGAACTCGCGGAAGAGTTCGAGCGCATTGGCGCTGCTGAGGCGGGTGTCGAATTTGCGCACCTCGACGTAGGGATTGATCTCGCCAAGGGTGTCGGCCGCCGAGTCCAGCTTTTTGCGGCCTACGTCTTCGGTGCCATGGATAATCTGGCGCTGCAAGTTGGTGAAATCGACGACGTCGAAGTCAACGATTCCGAGCGTGCCTACTCCGGCCGCAGCCAGATACATGGCGAGCGGCGACCCTAGGCCGCCCGCTCCGATGCAGAGCACCTTCGCCTGCTTGAGCTTAAGCTGCCCCTCCATGCCAACCTCTGGCATGATCAGGTGGCGCGAATAGCGCAGGATTTCTTCGTTGTTCAGCGCAGCGACTGTTTCCGCGATGCCTGCCATGACTACCTCAATACCTGCCGCCCGCGATCGACGGCACGATGGAAAGCGTATCCCCGTCTTTCACGGCGGTGTCATCGTTTTTCAGGTAACGGATGTCGTCGTCGTTGAGGTAGACGTTCACGAAAGCGCGTAACTTACCTTCGTCGTTGTAGAGGTGCTTCCGCAGGTCTGGGTATTTGGAGGTGAGGGCACTCAAAGCCTCGCCAACCGTGGCTGCCGGCACTTCAATGGCGGACTGCTTCCCGGCATACTGACGCAGAGGTGTAGGAACTAATATTTTCATCGGTCTAGTAATGATGCCTCGCCCTTCTTCTGAGATTCAGTTGGATAGCACATAAGATATCGCATTTCGATACGGCGATGGATGCTAGCTGACCGCCAAATCGGCCAGCGCGGCGACGGTTGGGACTTCGATGTCGGGTTCGGCCGCGACCAATCGGGTGGCTGCTGCGGTTCTGCCTTGCCTGCGGTTCACCCATACGGTTGCGATTCCCAAAGCTTGTGCGGGCAGCACATCGTGATAGAGGCTTTCCGCGACGTGGAGCAGGCGACCTTTCTCGACGCCAAGGCGATTTAGAAGCGTCTCGAAATTGCGCAGCGATGGTTTGTAACTTTGCACCTGTTGTGCGGTCACGACGCAGTCGAGTTGAACTCCCAGCTTCGGGGCGGTGAGAGCGAACAGGTCGTCGTCGATATTGGAAAGGACCGCCAACTTGTAGCGGGACTTTAGCCGCTTCAGCGCAGATACGGTGTCAGGGAAAGGTTCCCATGCGCGTATGGAATCGGCCAGGCCATTCGCCTCTTCGCCATTGACTTGAAAACTGAACTCGCAAGCGAAATCCCGCACTATCGAGGCCAAAACATCGCGATAGATTCGGTACTGCGCCGTCTGCTCCTTCGGCTCAAAGGTCGAATACAAGCTCAGGATTTCCCCGTCGCTCACCCTGCAACCCTTGCTTTTCAGGAGTGGGCGAAGATATCCGAGGATGCCGGACTCCCAATCGATGAGCGTGCCATAGCAATCAAACGACAGATATTCAAAGCGCGAGAAATCGAGCATGTCGCAGCCAGTGACTTTGCAGAACCGCGTCGGCTAACCGCCCTTGACGCCAACCGGCGTGATTTTGTGGGAGGCAAATTTCCGCTGCAGTGCATCGAGAGGCGACGATGAATCAACCTTCTCAACGATCGTGGTGTCCACCAGGAGGGCATCCGCTTCAGGATCAGGTTTTGACGCTGGAGCCTCCTCCGTCGCGGCAGACGAATCCTCTGCTGTTACGTTCCCAGAGGTCGCTGGACTGGCTGCAGCGCCTCCTTTTTCCAAGAACTTCCGCGTGTTCAACAGGGTCCTAGCCAGCGAAGGGTTGTAGCTGGTCCAGGCCGTTTCCAGTTCACTTTCGCGTTCAAACTGGGCGCGCATACTTTCCATCTTGGAATCGAGATCGTCGAGATAGTGCAACATAAGCGCTTCGGGAAACATGGGCAGCTTGGGCGAGCCGAATTCGTACTGCCCATGATGGCTGATGATCAAGTGCTCAATCAGGATTTTCAGCTCGTCAGGGAAGCCGGGAATGTGGAAGAGCTTTTCGTGCAGCATCTCCAGCTCGATGATCATGTGGCCCAGCAGTTGTCCCCTGGTGGTGTAGGAAATGGAACGCTGGTACGCCAGTTCGTGGATCTTGCCAATGTCGTGCAGAAACGCACCGGTGAGCAGCAGATCGCGATTCACCTGCGGGTAGTTGCGCACCACGAGGTCGCTCGCGGTCATTAGAGAAACCACGTGGTCGAGTAATCCTCCGACATACGCATGATGCATGGTCTTGGCGGCGGGCGCGTTCCTGTAGGCGGTGGCGATGGCCTCGTCCGCCATGAAATCCTTGATGAGGCGCTTCAGCCAGGGGTTTTCAATAGATTCGACGAAGTCCCCCAGGGTGCGCCAGAGCTGATCGATGTCCTTCGAGGTCTTGGGCAGAAAGTCGGAATAATCGATTTCTGCGTCTCCGAGCTTGCGCACCTTGTGGAGGGTGAGCTGCCAGCGGCCGTTGTATTTCTGGACCATGCCCTTGACCTTGACGAAATCATCCTGCTCGAATTCATTCATGGCATCGGACACGTTGTCCCACATGTTGGCCTGCAACTGCCCGCTGCGATCGGCGAGCGTGACGGCGAGATAAGGGTCGCCGTTCTTCTTGGTCTTTACCTGTTTGGAAGCGACCACGAAGCTCGAGGTTATGGTCTGGCTTTCGTGCTGCTGGCAGTCGCGGATGTAGAAGTCTTTCATGGGGAAACCTCGATGCCAAATCGCCGGGAACTCACGATTGTTGAACGCTTATGGTATCGCAACGCCTTCGGAATTTGTGGCCCTTGAACGGCGCTTGCATGAATCGGAGACTACAGGAAAGGCGCATCGGCGTGGCCGAATCCGCCCAAAACCAGACACGCTGCAGCAAAATGCGTTTCGGTTAGCGCTGTTACCTGCGCACTAGAAGACGCCGAACTTCTTCTTCTTCTTGGCCTTCTTGCCATCGTCAGCGGCGGACGCCGTGGTGTAAATAGGCTTGGTTTCGTTGGGGCTGGCGCCAGTGTCAACGTATCCCGGCTTGATGTCGATGAAGGCATTCTCCCGCAACTTGGTGAGGTATTCACGCAATGCAGGCTGCATCTTTGTCATGTACAGGCGTTCCTGGATCTGAGGTTCAACTTCCCGCAGCGGTGGAATGCCTTCGGACTGATGTTCCGTCACCTTGAGAATCACCCAGCCCTGGTTGGTGCGGACGGGCTCGGTAAACTGTCCAGCCTTCAACGCGAAAACCTCATCTTCGAGCTGTTTCGACAGCGTCCCGCGCTTGAAGTATTCCAGGTCACCGCCTTGGGCGGCCGTCGGACCGCCGGAGTTTTGCTTGGCGAGATCATCAAACTTCGCGCCCTTAACCAGCTGGGCATAAATCGCATCCGCCTTGGCCTTGGCTTGGGCAACGACTTCGTCGCTTGTTGTTCCCGGGAGCGCCGCTTGTCCCGCCCCTGTGGTCCCTTGTGGCTGGGTGGAGATGAGGATTTCGCTGAGCCGGACCTGCTCCGGCCGCTGCAACTCGGCCTTGTGCTGGTCGTAAAATGCCTGGATTTCCTGCTGCGTCACATTGATATGCGCGCCGACTTCCTGCTGAATGACTCGCTGGGTAAGGATGCTGTTCTTCATGTTCTGCTTGAATTCCTCGAACGACACACCCTGGGCCTGCGCCGCCTTCTCGAGGTCCTCCATGGAATCAGCGTGCATCTGCTTGCGCAACTCGTCGAGGCGCTTGACTACATCCGTGTCGGCGCTGATTCCGAGCTCATCAGCTTTTTGCGACAGCAACTGCGTGTCGATAAGATCGCGCAGCAGGTCCTTTTGCTGGGGCTGGCCGTCCGCGGGGATGTTGGGGTCCGACTTGCTCTGCTCGGTCGCCAATTGCTCTTCGCTGCGTTTGAGGTCTGAGCGGGAGATGATGCTGCTATTGACGCGGGCGATGATCTCCTCAACCACGGTCATGTCGCTGGCCTGGCTTGCAACGGGCGCAGGTACAGCTGCAGGTGGCGAGACCGTTCCCGAAGGCAGCGCCGCCTGCGACTGCTGTCCAACCAACAAGGGAGCACCAAGGAGAAACGTCAACAGAACAAATGCGGATTTTTTCATCAATAACCTGGTAATGCCGGGCCAGCTCGATCGGAGTCTCACCCGACACCTGTGCGGATGTTGACTCCTATTCTATCGTCATTCAGCTTCGGCTGCTCTTTGAAACACTAACCACGCCCGATCGGTGCGGGCGGTTATCACCTATCAGCCAGAATTCTAGCGCTGACCGCGACCGAGAGCCAACCGAGGTTCCGGCAATTTCTACTACTTTCGTAACCTGCCGAGGTGACGACGCAGTCCCTGCGGAACCGTGCCGGACATAAGCGCTGCTATATGATGAAGAAAGGTCGCACTAAGAACGATTCTCCTTTTCCGCTAATGGCACTTCAGCGAATCCCGTCTCCGCGATTTGCACCTTCCGCGATTTTGTTTCTGCTTTTCTCCGCCTTGCCTCTGCACGCGCAGACACTGCCGCTGACTTCCGGGCCGGTACTGCCTCTCTATCGCGCATTGCGTAGCGTCGGGCTCGATCCTCAACGGGTTTACAAAATTCGCGAAGCAGCCATCGATCGGGAAGATGTTCACCTGTTTCTCGACGACGGGACCATCGCTTTTACGCAGAGCGTCGACGGCCGCGTGACTGGCGCTTACTTCGAAGGCGAGGGAGAGGTGCTAATCCGTCCACCGGACCGCATGGAGCGTGCCTCGCTGGGCTTGTTCACCAACCTGGGTGTTCTGGAAACACAAATCTCCTCTGCCTATTTGCGGTTCAATGACGACACCGCGAATGAGTTGCAGCAGTACCTTCGTCCGGCGGAGGATGCGGCCACGTTCGTCGCGCACAATGACGCGCTGGTACGCCGGCTGGCGACCATGGATGCAATGCGGCTGGCGATCGCCTTCACCAGCGGACCGGTCACCGTCGCTCCAGGAAATCCCGCTCCACCGCCCGATCGACTGCTGCACGCTCGAGTTTCCAGCGATCACCTGGGGATTTTCGACGTCTATTACGACACTCGCAGTCCCGAGCAGATCATGGTCGGCCAGACTTCAACCGTCCACGAACAGACGTATTACGACTTGTGGATGAGTTTCCCGATGCGCTCGGTGCGGAATCAATCGTTATCGTCGTCGCGGTTTCATGGCCCAACCGGGCCAGCCTTTACCCGTGATGTTTTCCAGGTAGCGAAGTACACCTTCAACGTAACTATCGATCCTTCCTTGAATTTGTCTGCGGATGCAAAACTCGATGGCAGTGTTCGCCAGAATGGCGCGCGCATCTTGATGTTCGAACTCTCGCGGTACCTGCAACTCAAGTCGGTGGAGATGGAAGGGAGTTCGCTGGAATTTATCCAGAACGAGGCCATCGCAGGCAGTGAATTATCGCGGCGGGGAAACGATCTGGTCGCGGTGGTTTTTCCGCAGCCCCTGAAGCAGGGAACTCAGCTGCGACTGAAATTTACGTACGCTGGCTCCGTCCTCACCGACGCTGGTGGCGGACTGTTTTACGTGGGAGCGCGCGGGACGTGGTATCCAAATCGCGGCATCGCCATGGCGAACTACGACATTACATTCCGCTTTCCTCAAGCGTGGACGCTAGTGGCGACGGGCAAGCAGGTTTCGTTGGAGCAAGCAGGCGCGCAATCGATCGGCCATTGGATCAGCGAAGGGCCAATCCCCATTGCAGGCTTCAACCTCGGCCGCTATGTGCGAAGCACCGCTAGCGCCGGCCAGGTGACGGTCGATTCTTACGCTACCCGCGGGGTTGAAAAAGAAATGCCGAAGCCTCAACCGTTGGCCGCGTTGCCGGGCACGCAGTCACCGCTGTCTCCAGACATGTCTTCGGCAATTAACACCGGTGGGTCCGCTCCGAATCCAGTGGTTGGTGGCGCGCAACTAGCGACCCAGGCGGCAGCTACCATCACGTCGCTGGAGAAGATGATCGGTCCATTTCCCTTCAGTGCGCTGGCGCTGACCCAGCGTCCGGGTACGGATAGCCAAGGTTGGCCAGGGATGATCTTCCTCTCGAGTTACGTGTATCTGACGCCGGCGGAACGGGAGGCCCAGCATGTCTCCGCTGCCGATAACGTGCTTTTCGGAGAAGTAATGATGCCACACGAGGTCGCACACCAGTGGTTTGGCGACCGGGTTTCGTGGGCCAGTTATCACGAACAATGGTTGCTGGAAGCCATAGCCAACTACTCCGCGCTGATGCTAGTGGAGCCGCGGCACCCGGTTTACGAACAAGTGATGCTCGAAGCGTACCGGCAACTGCTGGCGGCCAAGTCAAAGGATGGGCTGGCCTTTGTCGAGGCTGGACCCGTGACCCTGGGCATCAGGCTTTCTTCTTCAAAATTTCCAGCGGGCTACGAAATCATCACCTATGGGCGGGGAACCTGGTTGCTGCACATGTTGCGCGAGATGTTTCGCGATGCTTCGCGCACGGCAGAGAATCCGGAAGGCAGCGACCAGGTGTTCCTTGGTTGGTTGCGCAGCTTGTATGACCGCTACCAGGGAAAGGAAATTACGAACGCCGATTTCGAGCGCTCGCTCGAGGAAGTCCTACCTAAGCCGTTGTGGTTCGAGGACCGCAGATCATTGGATTGGTTTTTTGACGGATGGGTCAATGGTACGGCTTTCCCTCGCTTCGAAATCAAGGATGCACGGTTCTCCACGAAATCAGGCAAGCCCTTGGTTTCAGCGACTCTGCGTCAACTCGACGCGCCCGACGATCTGGTGACCAGTGTTCCGGTGTATGGCGTTGTGGGAGACAACAAGATTTATCTAGGCCGTGTGTTCGCTGAAGGACAAGAGACTCGCATCAGTCTGCCCCTGCCCGCGGGCGTGAAGCGACTCGTACTGGATCCGAATCAGACGGTATTAACAGCTCCCTGATGCAGTGCGCATCGTCCCTTATGAAAGATAAAGATCGTTAATCGGACGGCAGCCGCTTGTGCGTGAACGTCTTGGCAGTCTTCCCCTGGTAGCTGCATGCAAGCTGTCCCGTTCCGCGTAAGACATACTTATAGGTGGTCAATCCTTCCAGTCCCACGGGGCCGCGGGCATGGAGCTTGCTGGTCGAAATGCCAACTTCGGCTCCGAATCCATAACGGTACCCGTCCGCGAAACGCGTTGAGGCATTGTGAAACACGCCAGCGGCATCGACCTCTGCCAGAAACCGCTCAGCCGCAGTCGCATCTTGAGTCACGATCGATTCGGTGTGGGACGACCCGTAGGTGTGAATATGCTCAATGGCATCGTCCATCGAGTTGACTACTCGCACTGCCAGCACCAGGTCTAAGTACTCGGTGTGCCACTCCCCACCTGCCACGGGGTCAACCGGTTGGCCATCGAGGATCGCGCGCGTCTTCTCGCAGCCGCGAATCGCTACCTGGCGCGAGCGAAGGCGTTCGGCCAGCCTGGGGAGAAACGATCCTGCTATCTGCTCATGCACCAACACCGTCTCAGCCGCGTTGCACGCCGCCGGATAGTCCGTCTTTGAGTCGTCGATGATGGCCAGCGCCATGTCGGGATCGGCGACTGCGTCAACATAGATGTGGCACACACCTTCCGCATGACCGAGCACCGGAATGCGCGTGTTGGCCTGCACGAATTCCACGAGCTGCTTGGAGCCGCGCGGAATCACCATATCGACTAAGTCGGACATTCCGAGCAGTTGCTGAACAGATTCTCTGCCCGTCACCAATGCGACCGAATCTTCGGGCAGTCCGCTGTTGGTCAACGCGTGGCGGACGATCTGGACCAGCGCAGATGCGGTGCCTTCGACTTCGCGTCCGGCCTTGAGGATGACAGCGTTGGCCGACTTCAATCCCAGCGCACTGATCTGCGTGACCGCGTCCGGCCGGGCTTCGAAGATGATCGCGAGCACGCCAAGCGGGCACGTGATCTTTTCCAGCAACAAGCCGGCGTCAAGTTCGGTGCGTTGCAGCACGCGCCCTATGGGATCAGGGAGCTCAGCAACAGCGAGCATGGAGCGCGTCATCTCGGTAATTTTCTTGTCGGTAAGTCGCAGACGCTCGAAGGTTGCCGCGTTGATTTCGCCACCGTCGAGCATTTGGCGCGCGGCTTCCAGGTCTTGCGCGTTGATCTGCAAGAGACTCGCACGATTCCGCTCGATAAGATCGGCGGCGGCGCGGATGGCCGAGATTCTCCGCTCCGACGTCGACGAAGCCAGCTTGCGGGAAGCGCGTTTGCAATTCTCGGCGATGGCGCGAACCGACGAGGTCACTTTGCTCCCCGCGGGAGAAACAGTGTCCCCACAACTTCACCCGCGCACACCCTTTCGATCACATGAGGCAAGCGACCGTTGGCGATGACCGCTAGCCCGTTCGATTCGGTGGCAATGCGTGCGGCTGCGAGCTTGGTCGACATGCCACCGCGTCCCCGTCCGTTCTTGCCCTGCGCAAAGTTCAGAATCTCGTCAGTGATGTCGGGGACCTCGCTAAGTAGCTGCGCGCCGTCAATGCGCGGGTCGGAGGTGTAAAGGCCATCCACATCCGAGAGCAACAGCAGCAAGTCAGCGTCGATGTGCGTCATCACCAGCGCCGAAAGCTTGTCATTGTCGCCGAAAACGCGCTCCCGTTCCGGTGAGTCCGTAGGATGGTCCAGCTCGGCGGTGGAGACGGTGTCATTCTCGTTGATAACGGGAATCACACCGAGTGCGAGCAATGAGACCAGCGTGGAACGGAGGTTGCTATAGCGGGCGGGGTCGCGAAAATCATCTTCCGTCAGCAGAACCTGCGCCGCGTGGCAACCAAGCTTGTCAAAGGCGTCGTCATAGATTGCCATAAGGCGGCTTTGTCCGATGGCCGCACAAGCCTGAATTTGCGAGAGCTCAGTTGGACGGCTGGTGAGGCCAATCCGCTCCATACCCAGTCCGACCGCGCCGGAGGAAACCATCAATACGTCGCGCCCTTGCTGCCGCAGCCTCGCGACGGCCTCGGCAATTCCGTAGAGCTGACTGAGGGCCAGGCGGCCGTCGTCGCGCATGACGACGTTCGTCCCCACCTTGATCACGATGCGGCGTGCCTTGGCCACCTTTTCGCGAATGGTTGCGCTCTGATCGATTTCAGAAATGTGATTCATAATTCGGTAGCGAACATGCCGGTAGTGCTTGAGGGTTTGGCGAAACAAGTCACTCGAACCCTGAGACAAAGCGCTCATTCACAGTCTAACAAGTCAAAGCGCACGGAGAGGCACGCGACCATGCCAGGGAGACACTTTCAAATTTAGAATCACGCGCCGGAGCTGGAAGCGACGCTCTGGAGATTTCTCCAGGCACCGACGAAGGATCAATTCCCATGTTACCGGCAAATCAGGACCGGATTCAGCCAGCCGGGCGGGCTCGCTGTGGACTACGGCATTCATGGTTTCGATCGCCGATTCCCGTTTGAACGCAACGACGCCAAACAACATCTCGTACAGGATCGCTCCCAGGCTGAAGATGTCGGAGCGGCTGGATTCTGCAATCGTGGTCCACCCGCAAGTCGCTGCTCGCCACCGCGGAATTCATGGTCAAGATTCGACCGCGAACGTTGTTCCAGTGGAAATCTCCGCCGAAGCTGAGTTGCTCCACCTGCACTTCCATCGACCGAAAGATTTCCGTCGACCCGCCCATGGTGTCATCGCGCGGGTGATTAAAATCGAAGACGTAGTTAGTGTCGAACCTGATTTCTGGCGTAAAGAATTTCGAGTCCCATGGCTTGTCTTTTTCGCGGGAATTACCGTTGAGCCAGGTCCAGTCGGCATAGGCAAAG
>Ga0207930_1000060_pt1 | contig 26758 bp, 24 predicted proteins | sample NGESurshal092012_7_FD_184477 | JGI IMG/M metagenome (GOLD analysis project Ga0207930, IMG submission 184477) | Arctic peat soil microbial communities from Barrow, Alaska - NGEE Surface sample 210-3 shallow-092012 (SPAdes) | ecosystem: Environmental > Terrestrial > Soil > Wetlands > Peat ... | reverse complement strand
AAGTCGATCACGATGATCCCGCCGATGTCGCGCAGGCGCAGCTGGTTGACGACCTCCTCGGCCGCCTCGAGGTTGGTCTTGGTGATCGTGTCCTCCAGGCCCGCCCCCTTGCCGCGCCCGATGAACGAGCCGGAGTTGACGTCGATCACGGTCAGCGCCTCGGCGTAGTCGATGATCAGGTAGCCGCCGCTGGGCAGATCCACGCGGCGCGAGAGCAGCCCGTCGATCGCCTTGTCGACGCCGTAGGCCTCATACAGCGGCTCCTCCTGCTGCCACAGCTCGACGCGCTCGACGAGCTCGGGCGCGGTGCGCGTGAAGAACGAGACCAGCCGGTGATACTGCTGCTCGTCGTCGACGATCGCGCGCTCGAAGTGGGCCGAGAAGATGTCGCGAACGACGCGCACGGATAGGTCGGCCTCCTGGAAGACCAGATCCGGGGCCGCCGTGTCATGCACGCGTTTGACGAGCACCTCGTGCAGCTTGTGCAGGTACTTCAGCTCGCGTTCGAAGTCCTCGCGCTTGGCGCCGTGCGCGGCCGTGCGCACGATCACGCCGCCCCCGCCGATCTCCAGTTTGGAGGTCTGGCGGCGCAGGCGTTCGCGCTCCTTGTCCTCCAGGCGCCGCGACACGCCGATCCCCTCGCCGGTCGGCGCGTAAACCATGTAGCGCCCGGCGATCGTCAGCTCCATCGACAGGCGTGCGCCCTTGGTCTTCAGGGGGTCCTTGACGACCTGCACGACGATCTCCTGGCCGGGCTTGAGCAGGTCGGCGATCCGCCGCCCGCTGCCGCTGCCGCGGCCGCGTTTGGGCGCCTCGACGCCCGGCAGCACGATCTCGTCGACGTGCAGGAAGCCGTTCTTCTCCAGGCCGATGTCGACGAACGCGGCCTCCAGGCCGGGCAGGACGTTGTCGACCTTGCCCTTGTAGATGTTGCCGACGATCGAGCGCCCGCCGCGGCGCTCGATGTACAGCTCGGCGATGCGGTATCCGGCGTCCGGGGCTTTAGCGCCCCGCTTGCGCGCGCTCGCTTTCGCCGCCGAGGACCTGGCTGCCGGGGCGGCCGACTTGCGGGCCGTCGAGGAGGGCGGTGCGGGCGTCCCGCTCGCCTCCAGGAGCGCGACGCGCGTCTCCGCGCGGTCGACGCTGACGAGTACTTGCTTTTTCAATGTGAACCAGTCTTTCGGTATTGGATGGGGCCGTGCCCGGTGCGGGCGGGCGCCTGCGATGCAGGCTCCCTCGCGATGGGCGCAAGGCCCGTGGGCTGGCATGAACGCCGATGGCCGGGCGCAACTCCGCGACGTCGTCGTGGCTCGCCTTGGCGGGCTGACGGTCTGGCGGGAGGTGCGGGGCGTTCATCGGTGTCTGTTAGCGCAGGACGCGGCCCTTCAACGCTTGCGAGGCGCGCGCCTGGATGTAAATCGATTGCAACAGGCCGATCGCCAGCAGTGTCGTGATTACCGACGAGCCGCCATAGCTCATGAGCGGCAGCGTGACGCCGGTGATGGGCATGATCCCAATTGTCATTCCCACGTTGACGAAGACCTGAAACATGAGCATAGCCGCTACACCGGCCGCAACGAGCGAGCCAAACAGGTCCTTGGACATCGTCAGGATGCGCAGGGCACGCCAGATCAGCAGACCGTAGAGCGCCAGCACGAGCGCGGCGCCGACGAAGCCGTACTGCTCACCTACGGCGGCGAAGATGAAATCGGTGTGGTTCTCGGGCACGTAGCCGAGTTTGCTCTGCGAGGCGTTGACACCGCGCCCGGTCTTTTGACCGGATCCGATCGCAATCTTGGACTCCTCCTGTTGGTAGCCTTCCTTCTGGGCGTTCGTCGTCGGATGCAGGAAGGCCGTCAGGCGCTGCACCTGGTAGGGCTTGAGCACGTGCACGCCGACCGCCGGGGCGGCCACGAGCACGAACGTCAGCGCCACCGCGCCGAGCGCGAACAGTCCCGCGAGGTGCTTCCACGAGGTGCCGGCGACGAACAGCAGCGTCAGCGCGATCACGACGTAGACCAGCCCCGAGCCGAGGTCCGGCTGGGCGATCACGAACATCGCCGGCACGAGCGCCGCGAGCATCACCAGCGCGGTCGTGTCGCGGTCGCGCAGGCGTCTGGCGCGGTCGACGACCAGCGCGGCGAGCGCGAGCGTCAGCAGCACCTTGCCGAGCTCGGAGGCCTGGAAGGAGAAGAACGGCAGGTTGATCGCGCGCTGCGACCCGCGCGCGGCGTGCCCGAGCGCGAGAACGGCGAGGATCGTCAAGATCAGCAGCCCGTAGATGCCGCTTTTCAGCGGGCGCAGACGAGCGTAGTCAAACCGCGAGAGCGCGACCATCAGCAGGCTGCCGACGATCAGGTAGGTCAGTTGGCGATCGACGTAATAGCTCGGCTGGCCGGGAACCAGATCCCTCGTCGCGGCCCCGAGCGTGACGACCGAGCAGACCGCCAGGCCGATCACCGCAAGCGTCAGCAACGGGTCAAGCGGCAGACGCAGGGTACGCGGGCCGACCTGTGATCGGTCGGCGACCGGTTGGGCCTGCTCGGACGCGGTGATCGGGCTGAGCGGGCTCAAAACGTGTGCGAGCTCCCGGCGACGAACTTCTTGGCCTGGCCGAACCACTGCGCGGCCAGCAGGCGGGCGATCGGAGCCGCCGTTTCGGCGCCGAATCCGCCCTGTTCGACGGTCACCGCGAGCACGATCGGCCGCTTCGGGTCGGGGAGGTAGCAGATGTACCACGACTGGTCTTCCTTGCCGGCGTGTTCGGCGGTGCCCGTCTTTCCGTACACCGGGTGCTGGGACTGATTCCATCCCGCCCACACATCCGCGGAGGTGCCCCCCGGCTGGCTGGCGGCCTCGTGGATGCCCTGCATCACGAGGTTCAGATCGGAGTCGTTGAGGTGCACGTGGCGCTGCGCCGGAAAGCTCAGCGACTGGACGAGCCGGCCCTGGGAGGCGTCGATCTCCATCCCCAGGTGCGGGCGCACCACCCAGCCGTCGCCGCCGTTGGTGAAGGCGTTGGCGAGCGTCGAGTAGGCGACGGCCATCTGCAGCGGCGAGGTAAGCAGGTCGCCCTGGCCGACCGCCAGGTGCATGTTGTCGCCGACGCTCCACGGACGCCCGTCGGAGATGCCGCAGCTTGAGACGTGCCTGCGTCGCTCGCAGCTCAGCTCCTCCTGCGCGACCTTCGCCCGCCACGCGCGGTCGGGCACCAGCCCGGTGATCTCGCTCGGCAGGTCGACACCCGTCTGCTGGCCGACCCCCAGCTTGTGCGCCTCGCGCTGGATTATGTTGCCGTGGCTGTTGGCGAGCTTGCCGGCTTCGAAGAAGTACGTGTCGGAGGACACCTTCAGCGCTTCCACCAGCCCGACGGGGCCGTAGTCGGCCTTGCCGGCATTGCAGAACTGCTCGGTGGAGACGTGGATGCACTGGCCCGCGCCGAGGCCCTCCGTCGGGTTGATCACGCCGGCTTCCAGCGTGCCCATCGCGGTGATCGGCTTGAACGTCGAGCCGGTCGGGTAGGTGCCGTTGACCGCGCGGTCGGTCAGCGGTGCCGGCGCCGCTTCGCCGGATGCCCCGGCCTTGCCCTCCAGCGCGGCATATTCGCTTTCGGTCAGCGGTTTGGCGAACTTGTTCGGGTCGAACGTCGGCGAGGAGCCCATCGCGAGCATCTGCCCGTTGCGCGGGTCGAGCGCCACGAACGCCCCGGCGTCCGCCGGTTTGCCTCCCGCGCGCGCCTGTTCGATCCCCTCGAGCAGCGCCTTTTCGCCCTCGGTCTGCAGCCCGCGGTCGAGCGTCACCTTCAGGCTGTAGCCGGCCTTCGGCACCGTCGGCGCGAGCGTGCTCGGGACCGGGTAGCCGGAGGCGTTGACCTCCACGCGCTGGATCCCCGGGCGGCCGCGCAGGTAGCGATCGTAGTAGTACTCGAGTCCTTCCTGGCCGACGACGGTCCCCTGCTTGACGCCGTCGAACGCGTGTAGCTTCAGCTCGCCTTCGGAGACCTGCCCGACGTAGCCGAGTACCTGCGCCGCCATCGCGCCATACGGATATGCGCGGATCGAGACGGGCTGCTGCGTAACTCCCGGGAATTCGCTCTGGCGCTCGGCGAGCACCGTCAGCGCCCCGCGCCCGGCATCCGTCTTGATCGTCACAGGCGCGTACGGCAGCGCCGTGCGCCCCTTGACGACCAGCGCTTGGATGTGCGGAGCGGTCATACCCAGCACCGCGCCGAGGCGCCGATACAGCAGCCTGCGCTTGCGGCCTGCCGGCGGCAGCGCCGAGGGCACGATCTGCACCGCGTTGGTCGTGCGACTGGCGACCAGCGGCTGGCCTTCGCGATCGAGGATTTCCCCGCGTGGCGCGGCGATCGGCAGGTCGCGGGCGCGGTTTGCGTTGGCCTGCTGCACGTACTGTTCGCCGGAGAGCACCTGCAGGAACCAAAGGCGGAAGAAGATGATCGCGAACATCGCCATCGCCAGGCCGCCGAGGATCGCCACGCGCAGCGCCAGCTGCGGCGAGACCGGGATCCGCCCGTCGCGCCGCCCCGCGGGCTCGATCGCGCTCATGAACGCGACAGCGGGCTGAGCCCGCCGGTCGTGTACGCGCGCCGGCGGCGCCGGCGCGGGTCATCGGGCAGGCCGCCGATCAGGCAGCGGCGCACGATCGCCCACACGGGCAGCGCGATGATCGTGTCGACGACCACGCCGAGCACGATCTGGCGCAGCAGCTCGAAGCTCACCGGCGCGTCCACGCCGAGCAGGAACTGCACGAGCGAATAGCCGATCGCCGCCGCCGCGGCGGCGGCGGCGCCGACGAGCAGCGGCGTGAGCGCGGCCTGCGGGTCGCGCAGTTCGCGCAAGCGCCCCGCCCAGTAGCCGACCACGGTGAGCGTCAGCGACGTCACGCCGAGCGTCTGCACCAGCGCGAGGTCGACGAGCAGGCCGACGGCGAAGCCGGTCGCTGCGCCGATCGTCGAGCCGCACAGCAGGCCGACGAACGCGACCAGCAGCGGCGACAGGTCGGCGCTGACGCCGAACACCGGCACCTCGGAGACGACGCCGATCTGAAAGAACACGACGACGACGGCCATCACGGCGATGCGCACGAGCAGCGCGGAGGAGAAGCCCGTGTTCATCCCCCGCTCCCGGCCAAGGCGAGCGATTCGCCCGTCGTGCCTTCGGCGTGCTGTCCCGCCGGCAGGTTGGCCGCGAGGCGGCTGAGGTTGGCCGGCAGCGTCCCCTGCGCCGCCGTCAGCACCTGCACGACGTCGAGGTTGTGCAGGTCGGCGAGCGGGTGAACGTTGACCGAGCGGTAGGCGCTTTCTTCGTTGACCGATGTGACCTGGCCGATCGGGATCCCCGGCGGATATAGCGAATCGTGCGAGCTGGAGACGGTGCCCGACGTGACGACGTATTCGCCGCGGTTGGCCTGGGTGTTGGCCGGCAGGTACTGCAGCAGCAGATCATTGGGGTCGCCCACCTTCGGCTGCACGATGCCAGTCGCATTGGACGTGCCGATACGCGCGGAGACGCCGACGGAGCTGTCGGTGATCAGCGTCACCTGCGCGCCGTCGGAGGCGGCTTGGGCGACCTTGCCGACGAGCCCTTCGCCGTTGATCACGGGGTCGTTGACGTGCACTCCCGAGGATTCGCCCTTGTCGATCGTGACCGTCGAGTACCACACGTTGGGCGACTTGGCCACGACCGTCGCCGTCACCGGGTGGTAGTCGTTGACGCTCAGCTGGTTGTCCAGGTGGTAGAGCGTGAGCAGTTCGCGATAGGCGTGTTTTTCGGACTGGTTGGCGATCACTTCGCCGCGCAGCTTGTCGACCTGCTTGCGCAGTTCGTCGCGCTGGCCTTTGGCGTGCAGCGTGTCGCCGAACCAGCCGACGAGGTCGCGCACCGGCTTCAGCGCCTTGTTGGCGCCGTTCTGGATCGGCGAGACGACCGTCAAGAAGCCGCGCTGCACGGAGTGCAGGCCGCCGCTTGAAGCCTCGCCGAAGTAGGCGGTCAGCAGTATCAGGGAGAGCACGACGAGCAGTGTGAGCACAGCACGTCGACGCCGGACCGTCTTGTCATACACGAATAGCGACCTTCCGAAGCGTTCACTGACGAAGAGTACCCCCGGGTGTGCGTGCCCGTCGCAGGCACTGCGCTCACCGGCGGTTGCGCTGACGGCCGCGGGACTTGCGGTTGGAGCGGTGGATCGCCTCGAACTCCTCAAGCGATCGTCCCGAGCCGACGGCCACGCACGTCAACGGCGACTCGGCCAGGTGTGCTGGCATCTGCGTCTCTTCGCGCAGGCGCTCGTCCAAGCCCTGCAGCAGCGCGCCGCCGCCCGCAAGCATGATGCCGCGGTCCATGATGTCCGAGGCGAGCTCGGGGGGGGTGCGGTCGAGCGTCTCCTTGACCGCGTCGATGATCTGGCTCAGCGGCTCCTCCAGCGCCTGGCGGATCTCCTCGCTGGTCAGCACGACCGTCTTGGGCAGACCCGCGACCATGTCGCGTCCACGGATCTCCGCCTGCAGCTCCTCGGCCATCGGACAGGCCGAGCCGATCTCCAGCTTGAGCTCCTCGGCGGTCTGCTGACCGATCAGCAGCTTGTACTCTTTCTTGGCGTAGTTGATGATCGCCTCGTCCATCTCATCGCCGCCCACGCGGATCGATTGGGAGACCACGATCCCGCCGAGCGAGATGACCGCCACCTCGGAGGTGCCGCCGCCGATGTCAACGACCATCGAGCCCGTCGGCTCGCCCACGGGCAGCCCCGCGCCGATCGCCGCCGCCATCGGCTCCTCGATCAGATAGGCCGTCCGCGCGCCCGCCGACAGAGTCGCCTCCTCGACCGCGCGCTTCTCCACCCCGGTCACGCCCGACGGCACGCACACGACCACGCGCGGGTGCGCCCAGCGGTTCTGGTGGACCTTCTGGATGAAGTGCCTGAGCATCTCCTCGGTCACGTCGAAGTCGGCGATGACGCCGTCCTTCAGCGGCCTGATCGCCTGGATCGTGCCCGGCGTGCGCCCGAGCATGCGCTTGGCCTCGATGCCCACCGCGTGCACTTCACCCGTGCGCGAGTCGATCGCCACGACGCTCGGCTCCGACAGGACGATGCCGCGGCCGCGCACGTAGACGAGCGTGTTGGCGGTCCCCAGGTCGACCGCCATGTCGCGGCCGCCAAAACCTGTCAGATAGCTGAAGATGCCCATTTATAGAGAAGAAAAGTGCGCTCGGATCGGATCTCGCAGCTCCGTCGCAGTGGCTCGGCGGCCGGAGCTGGCCGATCGGCGATCGGTATGCGTGCCCGGTGGGCCAGTGTAGCGAACCCCCCTTGCCGCCAGGTAGGGTCGCCAGTGGTTTTGCAGGGGAAAAGCACGGGATCGCGCGATCGCTCGTGGACAGCCACCGCGCACTGGAATCAGTGGGCCGAACGCGGTCGCAGTCAATCGCCGAAGCCCTCCGGATACAGCTCCAGAATCGTCTGCAGCGGCAGCCCGACGACGTTCTCCTCTTCGCCGTCGATCGCCAGCGCCAGCTTCGCCCCCGCGCCCTGGATCGCGTAACCGCCCGAGCGCCCGCGCCACTCCTCCGTGCCGACGTACCAGTCGCGCAACTCCTCGTCGATCGCGCGGAACGTGACCCTGGTTCGCGCGACGGCCGTTCGCTGGACGATCTCCGATCGCTCGCCTGCGAGCAGCAGCGCCACTCCGCTGAGCACCTCGTGCGTGCGCCCGCCGAGCGCCGTCAAGGTCTCGCGAGCCGCCGACGCGTCCGGCGGCTTGCCGTACATCACTCCGTCGAGGACGACGATCGTGTCGCATCCGAGCACCGCCTCGACCGCCCCCGCGCGGCGCGCGGCGCGGGCCTTGCGCAGCGCATTCTCGACCGCCACCTGTGCCGGGTCATCACCCTGCTCGAGCTCGCTCACATCGGCGACCCTGACCGTGAACGGGACGTTCAGGCGCTCCAGCAGAGCTCGCCGCTGCGGCGAGCGCGAGGCGAGGACGAGTGCAAGCGGCGCGGTAACGGCGGGTTAGAGGTCGCCGAAGAACAGTGAGGACTCGCGCGCGGCAGACTCCGGCGAGTCTGAGCCATGCACCATGTTCTGACCCATCTCGATCGCAAAGTCGCCGCGGATCGAGCCGGTCGTCGCCTCCAGCGGGTTCGTCGCGCCGATCACCTGCCGCGCTGCCTTCACGGCATCGACGCCCTCGAGCACCATCGCCACGATCGGCCCGGAGGTGATGAAGTCGACCAGCTCGCCGAAGAACGGGCGCTCGGCGTGCTCGGCGTAGTGACGTTCGGCGAGCTCGCGGTCGACCGTCATGCTGCGCAGCGCGACCATCTGCAGGCCCTTTCGCTCGAAGCGGGCGATGATCTCGCCGGACAGCCCGCGCGCGAACGCGTCGGGCTTTACAAGGATCAACGTTCGGTCCATGGGTTCCTTTGCTGGTTGGTGGTCTAGGTGGCCGGTGGGCAAGCGGTACAAGGACGCAGTGAGCGAAGTGTGCTGGCCGATCGGAGATCCCGTCGATCTCCGATCGGTACATGAGCGAGCGAGGACGCCACCGATCGTAGATCGGCCAGCGCCGCTCAACGGCCACCTAGGTGCTCGGCCGCGCGCGACGGCTGGGGCTCGAGCCCGCACGGCCGCTGCGGGTGCTCGGCGCCGGCTCAGAGGCCGCCACGGGAGTCGCTCGCGTGTCCTGCTCGTCGCCGAGATCCTCCGCGCTGGCAGCATCGGCGGGCGCCTCCAGTTCCTTGCGCTCGCGCGCCGCCTTCGCGCGCGCCGTCTCGGGCCTGCCCGCGCCGACGTCGGCCTGCTCGTTCTGCACCGCGGCCGCAGCCGCCGGGCGCCGGCGCGTGCGTCGCGCGGGCGCGGGCGCAGCCACCTCGGTCTCGCAGTACGGACAGATCGTCCAAGCCTGATCCAGTGGTCGCGAGCAGTTGGCACAGCGCTCCTTGAGCTTGCGCAGGCAGCTCGGACAGCGCACGAAGTCGCGCTCGATGCGGTAGTCGCAGTGCGGGCACAACGAGTGGTCGAACTCGTGCAGCCGCGCCTCGGCCGCCTGCACCTCGAGCTCGCGCTCGCGCACGTCTTCCAGGTACTCGGGCGGGCGCAGGATCATGTAGACGATCGTGCCTACGAACGGGAACAGCGACGCCGCCGTGGCGCAGCCGACGAGCATCGGATCGTGGATCCTGCGGCGCGCATCGGCGTAGGTCCAGTAGATCAGCGAGAGGTACAGGACGACGATGAACAGGATCAGCAGGTCGACGACCAGGTTCAGGCCGCTGCTTTCGATTCCGAAGTATGCGAGGGTAGGCATCGGCCGGCCGAGTTTAGAGAAATAGACGGCCGAATCCGTAACCGGCCGCGAAGAACACGAGTATCACCAGCGCCACGATCAGCGCGACGGCGCCGATCATCGTCAGCACCGATGGACCATCGTCGTTCACGATGCCGCCCTTCGCCGGGGATCGCGCGACTCCTGCGCGGCACCCCCGCCTACCAGGCCGCCGAGCAGGTCGCCGACGAGGTACACCGAGCCGGTCGCCAGCACTGCCGCGCCGTGCCCGCCGGCCCAGCTCTGGGCGTCGGCCAGCGCACGCTCCGGCCGCGGCTCGCAGGCAACGCGCTCAAAGCCCAGCTGACGCGCGAGCGACTGCAGCGCGGCGGGCGACAGGGCGCGCTCGCTCGGCGGCGCGGTGAACCACGCACGCTCGGCGACGGCGAGCAGCGGGGCGAGCATGCCGACGGCGTCCTTGTCCTCGAGCACGCCCAGCACGACCGCCAGCGGTCGCTGTCCCACGACGTCGGGCAGCGACGCCACGAGCGCCCGCACCGCGTCTGGGTTGTGCGCCCCGTCGAGCACGGTCAGCGGATCTCGGCGTACCACCTGCAGACGCCCGCGCACCTCGGTCGCGCCCGCCGCGTCGCGCACGGCCGCCTTGCGCGGCTCGATCCCCGCGTCGCGCAGATACGTCTCGGCGACGACGCGCGCCAGGGAGAAGTTGCGCTGCTGGAACTCACCGCGCGCGCCGAGCACGGCGCCGCTCCAGCCCGCCGGCGCGGTGACGATGCGCGCGCGGCGTTCGTGCGCCACGCGCTCGGCAACCGTCAGCGCCTCCGGCGCGAGGTCCGCCCCGAGCACTAGCGTCGTGCCCGGACGCACGACCGCGAGCTTCTCCTCGGCGATGTCGCGCAGCGTCGGGCCCAGCCAGCGCGTGTGCTCGAGGCCGACGTTCGTCAGCGCCGTGACTCGGGACTCGATCACCGCCGTCGCGTCATAGCGCCCGCCGAGACCGGCCTCGATCGCCGCCACCTGCACCCCCTGCTCGGCGATCTCCCACAGCGCGGCCGCGGTGAGCAGTTCGAACTGCGTCACGTGGTCGTCGCCGGAGAGCGTGCGGTTGACGCGCTCGGCCGCCCACGCCGCGCGGGCGATCGCGCCGGCGAAGGCGTCAGCGCCGCAGTCGCGCTCGCCGATCTGCAGGCGCTCGCGATAGGAGATCAGATGCGGTGAGGTGTAGATCGCCGTGCTCAGGCCGTGGCGCTGCAGGATCGCGGCGACCATCCGCGTCGTCGACGTCTTGCCGTTGGTGCCGACCACGTGGATGCTTGGGAAACGACGCTGGGGAGAGCCCAGCACGGTCATCATCCGGCGCATCCGGTCCAGGCCGAAGCGCATCCCGAAGAGCTCCAGCGAGCGCAGGTGCGCTTCGGCTTGTGCCTCGCTCCACGAGGCAGGTCGCGAGCGACTCGACGAGGCCATCCCCTTGGACAGCTTCTTGACGGCGTTGGCCGACCTGCGATCGGTGGGCGGTGTCATGGATGCTCGGTGCGGCCTGAGCGCGCCGGCGCGCTATGCGTCGGGATGCTTGCGCAGGTAGTCGATGAAGACCGGCCGCAGCGCCTCGCCGAGCTCGCCGTCGCCGCTGTGCAGCGCGTCGGAGATCAGGCCTTTGGAGGACTGGATGTCGTAGTCGCCCTCCCCCTGGTCGCCGCTGACCGTCTCTGCGGCGGGGATCAGCGCCAGCAGCCGCCAGAAGAACTTCACGTCGATGTGGCGCTCGGCACGGCGGACCGCTCGATCGTGCAGCTCGTGCGTGGTGAGGCTGTCGAGATCCTCGTCGGCCATCTCTGCGATCACGCGTCGGCGGCGAAGCCCGGCATCGACGGGCGCCTAGCGGCGCTTTCGCCCGCGGGGTCCGCGTCCGCCGGGCCACAGCGACGTGAGCTCTCCGACCATGCCTTTGAAGTCGAGCTTGCCGGCCAGCTTGCGCAGCTCCTGGCGCTGCTTGGCACTGAGATTGCGCGCGCGCCCGCGCGATTCGCGCACGAGCTCGGCCAAACGCGCGCGGTCTCTGGCCGAAAGCGCATTCCAGCGCTTGCTGACGATCATCGCGCCGCGCGCGACGGCTAGCCACGGCAGCGCGCCGACGGTGCTCTTCAGGCCCGACTTGGACTCGCGTTGCTTGGACACAGGCCGATAGTAGCGAGCGGGACAGTCGCGCGGGAGCGCTCAGCGCTCAGGCCGACTCCTCGCGCAAGGAGGAGTCCTGGGCATCTTCCGGTGCGGCTTCGGTGACGAGCGTCGGCGTGAGCCCCTTCTCGACGGTCTCCTTGGTCACGACGCACTTCTTCACGTCGCGCCGCGACGGCAGCTCGAACTGCACCTCCAGGAGGATCTCCTCGATGATCGAGCGCAGCCCGCGAGCGCCGGTTTCGCGCGCCAAGCCCTTCTCGGCGACGGCCGTGAGCGAGTCCTCGGAGAACACCAGCTCGATGCCGTCGAAGGAGAAGAAGCGCTGGAACTGCTTGACCAGCGCGTTGCGCGGCTCGACGAGGATCGACACGAGATCCTCGCGCGTCAGCTGGTGCACGGCCGAGACGACCGGTAGGCGCCCGATGAACTCGGGAATCAGGCCGTACTCGATCAGATCCTCGGGCAGGCAATGCTCGAACACCTCGCCCTTGTCGCGCTCGGCCTTGGCCTCGATCGCCGCCGCGAAGCCAACGCCTTTGTGTCCGATGCGCCGCTCGATCACTTTGTCCAGATTCGCGAAGGCGCCGCCGCAGATGAACAGCACGTTGGTCGTGTCGATCGTCAGGAACTCCTGGTGGGGATGCTTGCGCCCGCCCTGAGGCGGAACCGAGGCCTGCGTGCCCTCGAGGATCTTCAGCAGCGCCTGCTGCACGCCCTCGCCGGAGACGTCGCGCGTGATCGACGGGTTGTCGGCCTTGCGCGCGATCTTGTCGACCTCGTCGATGTAGATGATCCCCGTCTCGGCCTTCTTGACGTCGTAGTCGGCCGCCTGGATCAGCTTCAGCAGGATGTTCTCGACGTCCTCACCGACATATCCCGCCTCGGTCAGCGCGGTCGCGTCGGCGATCGCGAAGGGGACGTTGAGGATCCGCGCGAGCGTCTGCGCCAGCAGCGTCTTGCCGCAGCCGGTCGGGCCGAGCAGGAGGATGTTGGACTTCTGCAGCTCGATGTCGGTCTCGCCGGACATCATCATCTGCACGCGCTTGTAGTGGTTGTAGACGGCCACCGACAGCGTGCGCTTGGACGGGTCCTGGCCGACGACGTACTCGTCGAGCACGTCGTAGATCTCACGCGGCTTGGGCAGGTTCTCCAGGTCGAACGCCGGCGGCGCCGACAGCTCCTCGTCGATGATCTCGTTGCACAGGTCGATGCACTCGTCGCAGATGTACACGCCGGGGCCGGCGATCAGCTTCTTGACCTGACGCTGGGACTTGCCGCAGAAGCTGCACAGCAGCTGCTCGTTGGAATCGGTTGGTCGGGCCATCGTTCGTGCGTCCTAGTGTTCGGAGATCACTCGGTCGATGATGCCGTACTCCTTGGCCTCCTCGGAGCTCATGAAGTAGTCGCGGTCGGTGTCTTTGCTGACGGCCTCGAGATCCTTGTGCGTGTGCTTGGCGATGATCTCGTCCAGGCGTTTGCGGACGTCGATGATCTCTTTGGCGTGGATCTCGATGTCCGTGGCCTGGCCTTCGAAGCTCGAGGAGACCTGGTGGATCAGGATCTTCGCGTTGGGCAGCGCCATGCGCTTGCCCTCGGCGCCGCCGGCCAGCAGCAGCGCGCCCATCGACATCGCGATGCCGACGCAGATCGTCTGCACGTCGGGCTTGACGAACTGCATGGTGTCGTAGATCGCCAGACCCGCGTACACCGACCCGCCGGGCGAGTTGATGTAGATCGAGATGTCCTTCTCGGGGTCCTCGGACTCCAGGTGCAGCAGCTGCGCGACGATCAGATTGGCGATCTGGTCGTCCACGGGCGTGCCGAGGAAGATGATCCGCTCGTTGAGCAGCCTGCTGTAGATGTCAAACGCTCGCTCACCTCGCGAGGTCTGCTCGACGACCATTGGTACAAGTGGGCTCATAGTCCTCGCTTTGGTTTCGCTTCGCCGCCCAGATTCCTCTAGAGGCTAGCTGGCCGATCTCTCCTCGGTCGGTGTCCACAACTTGGCGGGGGCAGACCCGGCGCCGCCGGCGACTGCCTGCTGGTGCTCGGCGTCCTGGCCGGGGGTCCACAGCTGCTCGCGCGCCTGTGCCTGCGCGACGGAGATCGGCTTGGCGCGCTCGGCTAGCAGCTCGACGGCCATGCGCGCCGCGAGATCCTCGCGCAGCTCCTCCAGACGACCGTTGGAACGCAGGTCGCCCAGCAGCTTGTCCGGCTCGACACCCTCGCGCTCGGCGGTCGGCTCCAGCGCCTCCAGCAGCTGCTGCTCAGAAGGCGTGATCTGCTCGGCGGCGACGATCGCCGTGAGCACCGCCTCGCGTCGCAGCGCCTGCTCGGCGTCGGCCTCCGTCTCGGCGAGCACCTCGGCCTCCTCGCGCCCGGTGATCTGCAGGTAGGCCTCGCGCGTGATCCCGCGATGGGACAGCGAATGCAGCATCCGCTCCCACATCTCGCGCGCTCTGGCCTTGACCAGCTCGGGCGTGACGGGCACGGTCGCCTGCGCGACGGCGGCGTCGAGCGCGGCCTCGCGGTACTCGGCGTCGACGCGTGCCTGGTCGGCGTCGATCAGACGGGCGCGGATGTCCTCGCGCAGCTCCTGCACGCTGTCGAAGCCGACATCGATCGCCAGATCCTCGTCGACGTCGGGCAGTTGCTTGAGCTTGACCTCCTTGACGGTCACGGCGAAGGTGGCGTGCTTGCCGGCGAGCTCCTCGTTGGGATAGTCGTCGGGGAAGGTCAGCTGCACCTGACGATCTTCGCCGGCACTGGCCCCGACGAGCGCCTCCTCGAAGCCCGGGATCAGGTTGCCGCCACCGAGCTCGATCAGCTGATCGCGCCCCTCGCCGCCGGCGAACGGCTCCAGACGGGGCTCTTGCTCCTCGTCGTCGTCGGCAACCGGCGCGGGCAGCGAGCCGACGTAGTCGATCACCACGAAATCGCCCTCGGCGGCCGCTCGCTCGGCCGTCTCGAGCTTGGCCAGTCGCTCGCGCACGCTGTCGATCTCGCGCTCGATCTGCTGCTCCTCGATCGCCGGCTCGCGGCGCGGGACCTCCAGGCCGTCGTAGTCGCCGAGCTGCGCCGTGGGCAGCACGCCGATCTCGATCGAGAACTCCAGCTCCCCGCCCTCGGGCGGAAGATCGTCGAGGTCGAGCTTCGGGTCGCCGACGGGCACGATCCCCGAGCCTTGGATCGCCTGCGCGTACCAACCGGCCAGCGAGTCGCGCACCGCCTGGTCGAGCACCGCCTCGCGGCCGACACGCTGGATCACCAGCGCCGGCGGCACCTTGCCGCGACGAAATCCCGGGAGCTTGAGCTCGCGCCCGAGCTGCTGGGCCTTGTGCTCCAGGCACCGCTCGACCTCCGTGGGAGGCACCTGCACGCGCACGCGCACGCGCGAGTCGGGCAGCTCGGCGACGGTCGTCTGCAGCGCATCGGTCACCAACTCCACGATACCGTGCCGCCCCGTGAAGTCCCTCCGCGGCGTCGCCCCGCACAGGCGTCTGGAGACGTGGCTGTGGACCGGCCCCGTCGGCCATTTCGTGGGCGGCGCGCTCGATCTGCTGCAGGCTCTGGCGAGCTACCAACGCAAACGACGGGTCGACGGCGGCCAGCGCTTCCGCTAGACCGCCGCCGACCCGCCGGGGGCGCTTCGTGAGTACGCCTGAACGCTAGGCGCTGACGGCCGTCCTCTGGCCGAGGGGCACGACGACGCCGCGCGGGAGCACGAGCACCGAGCACGTGGCGATCTCCACGAGGTGCTCCGCCGAGGCGCTGATCGCCACGCGTCCCTGCTCGGCCTCCGGGCGCGAGTCGACGACGAGCAGACCGGCGTCGTCGTTGGCCACCGGCGCGACGGTCGCGCCGAGGGCGCCAGCCAGAGACTCAGCGGTCGCGCGCGCGCCGCCGTCTGCGTCACCGATCGCGACGATCGACTGGACGTTGACCGCGGGGCCGTCGGCGAGGCCGTCGGCGAGGCCGACCGGCGCGATCGCCACGGCCACCGGGCCGCCTTCGAGCAGCTGCTCAGCGGAGTTGCCAACCGAGATGTGGCCGTGCGCGGTGTGCGAGTCCGAGCAGAACACGACAACGCTCGCGCCCTCGCTCTCGGCGAGCGCGCTCAGGCCCTGGGGGGTCGAACGGTCGGTGACGACGTGGCGGGCGATGTCGGCGTTGCCGAACAGGGCCGCGCCGCGCGCGAGCAGCTCCTCGGCCTCGCCCTGGGCGAGCTTCTCGCGGTCGAGGTCGGGCTCCTGGGAGTGACGGACGTAGGCGAGCGCCACCTCGGCGCCGCCACCGGCGAACACGCGACCGAGGGCGATCGCGTCGTCCTCGTTTGCGGTGCCGTCGTAAGAGATGATGATCTTGGTGGACATGGTGCTCTCCTGTCGTCTGGCCCAGCCTTCGGTCGCTGGGCGGAAGTCGTTTGCGTTTGTTCGTTGCTTCTCGCTCATGGTGGCATGGTCCTGCCATCAGCACCAATGATCTTCTTTATCTCTATTATAAGATGTACTTATGCTCAACGTGGCCCGTCTGAAGGTCCTCAAGGAGGTCGCCTACCGCGGTTCGCTGTCGAGCGCGGCCGAGGCGCTGTCCTACACCCAGTCGGCGATCTCCCAGCAGATCGCGGCGCTGGAGGCCGAAGCGGGCATGACGCTGCTCGAGCGCCATCCGCGCGGCGTCAGCCTGACTGCCGCCGGGCAGACGCTCGTCGGCCACGCCGAGGGCATCCTCGCCCGGCTGGACACCGCCGAGGCGGCGCTCCTGGTGATCGCCGGGCTACGCGGAGGACGGCTGCGCATGGCCTCCTTCCCGACGGCCGGCTCGACGCTGATGCCCGTTGCGATCGCCAACTTCCGCGCCGCGCACCCCGGCGTCGAGCTGACGCTGGCCGAGGGCGAGCCGGAGGAGATCGTGCCGCGACTGCGCGCGGGCGAGCTCGATCTGGCGCTGCTGTTCGAGTTCGACCAGGACACTCCGCTGCTCGCGGACATGACGCGCGCGCCCCTGCTGGAGGACCCGATGTACCTCGCGCTGCCGCGCGACCATCGCCTGGCCGAGAAGGCCAAGCTGCGCCTGTCGGAGCTGCAGGGCGAGGAGTGGGTGCAGACCTCCAGCTCGAGCCCCTGCGCCCGTCACGTCGTGCGCTGCTGCCATGCGGCGGGCTTTGAGCCGAGCGTGTCCTTCGAGAGCGACGACTATCAGACCGTGCAGGGACTGGTCGCCGCCGGCGTGGGCGTCGCGCTGATACCCGAGCTGGCGCTGTCGGTCGTGCGCGAGGACGTCGTGATCCGCGCTCTCTCCCCCAACCCGCCCGTGCGCCAGGTGATCGCCGCCACTCCGGCGGGGGCGCGGCTGGTGCCCGCCGCTCCGGCGATGCTCGCGGTGCTCGGCCGCGCCGCCGACGAGCTCAAGCAAACGGGGCGCCCGGCCGGTTAGGCCGCTGCGCGGGCTCGGTCCCGTCCGGCGCTGCTGCGATGTTTATCGGCCGTCCGCAAACCGGGAGAACCGCCATGAGCATCCTGCTGCTGATCCTCGGCCTCGTCCTCGGCGCCGCTTGCGCCTTCGCCTTGGCGCGCCCCAATCGCGGGCGGATGCGCGACGAACTGACGGCGATCTCGGCCGACGTGCTCACGCAGACCGGCGACTCGCTGGCTCAGCGACTGGCCGACCAGCGACGCGCCGAGCAGGAGCGCGCAAGCGGCGAGATGGCGAGACGGGCCGAGGAGTTCAAGGGCCTCGTGCAACCTGTGCAGGAGAAGCTCGGGCGGATGGAGAGCGAGATCGGGCGTCTGGAGCGCGAGCGCCGGCAGGCCCACGGCGAGCTCGCGCAGATGGTTCGCACGCTCGGCGATGGAGTCGGCACGCTGCGCCAGGAGACCGGCAACCTCGTCACGGCGCTCAAGCGCCCGGCAACACGCGGCTCGTGGGGCGAGATCCAGCTGCGCAACGTCGTCGAGATGGCCGGCATGGTCGCCCACTGCGACTTCCTGGAGCAGAGCACGATCCACACCGACGGCGGGTCGCTGCGGCCGGACATGCTCGTGCGCCTGCCCGGCGGAAAGCTGATCGTGGTCGACTCGAAGGTTCCACTCGACGCCTACCTGTCGGCCCTGGAGGCGTCCACCGAGGACGAGCGCGAGCTGCACATCGCCCGCCACGCCCGCCAGACGCGCGAGCACATCGTCAAGCTCGCCGCCAAGGGTTATCAGGGCCAGCTCGAGGCGACGCCGGAGTTCGTTGTGATGTTCGTGCCCTCCGACGGCATCTACCAGGCGGCCCTCGCCGCCGACCCGGGGCTGATCGAGTACGGCGTGCAGCAGCAGATCCTGATGGCCACGCCGACCACCCTGATCGGCCTGCTGTGGGCGGCGCACCACGGCTGGCGCGAAGAGCGCATCGCCGAGTCCGCGCGAGACATCGCCGACTCCGCGCGCGAGCTGCACCGTCGCCTCGGGCGCTTCGTCGAGCCGCTGGCCAAGGTCGGGCGCCAGCTCGACTCGGCGATAACGGCCTACAACGAGGCGGTCGGCTCCTTCGACTCCCGCGTCGTGCCACAGGTGCGGCGAATCGAGGAAGCCGGGGCGTCCTCGGACCGCGAGGTGCAGACGCCGCCGGCCGTGGAGACGACGGCGCGCACCGTCACGGCGCGGCTGGCGTCTGACGAGCAGGGCCCGCCGAGCACTCCCCCGGCGGCGCAGGAGGCAGAGCCGGCGGTCGCCGAGCTGACAGTCGCCGATGCGCCGCAGACTCTTCAAGCGCTGGAGCTGGCGCCGTCGGCGCGGATCTCCGCCGGCGCGCGAGCGCCAAGACGATCAGCGTGAGCGCGACCGGCACCGTTGCCGGGAGCTCGTCGACGAAGAAGAACAGCAGGTCGAAGGCGACCGCGAGCGCGGCGGCGATGATCGCTCCGCGCAGCTGCTCGGAGCGCCCGAGGGCGATCGCGAGCAGGGCGCCGAGCGTGCCGGCGACGAACAGGTCGCCGTAGCCGATCACGGCCGAGCCGAGCTCGGCGCTCTGCAGCCGCGGCAGGCCCGCGGCCGGATGCGCGGCGTTCAGCGCGCGGTTCGGGCGCGCCAGCAGGTCGGAGATCACCAGCGCGGCGTCGACTACGGCCATCGCGACGATCCCGGCGCCGAGCCAGCGCGGCGGTGTGACGAGCGCCAGCAGGACGCCGAGCGTGACGCAGCTGAGCGCGGAGAGCGCGAGCGCGCACGCCTGGCCGCCCAGCCCGCCGCGGTCGATCCAGGCGACCGCGAACAGCGCCGGCACGAGCAGCGCCCTGGCCGGCCGTGCGCCGGGCGTCAGCCAGCCGAGCGCGAGCGCCGCGAGCGCCGGTACGGCGCACAGGGCCAGATAGGTCAGACCCTGCGCGCTGGCGCGTTCGGCGGCGGAGGCGATCAGCACGAAGGCGATGACCGACAGCGGCGGGATCACCGCCCAGCGCCTTGCCCGCAGTCGGCTGAGGCGCGCGGCCTGCGGCACGCGCGCCAGTGCGACGATCGCGCCCTGCGCCAGTGAGAGCAGGCCGATGGAGAGCCAGAACGCCGGCATCACCGCTCAACATAGATTCTCGCGGATGCGCGCGAGGCAGCCGGGGCGCAGGGCGTACGATGGGCGCATACGATGAGCTCCGTGAACGCGCCCGCATCGCAGGCGCCACCGATCCTGCACCTGTCGGCGGTGGTGGGCAGCCCGCTCAGAGACGCCGACGGCGAGCGCTTGGGCAAGGTCGAGGATCTGATCGTCCGCCTCGGCGGCGCCGGCTACCCGCCGATCACCGGGTTCCTGGTCAACGTCGCCGGACGGACGTCCTACCTCGGCGTCGAACGCGTGTCGGACATCGGCGCCGATGGCGTGGTGCTGCGCAAGGCCAAGCTCGACCTGCGCCGCTTCGAGCGCCGTCCCGAGGAGGTGCTGCTCAAGCGAGACCTGCTCGATCGCCAGCTGATCAACGTCGAGGGCGCACGCCTGGTGCGCGCCAACGAGATCGAGCTCGCGCTCGTCGCCGGGTCGTGGCGCGTGGTGGGTGTCGACACCGGCCCGCGCGGCGGTCTTCGCCGCCTGCTGCCGAAGGGCCTGGGAGCGCACATCGCCACGGGCGAGTTTCTCGACTGGGCGGGCGTCGAGCCGTTCGTCGGGCACGTGCCTACGGTGCGTCTGCGTGTGCCCCACCCCAAGCTCGCCAAGCTGCATCCCGCGCAGATCGCCGATCTGGTCGAGGCGGCGTCGCGACGCGAGGGCGAGGAGATCATCCAAGCCGTCGGCGACGACGATCGCGAGCTCGAGGCCGACGTCTTCGAGGAGCTCGACGATCACCATCAGCAGGAGTTTCTCGAGGACCGCCCCGACGCGCAGGTCGCGGAGATCCTCTCGCGAATGGCGCCCGACGACGCCGCCGACATCGTCGGCGAGCTCGACGAGGACCGGCGCGAGCCGGTGCTCTCATCGCTGCCGGTCAGCCATCGCGTGAAGGTGCGTGCGCTGCTCGGCTATGACCCGGCGGAGGCGGGCGGCCTGATGAGCCCGGATTTCGTCCTGCTGGCCGGCTCCACGCCAGCGGGCGATGCGCTGGAGGCTGTGCGGCGCAGCGCAATCGCGCCCGAGCTGCTGACGACCGTTTTCGTCAGCTCCGCCGACGGATCATTGGAAGGCAGCGTCGCGGTGACGTCGCTGGTCCGCGCCGACGCCGGAGAGCGGCTGGAATCGTTCGTCAAGCACGAGACCCCGTGCCTGTCGCCTGACGCCTCATTCGAGGAGGTTGCCCGGCAGATGGCCGATTACAACCTCACCTCGATCCCCGTCGCCGACGGTCAGCGGATGGTCGGCGTGGTGACGGTCGACGACGTGCTCGAGGCGATGCTCCCGCGCGGCTGGCGGCGGCGTTTCGGCCTGCTCGGCGAGGACTGAATACACTGCCCTGCGTGAGCACGCCAGGCGGACAGTTCGATGGCGGTCCGAGTACCGCCCGTCATGCGTCGTATCCGGTCGGCCACGCGTGGCCGACCGCGCCTGCCTGCACGGCTTAGCTCTCGACGCGTCCGCCTGTTCGCCTTTCTCGGCCTGCTCGGCCCGGGCCTGATCGCCGCCAACGCGGGCAACGACGCCGGTGGCATCGCGACTTACTCGTCGGTCGGCGCCAAGTACGGCTACACGCTGCTGTGGACGATGGTGCTGATCACGATCTCGCTGGCAATCGTGCAGAGGCTCGCCGCGCGCATGGGTGTCGTCACGGGCAAGGGCCTGGCCGAGCTCGTGCGCGAGGAGTACGGGATCCGCTGGTCGGTCTTCGCCACCAGCGCCGTCCTGATCGCCAACGTCGGCATCTGCATCTCGGACTTCGTCGGCATCGGCGCAGCGGTGGGACTGACCGGCGTGCCCGTCCAGCTGTCCGTGCCGATCGCAGCGGTCGGCATCTGGCTGATCATCGTGCGGGGCTCCTACCGCTCGGCCGAGCGCATCTTCATCTGGTTCACGATCCCCTTCTTCGCGTATCCGATCGCCGCGATCGTCGCGCATCCCCATTGGGGCGACGTGGGCAAGGCGATCGCCGTGCCCCACCTGCACACGAGCTCAGCATTCATCGTGCTGCTGATCGCTCTTGCAGGCACGACCATCACGCCCTACATGCAGCTCTACCTGCAGTCGGCCGTGGTCGAGCGCGGCGTGCGCGAGGACGAGCTTCCGCACGAGGAACGCGAGGCGGTCGCCGGCGCGGTGTTTGCGAACCTCGTGGCATCGTTCATCATCATCGCCACCGGCGCGACGCTCTTTACCCACGGCATCCACAACATCTCCTCCGCCGCCGAGGCCGCGCGCGCGCTGACTCCCTTCGCCGGCCGCTACGCCGAGGCGCTGTTCGGCATCGGCCTGCTCGGCGCGAGCCTGCTCGCCGCGGCGATCCTGCCGATTGCCACCTCCTACGTGGTCTCCGAGTCGCTCGGCTACGAGAAGGGCGTCGGGCGTCGGCGCGAGGAGGCGCCGGTGTTCGTGAACATCATCACCGGGATGATCCTGCTCAGCGCCTTCGTGGCGATGATCCCCGGCGTGCCGGTGATCTCACTGCTCGTCGGCGTGCAGGTGGTCAACGGGCTGCTGCTGCCGATCAACCTGTTCTTCATCTGGCGCCTGGCGCGCTCGCACAGCGTGATGGGCGAGCGGCGCAGCCGCGGCCTGCTCGACGGCGCGGCAGGCGTCACCGTCGCCGTCACGTCGACCCTGTCGCTCGGCCTCGTTGTGGTCACGATCGCCGGGCTCTGAGCGCAGGTGTGCTCAGGCGGTCGCCGCGGCCGCTCGGTCGTCCTCGACGAGCAGCGCCGCGCCGATTGCGCCACCGAGGTCACCGAGCGCCGCGACGTGCACGTGCGGCGGGCGGAAGTCGGCGAACAGATGCGGCTGCATCGCCTCGGAGATCCGCTTGGCGTAGGGATGGCCGAGCCTGATGCCGAGCCCGCCGCCGATGATCACGCCCTCGACGTCGAGCACGTTGACGGCCGAGGCGATCCCGGCGCCGAGCGCCCTGACCGCGCGGTCGAGCACGTGGATCGCCAGCTTGTCGCCGCGATCGAGCGCGCGCGCCCAGATTCCGCTCGTCAGGCGCGTGCGATCGCGCTCCTGCATCAGCTTGAACAGGTCGGTCTTGCGACCCTTCTCGACCAGCTGGCTGACGTGTCCTTCCATCGCCGCGCGGCCCGCATAGGCCTCCATGCAGCCGCGGCGCCCGCACGTGCAGCGCGCCCCGTCGATCTCGACCACGATGTGGCCGATCTCACCCGCTGCGCCACGGCCGGTCCACGGCTTGCCATCGAGGATCAGTCCACCGCCGACACCCGTTCCCCAGAACACCCCCAGCAGCGAGCTGTACAGACGGCCGGCGCCCAGCTTGAACTCGGCGTCGGTGGCGACCTGGACGTCGTTGCCGAGCCTGACCTTGCAGCCGAGCCCGTCTTCGAGTGTCGGCGCGAGCGCGAAGCTGCCTTCCCAGTCGGGCAGGTTGCGCGCGCTGGTCACGTTGCCGCCGTCGATCGTGCCCGGCGAGCCGACCCCCACTCCGCCGAGCGTCTCGGGCTCGAGCTCGGCGGCCTTCGCGGCATCGCGCAGCGCCGCCTCCATCTCCGCCGCCACATCCGCCGGGCCGCCGCTGGTGGGCGTCGGGCGGCGAGCTGAGCCGAGCACGCTGTGATCCTCATCGACGATCACCGTCTGAATCTTCGTACCGCCGAGGTCGATGCCGCCGTGCATGGCCATCGCGGCGGATCATCGCAGACGGCCCCGCCGCCCTCGCAGCGTGGTTTGCCGAGTGCTCAGCCCTTCGGCTTGGTCTGCTTGGGGTCCTTGATCGCCGCGGAGCTGGGCTTTGAGGCGACCTTCGGCGCGGGCAACGCGCCGATGCGCGTGACCAGCTGATTCCACTGTGTGCTGCTCAGGTCGCTGGGCACGACGACCGGCGCCGGGGCGGCCTTGCCCGCTCCCGCCGAGTGCGCGGCCTTGGCGGCTGTCGCGGGTGTCAGCGCGAGATCGGCGGCCACCGGACGAAAGCCGACGTGAATGTGGTTCCAGTGTTCGGCCATCGCCAGCGTGTTCGGGGCGCCGGGGTACTGCATCAGGCTGATGATCTGGTGCGGGACGAATTCGCCTTGGAGCGTCAGCAGCGCGCGGATCGTCAGATCGGTGATCGTGCCGGCGCCCTGGTGATCGGCGATCGGCGTTGCGTTGATCGCCGATATGTCCACGGCGTCTCCGGTGTAGTGCTCGGAGACAAGGCCGGACACCGTCATCTCGCTGTGGCCGCAGCGCAACGCGGTCACGGTCGGCTTCAGCCCGATGCGCGAGAGGAACGCGAGCACCGCGAGCACGCGCTTGTCGATCGTCCCGGAGGCGATGTCCTGCCTGCCGCAGGCGTAGATGTCGATTCCCGGGTCGGAGAGCACCGTCCGCTCGAGTTCGTCCTTGGACATCAGGAACACGCCGCTGGCGGTCGCGCCGAGCAGGTTCGTGTCGCCCGTGACCCCCTGCGGGTGCAGCGCCGCCCCGAGCTGAGCCCAGTTCTGGAGGATCGGACGCGGATCGATCGTGCTCTGGTCGCCGCCAGGGCGAATCGCGAAGCGCAGGTGACCGTGGCGCGCATGCGCCGGTGTGCGCACTCGGCCGAGCACGGTGCCCTGAGAAACGACCGCACCGGCGCGCAGGGCCAACAGCTTGCCGGCGCTCGTCGAGCGCGCGGCGCGCTTGCGCCGGCTCGCCGCCGATGCGCGCGCATCGGGGTTTCCCGGGTGGGCGAACAAGCGGACCTTGCCGGTGGTCGGCGTCGGTTCGTCGCCGGCGCCCGGCACCGACACGCTGCTGGCGGCGGATCCGCTGCGCGCACCCTTGGCGGCCCGCTTCTTGACCTTCAGCGTCACCGGCGGATGAGCGCCCGCCGTGGCGGGTAGCTTGGGCTTCGGTTCGGCATTGGAGACCGCCGGCAGCGACGGCGTCGCCGAGGACGGAGCGGCGCGTGGTGCCTTCGGCTTGGGGTAGTGCGAGGCGATGCTGCCAAGGCCGGCGTAGGTGAAGACGTCTCCGTAGACGTCACGCAGGATCACGTACTTGCCCAGCTCGTGCGAGCTGCCGAGCTTGACGACACGGCCGTCCTGGGCGGCTACGACCTTGGCGTTCGGGGCGGCCATCAGATCGACCAGCTGCAGCGGCGGAGCACCCTTGACGGACTTGCCTGAGGTCGCGGCGGCGGCGGGTGTCGGCGCAATCGCGGCACCGGGCGTACCCGCGGACGCCGAGGCGGCGGTCGTCGTGGGCGCGCTGGCAGAGTGCTTGGCCGAGGCCCCGACCGCGCTCGCGGTGGCACTGGAGACGGCGACGGTGGACAGCGAGCCCCACGCGACCTGTTTGCCGGTCACCGGCAGGCGGCCGTCGGTGAGGCCGGTGAGCGTTGCGATCACGCCCTTGGGATAGCTGGAGATTAGCTTCGCGCGCAGTAGCACCGACTTGACGTATTCGTCGGAGTGGTTGTAGGCCAGGATCGCCGCGTGCAGATCGGTCGCAGCGCCGGCGGCGCGCAGGTAGCGGGCGGCCGCGAAGATCGCGTCCACCGGGTTGTACGGGTCGGCGTAGCCGGCGTTGAGCGCGTCGACGCCGTACTGGATCCATGTTGCCGGCATGAACTGCATCCAGCCGACCGCGCCGGCCGTGGACACCGATTGGTCGGTTCCGTAGTTGGTCTCGATCTCGTTGATCGCCGCGAGGATCTGCCAGGGCACGCCGTACTGAACTGCCGCGGCCTGGTAGATCGGCAGCAGGAACAGCGGTATGCGATAGAAGGAGAGCGCCTGCGCGGAGGCCGCCGAACCGGCCAGTTCCGCCGCGAGCGCTTCGGCCTGCGCGGCGACGACCTGCGGAGCGGCGGCGACGTTGTTGTTGGCAGCCGTGGTCTGGCCGGGCGCGGGTGCGGTCGTCGGCTGCGTCGGCTGCGTCGCCGTGCTGCTGGTGTTCTTGGAGGCCGTCGTCTTCTGCCTGCGCTGGAGCACCACGGAGGGTCCTTTCGCGGCGGGCTTGGCCGGAGCTGGGATTTCCGTCTCACCCGAAGCCGTCCCCGCGGGCGGGGTCGCAGTGGGGGCCGGGGTCGTCGTCGGCGTGCTCGACGGCGTCGGCGTGCTCGCGGTAGGCGTCGACGTGGTTGTCGTTTCGGTCTTCGTCGGCGGGGTGCCGGTGGTTCCTTCGACCGGCGTGGTCGTCGTGCCCGTGCCTTCGCCGGGCGTGCCTTCTGCGGCGAGCGCGCCGCCGGGGATCGCGCCAAGGCTGGCCGCGGTGAGACCGCTTCCGGCGAGCGCTGACACGAGCGCGCGCCACACCCAGCGCCGTGCACCGGCCGGGGGCGTCATGCGCCGATCTTGATCATCGTTTGGTCGTCCCATGGTCGTGGTCGGCGCAGCTAACCCACAAACGCGGGGTACGCCCACCGCAATTCATATCGGCAGGCAAGCACGAAGGCGTAAAGGATTCGTAATCGCGTCCATACGACACACCCGAACAGCATGCTCGCCCGCGAGTCGCCAAACCCTACCGATACCCGAGGCGCCGTCGCACGAAACCACCCGTATGCACCGGCCACTGAAGCCTCTTCGATAGCGCCTGCGCGCCTCCTGCCCGTCGCGGTCTGTTGCAAACTGTCATTCCCTGACCAGGCAGACCGATGTATTGTCGCGATCGGTCGGTCGACGCGCTTCAGCTTCGCAGACCGGTCCTCGGCCAACGCGGTCTCCAGGCTGCGCCAGGCTGCGCTGCCCGTAGATCGGTTGAGGGCACGCGGTCAGGCCGATTTGCCTACGCCTCGCGCTGGCCGCAAGCGGGCCGAGACGATACGCTGAGGGCGTGGAAACGATCCTCTCAGTGCTTCAGGTGATCATCTCCGTGATCGTCGTGTTCCTCGTGCTCATGCACTCAGGCAAGGACGCCGGGCTGTCGGGCGCGTTCGGCGTGGGCAGCGGCACGGGCCCCCTCGGCGGCGGGTCGATGGTCGAGCGCAACCTCAACCGGTGGACGATCTTCTTCGCGATCCTGTTCATCTTGAACGCGATCGTGCTGCTCAAGCGGCCCTGGGCCTAGTCCTCGCCCGCGGGGCCGGCCTTCGCGCCGGCGAGCGCCTGCAGCCGGTCGAGAATCTCCAGCGCTTCGGCTCGTAGCGTCCCGTCGATCGACTCGTAGTCCGCACGCGAGAGCTTGCCGGTGCGCAGGTCCAGCTCGGCGTCGCGGATCTCGCGGTACTTGGCCTCGCGCGCGGCCTCCAGCTCGGCCTGTTCAGGCGGCGGGTCGATCTGCCCGTCTGTGGGCGCGCCCGCGCGGGCGCGCAGCGGCGCGCTGATCACGAACAGCACGACCGCAAGCAGAGCGAGGGCCAGGATCACGGCGACGACCTGCACTCAGCGCCTCGCGGCGACCATCGAACCGACCGGCAGCGTCATGCGGGCGGTCAGGCGCGCGCCAGGCCGTGCGCGCTGCGCGCACGCCAGCGCATGGCCACGCGCCGGCGCACGGCGCTCGGCGCGGGCCAGATCGCGATCAGCCCGCCGCCGAAGACGATCAGGCCGCCGAGCCAGATCCACATGACAAGCGGCGAGACGATGAAGTGGAACTGAGCCGGCGGCGGGTTCTTGAGATACGCGCGCGCCAAGAAGCCGAGCGCAACGACGGCCTCGTCGGCGGGCAGCGTGCGGTTGCCGACGGTCACGATTCGCGCCAGCGCGGGCGCCGATATGTCGGGGGCGATCGCCGTCCACA
>Ga0207930_1000059_pt1 | contig 26769 bp, 16 predicted proteins | sample NGESurshal092012_7_FD_184477 | JGI IMG/M metagenome (GOLD analysis project Ga0207930, IMG submission 184477) | Arctic peat soil microbial communities from Barrow, Alaska - NGEE Surface sample 210-3 shallow-092012 (SPAdes) | ecosystem: Environmental > Terrestrial > Soil > Wetlands > Peat ... | reverse complement strand
AGCGTCGTCGTCGGACATCTCGACGAAGCCGAAGCCCTTCGAGCTGCCGGTGTCGCGGTCGGAGATGACACGCGCGGACTCGATGTTGCCGAAGGGCTCGAACAGGGCGCGGAGGGTGGAGTCGTTCACGGAGTAGGACAGGTTTCCAACGTAGAGCTTCATGGGGATCCTTTGTTGAACACGTGGCCCGAAGGACGCGTGCGGCTGGCAGATGGTGGTGAGAGGTACGAAAGATGGTCGACGGGGACCTTTCGGTCTCGGTCCGCTCCGTCAGTACGAGAGAAAGGGCGAACAAGGGGAGTATAGCGCACATCGGCTTGCGCCGGCCTGGGGTGAGGCAGAATCCCTCCCGCGAAGGGGGGTCAGATGCCCGAAGGCCCGGAAGTCGAGACAGAAAACCTGCGCGAGGCGATCCAGGAAGAGATGGAGAAGGAGGGCGGCTCCTTCCTCAGGCAGATCGCGCTGACGACGGCGCTCCTCGCGGTCGCCGCGGCGATCGCCTCCCTGCGCGCGGGCGCTACCGTGAACGAGGCGCTCGTGCTGAAGACGGAGGCGACGCGCCTGCAGGCGGAGGCATCCGACGAGTGGGCCTACTACCAGGCGAAGGGACTGAAGGCCGCGGTGCAGGAGGCCTCGGCCACGCCGTGGCTCGCGACGGGCCGGGAGGCCCCGGCGAAGTACGCGGAGGAGCAGAAGCGCTACAAGGACGAGCAGGCCGAGATCAAGAAGAAAGCCGAGGAGAAAGAGCACGAGCGGGACGCGAAGTCGAAGGAGGCGGACCACCTGCTGCACGAGCACCACGGCTTCGCGAACACGGTCGCACTTCTCCAGGTGTCGATCGCGCTCGGGGCCGTGGCCGCGCTGACGAGCAACAGGCTCGTGTGGTTCGGGTCGATCGGCGTCGGGCTGATCGGCCTCGCCCTCTTCGCAAAGGCGTTCCTGGGCTGAATCCAAAAGTCCGCGCAGAGGGTCAGGAGCCCCGTCTTGGCGGGCCGATTCTACTTGGGCGTTTCGAGCTGCTTTTTCAGCGCGGCGATCTGGCGCTCGGAGACCTGCTCCTTCGGGAGCGCCTCGGCCCACGCCAACGCGTTCTCGCGCGTTTTGCGCGCGCCCGCCCGGTCTCCCTTCTTGTCGTAGATGTCGGCGCGTGCGCTCAGAATGACGAGCTTTCGCGGGCCGTAGGCGTGCTGGAGCGCGCGGTCGGAAGCCGCGAGGGCCGCGTCGTACTTCTTCATGGCGCGGTAGGCGAGGGCGAGGCGCGCGGGCGGGTTGTAGTCGTCGGGAAAGTCGCGCTCGGAGGCCTCGAGCATCGGGATTCCCCGCTCCGGCTGGCTCAGCTCGAGGTACGCCGTGATGCGGTGCGCGTCGAACGCGGCGCGGGCCTCGGGGGTCTTCCCCTTCGCGGCCTCGCCCTCGAGATACGCGGCCCACTCCTCGAGGACCTTGGTCCTGCCGGCGGCGTCGTTCACGGATTCGCGCTGCTGGGCGAGGGTCTGATAGAGACTCGAGACGTCGTCGGCGGCGAGGCCCGTGCGCGGCCCCCGCAGAACCTCAGCCGCGTCGCCGGTGAGAGCCGAGACGAAACCCTTGCTCGACGGGGCAGTCTTGTCGAGCTCCATCGCGCAGTCGAGGCCCGAGCCCGCGACGTTCGCGGCCGAAGGCGACGTCTTGAGATGCGGGAAAGCGTCGCGCGCCACGATCGCGCACGCTTCGTGCTGGCGGCTCGCCGAGAGCGCGAAGAGAAGCGACTCGACGGCGCGGGGGTACGACGGCGAGGACTTCGCCATCCCCTTCAGCGCGACGCCGTAGGCCTCGGCCGCTTCCTTGTTCTGTCCGGCCGAATAGAAGGCGTCGGCCCTCGCGAGCCATTCATCGGGCTTGCGTCCGACGCCGGCCGCCCGAGCCCCGTCGTCGAGGATGCGCTGGAGCTGTGTCACCGTTGCGCCGCCCACGTAGCGAAGGACCACTTTCTCCGACTTCGGGTCGATGACGTAGAGGGAAGGCCACGCCTGGACCGGGAACTTCGCGAGGACCGCGGAGTTCTCGCGCTTTTCCGTGTTGATCGAGAGCCAGACGAACCGCCCGGCCTGCCGCTCGAGCGCCCTGTCGGTGAAGACGAAGGCCCTCATGGCGCGGCACGAGTGGCACCAGGGCGCCCAGGCCTCCAGGAAGATGGGCTTGCTCTCTGCCCGAGCCCTGGCCAGCGCGCCCGGATAGTCGTCAGCCATGAAGGGCACGACTTCCTTCCCGGCGGCATCCCCCGACGCGGAGACCGCGAAGCCGGGCGCGGCGAGAAACGCGGCGAGGACGGCGGTCGAAAGTCCGGCTGAACGAGGCGTTCTCATGCCGTCATGATACGGGGAAGAGGGCTGCGGGTTCCGGTCAGCGCGTCACGGTGGCGAGCGCCTTTCCGGTCTCGGCGAGCAGCGCCTCGGGTCCCACGGGCGCGCCCGTGGCCTCGATCATCCAGAGATCGGGCGCGATGTTGCCCAGCTTCGCCATGCGCTCGAACTCGGGGCCGATCGCTCCGGCCTTCTCCATCTGCCGCTCGATCTGGAACGCGATCATGTGGCCAATCGAATAGTCGGGCAGATACAGGAACGCGTCGATCATGTGCGAGTACACCGCGAGAAGCGTGACGTCGTTCTCGCCGAGGACGGGAGCGTAGAAGCGGTTCCACACGTCGCGCGCAATCGCGAGCGTCGCTGCCTTCAGCTCGGCGGGCGTGGCCTCGGGGTGCTCGTACATGAAGTGCCAGACGCCCATGTCGACGAGGCCGACCCCCGCGATCTCGTACGCGCCCCAGAACGCGTCGAGCACCTTCTCGGCACGCGCCTTCTCCGAGGGCTTCGCGAGGCCGAGCAGCTCGAGGTCGTGGTCCTGGAACACGAAGGCGAGCGCCTCGGTGAAAGCCGTGTTCGGCACGCCCTTGAGCAGCGGCTCGTCGATTTCGTAAAGGGAGAACGTCTGCTCCACGTTGTGCCCCATCTCGTGAACGGCGATGTTGTAGCCCTTGTAGTTCATCCCGTCCTTCTCGACGCGCGTCCTGAGGTACGCCTTGTAGCCCTTCAGCTCGGCGCCCGACGCATGGCCGGACCCGCGCGCGGGGTGCACTTCCATGCGGGCGGCGACGTACTCGGCCTTCTCTTTCGAGAACCCGAGCTTGGCGAGGAGGTTCGGGATGTCTTTCGCGTACGCCTCGGGCGTGGGGTATTTCGCCCGTACGAGGGCGTCGAGCTCGGCGCCGGACTGGGCGGGCTGAGGCCGGAAGCCGGGATACCAGACGTCGACGGGCGAAAGCTTCCGCCCGAGGCGTTCCTCGATGAGCGCCGCGACTTTCGGCACGAGCGGCGACGACAGAACTTCCTCGAGCATCTTCCTGACGCGCGCCTCGGGGATCTGGCGGTCCTCGTCGAACTTCCGCGCGATGAACGTGGGCGCCGTGGGCGAGTAAGGATCGGCCTGCCTCACGGCGCGAAAATCGGCGAGAAGGGTGGCGTAACGCGTGTCGGGCTCGGGACCGGGGCCCGCTTCTTTCTCGAGGACGTCCACGTCCTCGTAATCCTTCACGGCGGCTGGGTGGACTTCGTTCGTGAACGGATTCCAGTCGACGCTCGGGTTGTCGAGAACGGCCTTCGGGATCGTCTGGTCGACGATGCGCTCCATGACCTTGCGGATCGCGCGCTGCTTCGCTCTCCCGCGCTCTTTGTCGGCGTAATCGGACTTGATCTCGTCGCGCAGGTTCCAGTGCGAGAGGAGCCGCATCTTCGCGGGGAAGAGGCGGACCCCCTTGTCGTCCACGAGGTGGTGCATCCAGATGTTGTACGAGGCGATGTACTGCGCCGAGTCGGATTGAGCCTTCGCGATCGCGAGGTTGACGCTGGCCGGGACGCGCGTCGCGAAGCGGTCGGCGAGGCGCGCTTCGGCCCACTGGCGGCGCGTCCACGCCGAACCGAGGCGGAGCTTCTCCTCGAGCGTGTACACGGGGAAGTTGAGGAGCGTCGTGAACGCGACCTTGTTCTCGAAGAGGTCGTCCGTGAGGTGAGCGCCGGGGTCGTAAGCCGCGAGCGCCTCGTCGAACGGCAGGATCGGACCCCGGTCCAGGTCCACGTGCATTCTGAGATCGCGGCTGGCCTCGCGCATGTGGCCCTCGAGCGAGACGACCGCGGCCGAAAGACGCGTGAACAGGGCGTCGCGCGTGGCGGCGTCGGACGCGGTGTTCGCCCTCGCGAACGCCTCGAAAGCCGCCGCGTCGCCGTCGGCCGGGCGCCAGAGCGCGGCGGCCTGCTTCTTCCCCCGGGCCTGCTCGGGCGTCTCGGCGCGCGCCGCGAAGATGGCGAGTCCGAGGAGGACGAGGAAAAGAGTTTTGCTCCCCTGCTTCTTCATGCGCGGATCTTAACGGCTGACTTCGAAGCAGCGGGTTTCGGTGCTTTTCTATCTCTTCTCTTACTAATAATTTTCTCTTCTTGTCTTCCTATGGCAGAGGGACCGGCGTGATCGACCCCTCCGAGATGTTGAAGGAGGTGCCGCCCCCGTTGTCGAGGGTCAGGATGTAGCTGCCCGGCGCGAGGTTCGAAAGGCGCCTGAATCCGGTCTGGCCGGTCGCGTCGGCGGTAATCGCGATTCGCCCGTCCGTGTTGAACAGCGTGTACGGGTACGGAATGCCCGACGAGTTCTTCAGCGTGCCGCGCATGATGCCGTTCACGAACGACTTCGGGCCGACCGAGATGTCGGCGGAACCGCCCGGCGTGAGACTGACGGGCAGCGGCTGCTGCGAGGGCGCCGTGACGCTCGGAATGTAGAGGGTGGCGTAGCCGCTCGCGTTCACGAAGAGCGCGTACCCGCCCGGCTGGAGCGACGGGATCTCCCCGCTGCCGGTCGAGTCGAGCGCGATCGTGCCCTGGAAGACCGCGTTCTTGTTACCGTCGAGGGCGCGCGCCGAAAGGCTGCGCATCGGGACGCCGTAGATCCCGTCGCGCGCGATGATCCCGATGCCCTGCCCGTGCACGAGGTCGATCGAGAGGTTGTCGGTGCTGCCGTCGTCGGCGGCCGTGATCGTGCGGTTGTCGAACTGGTAGTCGGTCATCTGCGCGTTGAGCGTGTACGACTGGGGCGGGACGTCCGTGAACTGGAAGTGCCCGTTGCTGTCCGTCGTCGCCATGCGCTGCATCGGCGCGCCCGTCCCAGCGGCAGCGGCGAGCGAAACCGTGGCGTTGGAGAGCGGCTGCTTCGTGTCGGCGTCGTTCACGACACCCGACACGCGCGCCGTGGGAAAGATCAGGTCCAGGTTCTGGTCGCTCGTGAGAGAGATCGTCTGGCGGACCTGGGCGCCGCTGCCGGCGAGAGGATCGGACGCGGCGGTGACGGTGTACGAGCCTTCCTGCAGGCCTTGCAGTGTGTAGGCGCCGCTGCTGTCGGTGCGGGTCGTGGCCTGCCTTCCTCCGCCGCCCTGCAGGCTCGCGAGGACCATCGCGTTCGCCGTGGGCTGGCCGGCCTGCGTGACATGGCCTGTCAGGTTGAAGCCGACGTCGAAAACGATCTCCGCTGGGAGCACGGGCACGTCGTCGCTGGCCGTGACCAGCTTCGTCGCGCTTCGCGAGTCGCCGAGACCGTCACCCGCCTGCGCGCGGAGAGTGACCGGGCCCGCCGGCACATTCGTGATCTGGAACGTGCCGTCGCCGCCGACCTTTGTGCTCGCGACGAAGGCCTGAGCGCCGTTCGCGGTCACGGTCGTGCCGTTCTTCCAGTTGTCCGGCAGCCCGGAGACCGCCCCCTGGATGGTGGAGCCCCCGGAAAGCGAGAGGACGATGTCGTTCTTGGAATCGCCCGCCTGAAGGACGAAGTCGGTGAGGTTGCTCGACTGGCCGTTCAGTCCCGCCGAGACGGTGTAGCGGCCGGCCCCGAGGTGGTCGAACTCGAAGTGTCCCTGGCCGTCCGAGGTCGTCGTCTGGCTGCCGCCGAGAATGCGCCCGAAGCCCGCGTCCCCCGCGCCCGCGAGAGCGACCTGTGCGTTCGGAAGCGGCTGGCTGCCGAGCGCGACGATGCCGCTGGCCGAGCCGCCCCCCGTGAGCTTGATCTCGACCGTGCCACCCGTGTCCTTCACGTCGGCCACTTCGCTGCCGTCCGTGTAATCGGGGTTCTTCGCGGTGATCTTTACCTTCCCCGTGGGGATGCCCTCGATCTCGAAATGGCCGTCGGCGTCGCTCGTGATGTCCTGGGAGGGGTCGAGCCCCGAGATCGCGCCCCCGCGACCGCCGAAACCTCCTCCCGGCCCGCCACCGCTGTCGGTCGCCTGGTACGTGATGTTCGCGTTCGCCACGGGACGCCCTGATCGCGCGTCCGTGACGTGTCCCTTGAGGACCATGCCGGGCGTGGCCCGCACCTCGACGCCGTCCTTCACGCCGTTCTCCTCCACGAGGAGGTTCGCGACGCGGGCCGGCTGGTAGCCCTTCGCCTCGACGACCACCGTCCACGTCCCGGCCGGCACGTCTTCGAGCGTGAAGGAGCCGTCGTCGGTGTCGAAATCGCGCTTCTGGCCGATGCCCGTCTGCGCGCCCGCGCCGCGCGCCACGATGCGGATGATGGCGCCGCCGCCACGATCGGGCTCGAACGAGACCGAGAAGTTCTTGAGGGGCTGGCCCGAGCGCGCGTCGAGCGCGGTGCCTGCGATACGGCCAGTGCCCGCGACCACCATCTCGACGTTCGTGGCCGGCGCCACGACACCGCGCTTCTGCGGCCCGAGGCCCGCGCCGCCGAAGACCGAGAGGTTGTAGGCCTGGCCGGGCTTCAGCCCGTCGATCACGAAGAGGCCGTCGGAGGCGGTCGCGAGATCGGTGCCCAAGCCGCCGAGGATGCCGCCTCCCGCTCCGCGACCCCCACCCCCGCCGACGCGCACTATGAAGCCCTCGGCGCCGTCGCCGTTCTTGCGGCGCACGATTCCCGAGAGGCTCGCGCCGGGCCCGAGGGTCACCGCGATCGGGTCCACGCCTTTGTCCGTCACCTTGACGGGATCGACCCGCTCGGTCGCGAAGCCGGGCTTCTTGATCTGGAGCGCGTACTCACCGATGGAGATCCCCTTGACGTGGAACGTGCCGTCGGCGGCGGTTTTCGTCCTCGGGCGCGTGCTCGCGCCTGCCAGGCGCGCGAAGTTCGCGATCATGCCGCCCGCGCCCGCGCGGAAGTTGACGGACGGATCGACCTCGACCTCGACGTCCTGAATCGGCAGGTTGTTGGCGTCCCTGACGACGCCCGAGATCGTCGCGCCGCGGTGCATCACGACCGCCACGTTGGGTTTCGTTCCGCCCGACGGGAGCGACAGGCCAGCCAGCGTCGCGCGCTCGAAGTTGGCGTGGCTCACGAAGAGGTGCTGGTTGTCGCCCGGAGCGAGGCGCGTCGCTTTGAATGTGCCGTCGGCACGCGTCCGAAACGCCGTCGTCTCGCCGCCGCCAACGCGCAACATCCGGCGAATCCCCGCAAGCGCGTTCTCGCCCCCGCGAATGAGCGATCCCCGGGCCGCGGGGATCGGAGCGCCGTTCTCGTCGACGACCTTGCCGATCATCGTCGCCCCCAGCGTCACGGCGATGTCGAGATGCTTCGCCTCGCCGGGCGCGAGCGCGAGATCCGGCTTCACCCACGGCACGTACCGCGCCTCGTCGACCATGAGGCGGTACTTCTGCGTGGGTACTCCCTTCAGGTGGTACGTCCCGTCGGGGCCCGTGCGCACGAGGCGCGCGAAGCCGTTCGCCTTGAGGAGGACTTTGGCGCGCGGCACCACGTGTCCCGTCTTGTCGTCCACCACTTTGCCCTCGAGCGACGCGGGGCGCGCGAGAGTGATCGCGAGCGCCTTGCCCTCGCCGAGCGGCAGCTTGACATCGGGCTTGCGGCCCCAGCCGGCGTCGCCGGCGTCGACGACGATCGAGCCGCGCCCGTCGGGAGCGTGCGGGATCGTGAACCGGCCCTCCGTGTCCGTCTCCACCCAGCGGGTCGTTGCCTTGAGGCTTTCGAGACGCACGAGCGCCGAGGCGACGGGATGCTTCCCTGCGTCGACGACGGTGCCGGTGATCGGGTCGCCCGCGACGACCACGATCGGCCTCGGAATCGTGCCGGCTTTGAGGCCCGTCTGGAGCGTCGGCGCGAGATCCGCCCTTTCGATCGTGATGCGGTTCCCCAGCGCGCTCGCCTCTTCGAACTGAAACCTTCCGTCCTCGCCCGTCACGACTTTCCGCGTGACGACCCGGAATGCGAGGTCATCGCCGCCGGCGACGCCGGCCTCGAGGGAGACTTCTGCTCCCGCGAGCGGCTTGCCGGACGCGTCCACCGCGACGCCCGTGACCCTCTCGCCATGCGGTAGCGTGTGCTCGCCGAGATCCTCGGTCTCGGCTGCGTCGTAGACGTCCTCGAAGAGCACGGGGACGACACCCGCGCCCTCGACCCGCACGCGGAACGTCTTCTCCTTGCCAGGCTCGGAGGGAACGGCCAGGACGAACGCGCCGTCGGCTCCGGTGACGGCCGAGGCGATCGGCTTCGGGACCTCGCTCCCTTTCATGGCGCGGCGCGCTTCGTCGCCCGGCGTCTCCCACGGCACCGCGCTGACCGTGAGGCCACCCACGGGCTTGTCGGCGCGATCGCTGACGAGGAGCCGCCCGCGGATCTCCCCGGCGCGCGCGGCGCCGGCCGAAAGAGCGAACGCGAGAAGCAGGAGCAGGGAGAAGCCGCGGCCCATCCCGCGAGCGCCGGAATGACGATTTCGAAGCCGTCTCATCGGAGAACCTCCACGCCTAACTGACCCGGACCGGAACGTTCCTTTTCTCCCGAGCAACTCCAGGGCCAGGCCGGAGCCCGAAGAGGCCCGCGCGCAGCCCCGGGGCCGAAAGCATCCTCGTATGACGCACGAAATCCCGAAAGGTTACGCCTTCTTGGCGAAACGGTCCGTGCCTGTCCTGAGCCGGACTGCTATCGCCGTAGGCGCTGCCGTGACAAGCTTCATGCAGTGCTCGTCCGCCGCGATGTTTTTGAGAAATACTCACGCGACGTGTGGAACACTTCGCGCGACGGCTCAAGGGAGGGCTCGTGCCTTCGGACTCACAGGCTTACGGACACCTGAGGCCGCCCGCGTGAGCGCCGAGCCACCCCTCGGGACGGGTCCCGCGTACCGGCTGTGGGCGGCGACGTACGACATGGAAAACCCGCTCACGACGATGGACTCGCTCGCCGTCCGGTTTTTCTCGCACGACATCGCAGGGAAGAGTCTCCTCGACGCGGCCTGCGGCACCGCGCGCCGGCTCGTGTTTCCGGAGGGGCACGCGCCGAAGAGCGCCTGCGGGGTGGACCTCGTCTTCGAGATGCTGGCGGCCGGCCGCCGCGACCCGGCGCGGCCGCACACGACCGCGGGCGGCGACCTCCGGGCGCTGCCCTTCGGCGCCGAGCGCTTCGACGTTGTGTGGTGCCGGCTCGCGGCCGGGCACCTGCTGAAGATCGCGCCGCTGTACCAAGAGTTCGCGCGAGTCCTTCGCAAGGGCGGATACGCCGTCGTGACGGACTTCCATCCGGACGCCATCCGGCGCGGGCACGCGCGTGCGTTTCGCGACGCCTCCGGAGCCGCGCACGTCGTCGAGCACGTCGTGCACGACGCGGACGCCCACGAGGCCACGGCGCGCGAGGCGGGGCTCACCTTCGACGCCGCGGGCTCGCTCGGCGTCGGCGTGGAAGTGCGGCCCTTCTACGAGCGCGCGAAGAAGCTGGATCGGTACGCGGCGGACCTGGGCCTGCCGCTGCTCCTCGCGCTGCGTTTCCGGAAATGAAGCTGCGCCTGAGGCGAGAAACGCGACACGCGGCGTTCCGTCTCGTGCCGGACCTTCGCCGTATCATCGCGTGACATGGCCGACGCGCCCGTTCTCGTCCTCGGCGAGGGCGAGCTTCACCAGAACGAGACGTTCGGCCGCGGCACGGTGAACCGCGGCGCCGTCCTACTCGACTGCACGTGGGACGGGGGCGTCTTCGAGTCGGGCGTCATGGCGGGCGGGCTCTTCCGGTCCGGCACGTTCCTCGGCGGCGTGTTCTGGGGCGGCGTGTGGCTAGGCGGTACGTGGACAGGGGGAGCGTGGGAGCGCGGCTTCGGCCCCGACGGAAAGTACCATCCCCGCACCGTGCACCCTTGAAGGTCGTCCTCGCTGCGGCACACCGGTACCCCGACCTCGCGCGCCTTTGGTTCCGGTCCGTGGCGCGGGATCTCCTGCCCGCCTTCAGAAGCGCCGGTGCCGACGTGGAGATCCTTCTCTTCCGCGACACGACGCCCGAGGGCTTCGAGCCGAGGACCTTTCCCGGCGCGACGCTCCTCGCCCCCTCCTTCGAGGCCCTCGATGCCGTCGAGTTCTACGAGGCGGCGCTCGAGCGGCAAGGAGACGTCCTTTTCCTCCTCGACCCGGGCGTCTTCGTGCTCGACGGCGAGTGGGTCGCGTCGCTTCTCGGCTACTTCGAGGATCCGACGGTGGCGGCGGTCTCGCTGCTCCCCCGCACCGGGCCGCCCGACGTTCTCGCGCTCCTCGCGCGGCGCGCGGTGTATCGCACGCTGAACGCGCCCGTCTTCGCGCCGTCCTTCGAGGCGCTCGAGAGATGGCCGCACGCCATCTACCGCCGGCCGGGGGAGCGCGCCGCCATGGCCCTGCGCGCGCGCGGCAAGAAAATCGTCGACGCGCCTCCCGCACCAGCTCCGCGCCTCGCGGATTTCAGCGCCGCGACCGCGATCCGGATCGCGCGTGAGACGTACGGCGGAGTCCTGGGCCCGCGCTTCGAGACGCTCCTCGCAGAAAAACCGGACCTCGCGGCGGGCGCGTACGAGAACCTCCTTCTCGGCGCGCTGTTCCGCGCCGTCTTCGGCACGCCGTATGCCGCGGCGAGCGGGCCGACGCCCTTCGCGGCCCCGGACGAGGACACGCACCTCTCGGGAAGCGCGACTGCCGAGGAGCTTCGCGCGGCGCTCGCGGCGATCCGCGACCAAAGGGCGTTCCGGCACCTCGTCGCATCCTTCGAAAGGTCGAATCGCGCGCTGACCTGGCTCGCGGCTCGCGAGGGGCTGACCCGGGGGGCGCTGCGCGTACCGCTCGTCCTCCCTCGGGCGCGCACCCTCGAGGCCCGCGTGCGGGCCGCCGCGAGGCGCTTCGTCGGGAAGAGCTAGGACGAGCTGTTCATCGACGTGACTGAATGGCGGAGATTACTTCCAGCGCCCTTCAGCCCAGTACCAGCCGTCGCTGATCGTCTCCTTCTGGAAACCGGTCTCCCGGCATGGAGTTCGCACGAGCCGTGCCATGTACACTGCAAAAAGGCGCTTTCAGCGCCCGAGGCACGCCACATGAGACGACTTTTCGAGGTCCGAGGTTTGCCCGCCCGCGTCATGATGGTGGAGCTGCTCACGGTTCTTCTGGCGGCGCCGATGAGCGCGGGCCTCGTCTTCGTCCGCGTGAATACGCTCCCCGGGGCCGACGCGGCCGCGCTCGCCGGAAGCGGCGCGACCCTCTGGGCGGCCACGCCGCGCGGCGTCTGGCGTCTGGACGCCACCGGCACGTGGACTCTCGACGGGCTCTCGGCGCAGAAGATCTCTTCGGTCGCCGTCGCCGATACCGTTTACGCCGCCGACGGAGAGAACGTGTGGCGCCGCGGCGCCGACGGAACGTGGAGCACCGAGCCTCTCCCCTCAGGGCTCGTCTTTCCCTCGCTCCTCGCGACGGACGGCACCGCCGTGTGGGCTGCGGGCGTCGGCGTCGCGAAGCGCTCCTCGGGGGCCTGGGCTTTACTCGCGAATCCGGGCGGACTCGTGACGGCCGCGTTCTTCTCGGCCGTGTCCGGCGATCTCGTGGTCGGCCTGCGCGGCGGCGCGGCGCAGTACGCCGGCGCAGCGGTCACTCCGATCTCGACGGGAATTCCCGCCACGTCCACGGTTCAGGCGCTCGGTCTCGCGAACGGCACGCGGTACGCGGGCACCGACCAGACGCTTTACTCCTTTTCCGGCGCGAGTTGGACAGTGGTGTCCGGCTTCGGGGCGCACGACGTGCGTGCCGTCGCGGGCTCGAACGGCACGGTGTTCGCCGCCACCGCCGATGCGGGAGTCCTCTCCGGCGCGATCTCATGGGCGCCTGTCAACGCGGGCCTCCTCGTCGCGTCGGCCAAGAGCTTCGCGACGCTGGGAAGCGACCTCTACGTCGGCACGGCCGGCGCCCCCGTCTCCCGCTTTTTCGGCGGCTCGTGGAGTGCCGTGGGAACCGGGCTCTACGCGGCCTCCATCTCGGACGTGAAAACCGTCGCGGGCACGACGTTCGCGGCCGCGCACGGGGCCGGCCTCGCCGTGGCCTCGCCGCCCGGAGGGAATTTCGCCCCGGAGGGCTGCGGGAACGCGAGCGCGATCACAGGCAACTCGGTGAGCCTTTTCGCCGCGACGAACTGCCACCTTTACGCCTGGGCGCTCGGGCCGGGCTTATCCGCTCCGCCCTCGACCGTCGAGGCGGGCCTTCCTCTCGGCGTCGCCATCACGTCCCTGGCGGCGGTCTCCGACGGCAGCATCGCCGGCGGCACGTCGAGCGCGGGAATGTGGCGGCTCGTGGCCAGCACGTGGTCGTCCGACAACGCGGGCCTGCCCGCGAGCGGAGCGGTCCAGGCGACGCGCGAGGTGGCCGGGAACCTCTACGCCTCCGTCGGAGGGAGCTTTTTCGTCCGCGCGCAGGGGACCTGGCAGGCCCTCGCCGGCGCGCCGGCGAACGTTCAGGCCCTCGCCGGCGACGCGAGCGTGCTTTTCGCGGCGCCCGTGTTCGGCGGAGTTTTCTCTTCGACGGGCCCGTGGCGCGAGGACGACTTCGGCGCGAGCACGGCGTTCGTCTCGTCGCTCGACGTGGGCGGCGGGATGGCATTCGCGGGCGCCGGCACGGCGGGAGTCCTCCGCCGGATCGCCGGCGGCTGGCAACCCGAGAATGCCGGGCTTCCGCCGGGCGCCGACGCGCGTGTCGTGCAGCGGAGCGACGACGGATCGAATCTGTACGCGGGCACGGCAGGCAGCGGGCTTTATCTGGCGTCGACCCTTTCCTCAGCGAAATACCTTCCCGTCGTTCTCGACCTCGTCGGCGCCACCGGAGCGCGCTTCCAATCCGACCTCACGCTCGGAAACCGCTCGAACGCGCCCATCGCGGTGACGGTGGGTTTCGTGCCCGCGCCCGACTTCGGCCTGCCCACGGGCAGCGGTACCGTCTCCGTGGTTCTTTCGCCCTCCTCGGAGCTTCACGTGCCGGACGCTCTCCAGTTCTTCCGCGACCGCGGCCTAGCGATCACACCCGGCCCCTCCGGCACGGCCGGCTCGGTCTGGATCGCGGCCGACCCGCAAGCGCTTCCCGCGGCCGCGACCGATGCCGTCTACGCGTTCTCCCGCGCGTACACGGAAAGCGCCGCCGGTAGCTTCGGCACGTTCCTCGACGCACCGTCCGACCTCGAGGCAGCCGAGGACGAGGGCGCGATCTACGGGCTACGCAGCATCTCCGGCACGTCCCGGTCGAATCTCGCGGTCGGGTACGTTTGGGGCCGCGCCGGGGCGGTCACGCTCTCTATCCAGGTGTACGACCAAAGCGGCGCGGCCTCGGGCTCTCCGATCGTCACGACTCTGAATCCAGGCGAGTGGAGGCAGTTCAACGGGATTCTTGGTCTCGCGGGACTGCCCGACGGCGCCTACGGCTACGCGAAGATCACGCGGACGAATGGAAGCGGCGCCTGGACGGCATACGGTGTCGTGAACGACGCGAGGACCTCGGACGGCTCGATCCTTCCGCTGTACCGGCCGGGCGGCCTCGCGGCCGGACGCACGCTCGTCGTGCCCGTCGTCCTCGACGTGTTCGGCGCCGCCGGCTCGCACTACACCACCGAGCTCACGGTCGCGAACGACGGCAATTTTTCGACGCCCGTGGACCTCGTCTACCAGCCGGCGCCGAACTTCGGGTCCTCGACGGGCGTCCCGGTCGTCACCTTCACGCTCGCCGCACACCAGCAGGCCACGATTCCGGACATCCTCGCGTACCTGAGGTCGAAGGGCGTCAACATCCCTGACCCCTCGACCGGTCCTCAGGCCGGCTCGCTTTCCGTGGCGTTCCGGAATCTCGGCAACCTCGACACGCCGAACACGGTCGCGCTCGCGCGCACGACGACGCCGAACACCGATACGGCCACGGGCGGCGCGTTCGGTGTCGCGTATCCTGCCGCGGCGAAGGGGGGCGGCGCACGCGCCTCGGCGCTCGTGCCGGGCCTCGCGAGCGACGCTTCCGTGCGCTCGAATCTCGCCGTCGTCCATTTGGGTGGCGGGTCGGAGCTCCCGCTCGCGCTGTCCGTGCGCCTTTACGACGCCACCACCTCTCAGGCCGTGGGCAGAGAGATCACCGTCACACTGCAGCCGGGCGACTGGACGCAGTGGTCGGGCATCTTCGACATCGCGGGCGTGCCCGCCGGCACGACGGCGGCTTACGCGGTCATCACGCGCGTCGCGGGCGACGACACATGGCTCGCCTATGGCGTCCTGAACGACGCGAAGACGTCCGACGGCAGCATTCTCCGGATGCTCCCGGCCGGCGAATACTGATCGGACAAAAGAGGCTGTTCAGGGCTCCGGGTCGCTCCGCGCGAGGACGAAGCGCTGGAGTAGGAGCGCGACCGCCGCCAGGCACGCCGCGAGGCCGACGAACGACGCGACACGGTAAAGGCCGCCGAGCTGCGCGAGGTCGAAGAGGAAGCACTTCAGGATCGTGACCACGAGAAGGACGAGCGCCGCGATGCGGGCCGGGCGGCTCTTGACCAGAAGGCCCGCGACGAGAAGCGCGATCGCGAAGAGCGCCCACGAAAGCGTGTACGCGAGCCCCTCGGACAGGGACGACGAGAGGACGTTGAACGAAGGCGCGCTGCCCTCGGCGAAAAAGTCGGCGATCTCGAGGTTCAGGAGGACGAAAAGGAGCGCTGTCCCGCCTGCGGGCAGGAGGCGGACAGCCCCGCCGTACGGAACAGATTCCGTCCGGCGAAAGAGCGCGAACCCGATGAAGAACGCCGCGGCCGCGGCGGTGTAGACCGCGAGGTACCAGTTCCAGACCGGCGTCGGCGTTCGCGGGTGATAGGCCAGGACGGCGGGGTTGAACGCGAGGCGCACGAAGGCGGCTCCGAAGAGCGTCAGCGACCAGAGGACGAGCGCGCGGTGCGGGATACGCCCCCACAGCCACGCGAGGGCCGCGCCGAGGAGCGCCCAGCCCAGCGTCAGCCACTCGCGCTCGAACTGGAGCGGGATCGCGACGGTCACGAAGGCGAGCGCAACCCCGGCGACGAGAGCGAGCCGGCCGCGATTCTCTTCGGGCGGCACGCCGAGCGTCAGGAGGCGCGCGAGGAGCGCCGCCAACCCGAGCGCGAGAGCGAGCGGAAGGAGGCCGATGATGCGGTGGAAGCCGCCGCCGTCCTCGAGCGCGACGCGAAACAGCGGGAAAAGGGCGACGCTCACGAAAACCGCGAGGAGATACGGCTCCGACGAGCGCGCGGCACGCCTGCCGAGGACGATGGGGTGGACCAGGCAGACGATCCAGATGCCCGCGCCGAGGATGAGCGCCTGATCCCAGCGGTCGTGGCGCGGCGGCCCGAGCCGCCAGACGTAAGCGGCCAGGACCGCCAGCGCTCCCCCGAGGAGAGACACGTTCGGAATTTCGGACGCGGCCGCCACCGCGAAGAGGGCGACAAGGAAGAGCGCGAGCGCGGTGAGATGGACGGTGACATTCGGCGCGCCGGACGCGAGCGACGTCGTGATCGCCGCGGCCTCGGCGAGCACGAGACCGACGACCGCCGCGCGCGCGAACTCGCGCCGGCTGTCCAGGACCCAGGCCCCGACGCCCCAGAGCGCCAGCGCGACCGCCGCCGCGACCGCGGCCGCGGGCCAGGGCGCGCGCGTCGCGACCAGGGCGAACGCGATGACGGCGCTCTGGCCCAGCGCGAGGGCGCCCGCGTGCACCTCCGACGCGCCGTCGCGCCGTGCCGCGAACCCCGCGGCGACGGTAACGAGCGCGAGGGCGGCCGCGGCTCGCGGGTCAGGCGGTAGAGACAGGCTTCTTTGCGTCGCCACGAAGAGCAGCAGGACGTGCCCGAGAAGACCGAGTGCCGCGAGGCGCGCCGCGAGCGGTGCATTCTCCCGCAGGCGTCCGGCGAGGGCGGGCGCGAAGAGGTAGAAAAGCGAAAATCCCACGGCAGCGGTCAGCCCCGGTTCCATGAGGTCCGGCGTCATCGACTTCACGAACCACGCGCCGAGGACGGCGAGCGTCGCGATCCCGCCCACGGCATGCAAAAGAGCGAGCCCGCGGAACACGGCGAGCACGAAAAGCCCGGCGTCGAGAAGGGCGAGGAAGCCGAAGAGGAGCCCCCAGTGCTCTCCATACGCACCGACGCCCGCGACGTAGAGCGCGAACAGCGAAGGCAGCGCTGCCGCGACGGCCGCCGTCCTTCCGAAGACGTCCCCGGCCGCGCCCGGCTCGCGGCTCGCGAGCGCCGGCCCCGCGGCAAAGACGAGCGGAAACACGAGGAAGATCCCGGCCGCGAGGCCCAGGTTCTCTCCCGCGAGGAAGCGGACGACCCAGCCCCACTGGTAGCACGTCGTGAAGACCAGGCTCGCGACCGAGAGGAGCGCCCACCGTTTCCGGAGCGCCACCCAGGCGAGCCCCGCGTTGAGGAGCAGGAGGTACGAGAAGAGCTCGATCGGGCGGTCTTCTCCCATCGACAGGAGCGCGGGCGTCGCGAAGCCGCCGAGGAGCCCGAGCACGGCGATGAACAGGGAGTCGCGCCGCAGCGCGAGCACGACGGCGAGCGCCGCGACGACCGCCATCAGGAGGAAGGCGGGGACGACGCCGACGAGGTTCCACCGGGCATGCCCGGCGAAGACCGTGGCAAAGAGAATCGCGAGGCCCGCCGCGTCGAGGGCGTTCGCGGTGACGGCGTAACGGCGCGCGGCCTCGAGCTCGCAGGCGACGAGAAGGCCGATCCCCACGAGAAGGCCGATCGCCATCTGCACCGGCGGCGACAGCCACCCGTGGTCGATCGAATAGCGCAGGAAAAGGACCGCGCCGATCGTCAGGAAGACTCCGGCGATCCACGAAAAGAGCTTCACGCCGACGAAGCTCTCCCAGTCGATTGCAGCGTGCGCCGCCTCATGCGGCGCGACCGGAGGCTTTTCTGCTCCCTCGCGCACGCCTGCGGTTGCGCCAGGAGGCTGGGCAGGAGTAACGGCATCGGTGGTTTGCTTAGAAGGGTGAATGACCGGAGGAGCGAAGGCGACCGGCGGGGCGGCCTGGGTCTGCGCATCGACCGCAGGCGACGTAACAGGTGTTACGGGCCGAGAGGGAGCAGAAATCTTCCGGACGTCTTCTCTGAGAGACTTGACTTCCCATTCCAGCAGCGCGACCCGCTCCGCGTCGCGGGCGACGCGTTCGCGCAGCCACGCGCCGAAGGCGAGCGCCGCGAGTCCCAAGAGGAGCGCAAGCAGGATCACGTCGTCAGGGCCGCGTCAGGCGGCCGCCCTCCGGAGCGTGAAGATCCGGTCGTAGAGGAGTATGAGAATCGTCGTGCCGAAACCGATCGCCGAGAGCAGGATCCACATGCCGGCGGGGTTTCCCCCCTTTATGTAGTGCTCGACGAGATAGCCCGAGAGCCGTCCCCCCACGAAGGCGCCGATCGCGACGGGCAGGAAAGCGAAGCCCATGAACGTGCCGGTCTGCTCCTTAGGCGCGAGGTCCGCGACGTACTCGTAAAAGCGCGGCGCCTGCATGGACTCGCCCAGCGCGAACAGGAGCATCGCCACGACGACGCCCTGCCAGCTCTGGCTGAACGCGATGACGAGCCACGACGCGCTCGCGACCGCGAAGCCGCCGGCCATCGCGCGGATGGGGCGGAGCTTCTTCATGAGCGCCGTCACCGGAACCGTGAAGAAGATGATCCCGAGGGCGTCGACCGTCTCGAGCAGCTCGAACCGGCCGATCTTCAGGACGTCCGTCACGTAGAACGGGAGCGCATAGAAGATCTGCCAGAACATGATCCAGAAGCCCGAGAAAATGACGAGGAACGTGATGAAACGCGCGTTCCGAAAGACGAAAACGGCGTCCGAGAAGACCCGGCCGAACGTGCGGCCCTCGCGCTCTCCCGCGGGCTCGCGGTAGAAGAGGAGCGTCCCGAGAACAAGGAGCCCGGCCACGGCCGCCGACATGACGAGTACCTCGGCGATCCCGAAGCGCGTCCTCACCTCGCTGGCCAGGATCGGCCCGAGGAATCCGCCGATGTTCACGAGCGTGTAGTAGATCGAATAACCGAGGCCCTTCGTCTCTTCGTTCGTCGTACGCGCGACCGTACCGACGATGCAGGGCTTGATGAGCGAGCCGCCGATCGCGGTCACGACCAGCGCGAGCACGACGAACGCTTTCTTCCCGAGGGCGTCGACGAAGGGCTGCCCCGCGGGCAGCCCCGCGAGGCCGATGAGCGTGTATCCGGCGCAGAAGATCGTGAAGCACGCGAGGAGGCTTCTCTTGAAGCCGAAGCGGTCCACGACGACGCCCGCCAGGATCGGAAGCCCGAACACGAGCCCCCCGTAGATGCCGACGAGGTCGTTCCCGGTCGTCCCGAGCCCCACGGCCCGGTTCAGATAGACGGCGAGGACGGCCTTGCTGCCGTAGAACGCGAACCGCTCGAACAGCTCGAGGGTATTCGCCACCCAGAACGTGCGAGTGAACCCCGTCCTGAGGACGCGGAGGCGCTCGGAAAGGCCCACGGTTTTCGTGTATCTCCGGAGCGCATCTTCACGGGGCGGCCGGGGGACGTCAACCGCGTTTCCCTGCACTGTGCGGTCGAGTAGACTTTCCGGGTCGGAGGATCCGCCGCATGGGCATGTACATCATCGCCGAGCCATGCATCGGGACGAAGGACACCGCCTGCGTCGAAGTCTGTCCCGTCGACTGCATTCACCCGAAGAAGGACGAGGCCGGCTTCGCCGAGGCGACGATGCTCTACATCGACCCGAACACGTGCATCCAGTGCGGCAACTGCGAGCCCGTCTGCCCCGTAAAGGCCATCTTCACGGAAGAAACCATCCCGGAGAAGTGGGCGCACTACCTGAAGATCAACGCGGACCACTACGCCTAGGAGCCCGTCTGAGTAATCCTCGCCCGCGAACCGGCGTTCCTCGAGCGGTGAAGGGGGGCGGGGGGAAACACGACCGTGTTTCCCCCATTTCTCGCAGCTGCTAGCGCGCCCCTCTCTGGTCGCGGGCGGAGCCCGCGGCGCGCTAGCTCGAGAAACGTCGGTTCAGTCGTCGTCGCGCGACAGGAGGTAGCCGACGACGATGCCGACTCCGAGCGCGGCGATCGCCATGACGAAAGCGTTCTCGCGGCCGACCCGGTCGACCGCCTTCCACCGGTGCGCGAGCTCCTTGCGGATGCGCTTTCCCTGAACGCCGGCTTCGTCGAGGACGTCTTCAACGCGCTCCGCCACATCCCGTGCGAGGTCCTGTCCCCTCTCGCCGGCATCGGAGAGGCCCTCGCGCATCGACCCGAGGATGTCGCCAACCCGTGTACGTGCCATGTTGAGTCTCCCTGCGCCGCCGGACGCGGCCCGGACCGATCTTACTCCCGTAAAGCGCCTCCGATAGACTGCGCCGCTCGTGGACGCGCGCGAAATTCTCATACAGCTTTATCGCGCTGCGGTCGCGACCGTCGATCCGGCGGCCCTCGTTTCCGAGGCGCTCGGGCGCCGCGGGGCCGGGGTCTTCGTCCGCTCCGTGTCGTCGCGCGCGCGGCGCGAGTTCGTCTTCGCTCCCTCGCGCGTCGCGGTGCTGGCCGTAGGCAAGGCGGCGGTCCCGATGGCCGCCGCCGCGCACACGACGCTGGGCTCGCGCATCGACGAGATGCTCGTCGTCGCGCCCGACGACGCTCCCTTCCGCACCCTGCCTCCCTCGACGCGCACGATCGCGGCGCGTCATCCCCTTCCCGACTCGGGCAGCCTCGTCGCGGGCGAGGCGGCACTTTCGCTCGCTCGCTCGCTCGGCAAGGGCGATCTCTTCGTCGTCCTCCTCTCGGGAGGCGGCTCGAGCCTCCTGTGCGCGCCCGCGCCGGGAATCTCGCTCGAGGACAAGTCGAAGACGGGGGCGCTGCTTCTGGCGGCGGGCGCGCCGATCGCCGACGTGAACGCCGTGCGCGCCGCGCTGTCGCGCGTCAAGGGCGGGCGTCTCGCAGCGGCCGCGGGCAGCGCCGACGTCGTGACGCTCGTGCTTTCCGACCTCGGCGACGCCGGCTGGCACCTCGTCGCGTCGGGCCCGACGCTCGGCTGGCCGACGCGGCCGTCCGAGGCTCGCGCGATTCTCGAGCGGTTCCGGATCGGGCCGCTCGTGCCTCCGTCCGTGCGCGCGCACCTCTCGTACGGGCACGAGCCCGCGCCGACGCGGCCGGGCGGGCCGCGCTGGAGCGCGCTCCTCGCGGACGTGCGCACGGCGCTCGAAGGAGCGCGCGTCGAGGCGCTGCGCCTCGGTATCGAGCCGCGCGTCGTGCACGAGCTTCTCTCGGGCGAGGCGCGCGTCGCGGGCGGCCGTCTCGCATTCGCGGGCGCGACCGCAGGAGACCTGAGGCGCCAGAGGTCCGCGCTCGCGCCGAGACGCCACGTGACGATCCTCGGAGGCGAGACGACCGTCACGGTGAAGGGTCACGGCCACGGCGGCCGAAACCGCGAGGTCGCGCTCGCCGCTGCCCGCGAGATGGCGGAGGCTCCCGGCATCGCGATCCTCTGCGCGGGGACGGGCGGCGTCGACCACGAGCCGGACGCCGCCGGCGCCTTCGTCGACGGCACGACGCTCGCGCGCGCCGAGGCGCTGGGACTCGATCCCGTGCGCGCTCTCCTCGACAACGACACCGGCCCGTTCTTTCGGGCGCTCGGCGACGCGTTCTCCCCCGGGCCGACCGGCACGAACGTCGGAGACGTCGCGTTCGTTCTCGGCCCTCCCGTCGCCGAGGACGATTCGCCCGCCGTCTCCCGGCCGGCATAAGATTCCCGGAGGAGAAGAGGATCGGATGCCGGGTGTCTTGACCGTTCGCGACGAGGGTGTGGCGCGGCGATACGTTTTCGAGCAGCAGGCAGTCGTCGGGCGCGACCTGGACTGCGACATCCCCCTCGCGAGCCGCTCGGTCTCGCGCCGCCATGCCCTCGTGGAAAAGACGCCGAACGGCTGGGTCGTGCGCGACCTCGGCAGCGCGAACGGGACGAGCGTGGACGGCGCGCGCGTTCGGGAGGCGCCGCTCGTCACGGGGGCGGCCGTGCGCTTCGGGGAGGTCGACGCCGCCTTCGAAATCGAGTCGCGCGAGGCGACGAGCGCCGAGCGCCTCATCTCCTCGCTCTCCATCGCGCCCGTGCGCAAGGCGCGCCCGGTCGCCGTGTTCCTCGTGACGACCGTGGGCGTGATCCTGCTGGCGGCCGCGACGATCTGGGCGCGCTATTGCGACCGCGCCCCGGCGAAAGCCAGCGCCGCGTCGCGTGCGCCGACCCTCATCGGGAGCTGACGAGAGGACGCCTTTCGCGCAGCCTGAGGTCGCGTCAGGAGGCGAGAAACGAGAGCAGCGCGCGGTAGGCAGGCTCGCTGCACAGGTTCATCGGAATCGTCTTCCACGCGTAGAAGACGGAGAGGGGCGCGAGGACGGCGAGAACCGCCGCGGCGAGGCGCGGCCGGCTCCAGACGTCGCGCCACGCCACGACGACGGCGAAGGGGGCGACCGTCAGGTAGTACCGGGCGAGGTCGCGTTCCCGGAGGAGCGAAAACAGCGTCACGTGCGCCGCGATGAGACCCGCCTCGAGCCGGTCTCCCTTCGCGAAAAGCCGCGCCGCGCACAGAACGAAGAACAGGTGCAGACCCAACAGCATTTCCGCAGTCTCCCAGTCGTTTCGGGCGGCCATCTCGCCGATGAACGCGAACGGGAGACACAGGCGGCCCGCTCCTCCGGCGCTGTCGGCGTGGACGTGGAAGAGCGCGAAGAAGTCGCTGAAGAGAAACCGATACCACGAGAAGAGCAGGAGGAGCGGAATGGCCGCAAGCGCTCCACCGAGAAGCGCAGTCTTCGCGCGACCCGAAAAGAGGAGCGCCATGCAGAGGACGGCCACGACGAGGACGCCGTTCGTGCGTGTGACGGTCGCGAGAGCCGCCGCGAAGAGCGCCCAGTCTACGCGACCCCGGCGCCACGCCAGAACGGCGAGGACGACGAGGAGCGACATGAGCGCTTCGCTCGCCCCGAGCGCGCGGTACAGAAACATCCGCGCGGGCAGGAAGAGAAACGCGAGGACCGCGACGAGGGCCGGGATCTCCGGAGCCACGTCCTTCGCGTACACGGCGAACGCCGACGCCGAGGCCGCGGCGAGGAGCCCCGTCGCGAGAAAGAGGCCCGCCTTCCAGCCGCCGAAGAGCGAACAGGCCCGCAGGACCAGGGGATAGAGCGGCGTGTGCGCCGTGAAATAGGAGGGCGTCAGCGCGTAACCCGGGAGAGGGTTCTGAACCGTGGGCACGTAAAGAGCTTTCGCGACGACGAGGTAGTTCGGGCCGTCGAAGTGGCGCACGACGACGTCCATGCGCGAAAGGAACGGCCCCCAGGCGAGGACCAGCGCGAACACCGCGAGAAGAGCCGCGAGAAGGGAGGTACGCCGGGACACGTACGAGCCTAACATCGCCAGCGCGCCGCTTGCTTCGCAAGCGACCTCAGTTGGGCGCGCTAGCCGCTGCGAATGATGGGGGAAACACGGTCGTGTTTCCCCCCGACCCCTTTCACCGCTCGAAAGACGCAAGTCGTTGGTGAGGATTACTCGACGGGCGAAATCCGGCGCTCGACGCGGAAGCGACCCGCGCCCGCCGAAACAAGGACCAGGAAATCCCCGCCGTAGCCGGGCGCGAGGGGCGCGGCGCCGCCGAGCCACGCCTTCGCTTCCGCGGAGAGGTTGGACTCGGAGACTGCGAGGAAGCCGTCCGCCGTCGCGAGTCCGCGCGCCGCGAGGCTGGCGAGCGCCTTCTTCCAGCCGTCCTCGCCGCCCGGCGGGGCGACGACGAGAAGCCGGCCGCTGAGATCGATCTCGGTCTTGCCGAGGAAGTCCGTCAGGTCGCCCACCTCCGTGACGCCTCCGCGCGTCCCGCGTGGAGACGAGCCTGAGAAGCCGGGCCGCGTGGACGCGACGTTCAGGCCCACGTCCGCGAGAAACGGCGGAAGGCCGCCGCCTCCGATGACGTGCGCGTGGCGCACGAGGACGTCGAAAAGCCGGTCCCGCGTGTCGAGCGGAATCGCGTCGTACGCTTTCACGTCTACTTTCGCGAGCGAGCCATCGGCGAGCGCATGAAGCGTGCCCAGAATCGCGACGAAATTGAGACGCACGAGCGTGTTCGCCTCGTCGGGTCCGAAAAAGCCTCCCGACTCGATGAGGAGCGTCGGCGTGCCCCAGCGCGTCATCGAATCGCCGAAGGCGCGCGCCGTGTAGTCCATGTCATAACGGGCCACGCGATCCTTCGCCCACGGTTCGAGAAGCCGCTGGACGAGGACGGCCATCCGCATGGTCGTCCGGCGCCCTTCGTTCACGGTGAACGCGTCGTCGAACGGAACGGAAAGAAGCGAAATCGCGACCTGCCGGCCGTTCTTCCCCGCCGTCACGTTCGGGCTGTGGTTGTGCAGGTTGTATCCGACGGAGGGCTTGAGCCGGTCGCGCACGGACTTGAGAAACCGCCCCTCGGGCGTCTGTAGGCGCAGCGCGTCGCGGTTGACGTCGATGCCTTGTGCGTTCGTACGGCGCGTCCGTGCGGCGCCGTCCGGATTGAGCATCGGGATGATCGCGAGCGTGAGGCGAGAGACCAGTCGCTCCGTGTCGGGCGTCTTTTGCGTCCTTCCGAGATACTCGAGGATGTCGAGGAGCGCGCTCGTCGCCGTGGGCTCGTCGCCGTGCATCTGCGACCAGAGGAGGACCGTCGTGGGGCCGCCGCCGACGACGAGCAGGGGAATGTCCCGTCCCTCGGCCGAAACGCCTTCCTCGGCGATCGAGAAGAGCCCTGGGTATCGGGCAGCGATCGCGGCGAGCCGCGCGCGCAGCTCCTCGTGCTTGAGGGCGAACGGCGAGACCTCGACCGTGTGCGGCCACGCTTCCCACAGCGCGGACGCATCCGCGCCGGCACCGCGAGCCGGCCGCGTGGAAAGAGCCGCGAGAAAGGCGGGAACCGCGAGAACGAAAAGGAGTGAACGAGCGGCGTGCGTCCAGCGAACGAACATGAGACCGCGATTGTAGATAATCGGGGACAGCGTCATGCGCTTCGCACCCGGCTCGCGCCTCGGGGCCTACGAGATTCTCGGCCCTCTCGGGGCCGGAGGCATGGGCGAGGTCTGGCGCGCGCGCGATACGCGCCTCCAGCGTGAGGTCGCCCTGAAGATCCTGCCCGAGGCATTCGCGCAGGACGCCGACAGGCTCGCGCGGTTCACGCGCGAGGCGCACGTCCTCGCGTCCCTGAATCACCCGAACATCGCCGCGATCTACAGCTTCGAGGAGATCGACGGCGTCCGCTTCCTCGTCCTCGAGCTCGTGACCGGCGAGACGCTCAAGCAGCGCATCGTGCGCACGCCGGTTTCCATGGACGAGGCGCTGCGCTTCGCGCTCCAGATTGCCGACGCGCTCGGGGCCGCGCACGGCAAGGGCATCCTCCACCGCGATCTCAAGCCCGCGAACGTGAACGTGACGCCGGAGGGGAAGGTCAAGCTCCTCGATTTCGGCCTCGCGAAGGCTTTCGCGCTCGGGACCGCCTCTCCCGACATCTCGCTCTCGCCAACGCTCGACGCCGACCCGACGCGCCAGGGTGTCGTTCTCGGGACAGCCAGCTACATGAGCCCCGAGCAGGCGCGCAGCCGCGCTCTCGATGCGCGGTCGGACCTCTGGTCGTTCGGCTGCGTCCTCTACGAGATGCTCGCGGGGAAGAAGGCGTTCGACGGCGAGAGCTTGTCGGACATCCTCGTCGCGATCCTCGACCGCGAGCCAGACTGGGCCGCCCTGCCGCCCGCGACACCGCCCCCGCTGCGCGACCTCCTCAAGCGCCTCCTCCAGAAGGACCCCGCGCGGCGCCCCGGCGACGTGCGTGAGACGCGCGCCCTCCTCGAGGCCGCGGCCGGCTCTCGAACGACGGCCATTGTTTCCGTGTCCGGACACTCCGGGTCCTTCACGCGCCGCGGAAGCGGCCGCGCGCTCGTCGCCGCGGGGGTCACGCTCCTCGCCGTCGGGGCGGCCCTCCTCTGGCTGTCGATCCGCGAGCGCGACGGGACGGCCTTGCCCGCGTCGAAGATGCTCGCTATCCTCCCGGCGACGGACCTCACGGGCCGCGAGGACGGGCGGCAGCTCTGCGACGGCGTGTCGTTCAGCCTCGGCGTGAAGCTCCAGGGCGTCCCGAACCTCGCGATCATGCGGCCGTCGAGCTCGGCGATGCTCAAGGAGACGGACGCCGCGAAGTGGGCGCGCGACACGGGTGCCAACCTCCTCGTCCAGCCCGCCGTCCGGCAGATGGGCGACATGCGTCAGCTCTCGTTCTCGATCTCGCTCGCGGGCTCGCCCGTCCAGATCGCGGCGGGCGAGGTGACGGGCCCCGCGGCCGAGCATTTCCGGCTCGAGGACGAGCTGACGCAGAAGCTCGTGGCGGCCCTCCGGCTTCACCTCGCGAGCGGCAATCCCGTCCGAACGCCGGCGCCCGCGTCCATCCCGGCGGGTCCCCCGCAGACGGACTACGTCGTCGCTCTCGGGCACCTGGAGCGCTACGAAGACAGGGCCTCCGTCGAGAAGGCGATCTCCCTGCTCACGCGGATCCCCGGCGGCGAGAGCTCCGCGCTCGTACAGGCCGCGCTCGGGCGGGCGTATCTCGCGTCCTACAACCTCACGAAGGACGTGACGGCCGCCGGCCTCGCGCAGCAGGCGGCGCTGCGCGCGAGCACGCTCGACCCGGATCTCCCGGAGGCGCAGGTGACGCTGGGAGAGATCCTGACGGCGACCGGCCGGAGCGGAGAGGCGGTCACGGTCATCCGGAAGGCCCTCGACCGGGACCCGAACTCCGTGTCGGCGATCCTCGCCTTGGCCGCGGCGCTCCAAGCGGGCCAGGATCTGGCGGGGGCCGAACAGACACTCCTCCGCCTCGTCGAGCTGCGGCCCACGTCGTGGAGCGGTTTCAACCGGCTCGGAGGGCTCTACTTCCTGAGCAGCCGGTATGAAAAGGCGGCCGAGGCGTTCCGGCGCGCAATCGCCCTGAACCCTGACGTCGCTCGGGTTCACTTCAACCTCGGGGCGGTTCTCTTGCGCCTGGGCTGGTTCGAGGAGGCTCGCGTCGCTCTCGACGACTCGATCCGGATCAGCCCCGTGCCCCAGGCGTATTCCAACATCGGAGTCGCGCACTATCTCCTCGGCCGCTTCCCCGAGGCTGCTGCTGCCTTCCAGCGCGCCGTGGACCTCGCACCCAAGGACTACCGTTGGCACATCGATCTCGGCGACGCGCTTTCGCAGATTCCGAACCAGGCCGGGCGTGCGCGCGCCGCTTACGAGGCGGCGCTCCCGCTCGTGAACGCTGAGCTCTCGGTCAACCCGGCCGACGCCCTGAACGTGGTCCTCCTCGGCCGGTGTCTCGCCCGTACGGGAGCGCCCGAACGGGCCTGGTCCGAGATCCGGCGCGGCGTCGCGCTCGCCCCGGAGGACCAGGAGGTCCTCGAGACC
>Ga0207930_1000057_pt1 | contig 27246 bp, 25 predicted proteins | sample NGESurshal092012_7_FD_184477 | JGI IMG/M metagenome (GOLD analysis project Ga0207930, IMG submission 184477) | Arctic peat soil microbial communities from Barrow, Alaska - NGEE Surface sample 210-3 shallow-092012 (SPAdes) | ecosystem: Environmental > Terrestrial > Soil > Wetlands > Peat ... | reverse complement strand
GGCCTTGCATAGCCGGTGGCTCGCCCATCACGGCCACAGCGTGCTGGCTCCGGATTTGCCCGGTCATGGACGCTCGTCCGGTCCGCCCATCCCGACCATTGCCGGAATGGCCGACTGGACCGCGGCACTACTCGACACCGCCGGCGTCGCCAAGGCGTGGCTCGTGGGCCATTCCATGGGATCGCTGATTGCAATCGAGACCGCGGCACGGCACCCCCAAAGGGTTTCGGCGCTCAGCCTGATTGGAACCGCCGCCACCATGACCGTCGGACCCGATCTGCTCAAGGCCGCGGAGGCCAACGATATTTCGGCGATCGATATGGTCTCGATCTGGGGCCTCGGCTTTCAGGCCGAACTGGGTGGCAGCCTTGCGCCGGGATTGTGGATGCACAGCGGAGCCCAGCGGGTTCTCGCGCAATGCCGGCCCGGCGTGCTATTCAATGATCTATCCGCCTGCAACTCTTATCAAGACGCGCTGGCCGCGGCCGCACAGATCATGGTTCCGGCCACCCTGATTCTCGGCGAACGCGACATGATGACACCGGCAAAGGCCGGCAAGGCGCTCGCCGCCGCACTGCCGAATTCACGCACCGTGGTGCTACGCGGTGCCGGCCACATGATGATGGCGGAACGGCCCGACGAGTTGCTCGCCGCATTGCGGAGCTGATCGGACACGAGGGAACTCGGGTCCATCAGCCTATCCGCGCCGGAAGCGTTGTGATCTCCCGTGACCGGGTATATCGTTTAGAAAAATTATAAACGGATGGGAGGACGTCATGTGCCGGCTATTCGCGCATCAACCGCAACGCGACTATGAATCGCAGACCCGGTCCCTGCGGATCGGAGGTCATTGCACCTCGATTCGTCTCGAATTGGCGTTTTGGGAAACATTGGAAGAGATCGCGGCCAAGGAAAGCATGAGTCTCGCGAAGTTCCTGACAAAGCTTCACAGCGAGGTGCTCGATCATCACGGCGAGGTCAATAATTTCGCATCGCTGCTGCGCTGTTCCTGCCTGATCTATCGGTCGAGGCCGCCGGCTGCTGTGATGCCGGACTTTCGCGAAAACAGCGCCCAGATCGTTCTCGACGCCGCCGAATAATTGCCTGCCGCGTGCACCGGCAGGTCCGATAGCCATGGCCGAATTAGTTATGGCAAAAAAGCTCCGTCCGTTCAGCGGACGGAGCCTGCGTTTTTTAGATTTCCTTTTTAGATTTCCTTCTTAGATTTCCTTGCGCTGCATCGCACCCGAAATGTGATCCGCCTGCCTGATGGCAAGTGCGACGATAGTCAGGGTCGGATTGCAGGCCGCTCCGCTGGTGAACTGGCTGCCGTCCGAAACAAACAGGTTCTTGATATCGTGGGTCTGGCCGAACTTGTTGACGACGCCGTCTCTCGGTTTGGCGCTCATGCGGTTGGTGCCCATATTGTGCGTGCTGGGATATGGCGTGGTCGGATAGGTCACGGTCGCACCGACCGCCTCATAGACGGCGGAGCCCTGCTTGTAGGCATGATCGCGCATCGCGAGATCGTTGGGGTGATCGTCATAATGCACGCTGGCGACCGGCAGGCCGAACTTGTCCTTGGCTTTCGGGTCCAGCGTGATCCTGTTGGTTTCCTGCGGCATGTCCTCGCCGACCAGCCACATGCCGGCCATGCGCGGATATCCCTCCATCGCCGCAGTGAACGGGCGACCCCAGGCGCCGGGATTGAGGAATGCGGCCATGAAGGGCAGACCCAGCGACAGGGTCTCCATCTCATAGCCGCCCATGAAGCCGCGCGACGGATCGTGCCGCGCCTCGTCGCGGATGATGCCGGCCATGGTCGTGCCGCGATACATGTGCACCGATTTGTCGAACACCGCATAGACGCTGCCGGTCATGTGCCGCATGTAGTTGCGGCCGACCTGCCCCGAGCTGTTGGCAAGGCCATCGCTGAACATGCTGGAGGCGCTGTTGAGCAGCAGCCGCGGGCTTTCGATCGAGTTGCCGGCGACGGCGACGACGCGCGCCTTCTGGCGTTGCGTCTTTCCCGCCTCGTCGGCGTAGACGACGCCGGTGACCTTGCCGGACGCGTCATGCTCGATCTTGAGCGCCATGCAGCCCGGACGAACTTCCAGATTGCCGGTCGCCTCGCCCTTCGGGATTTCGGTGTAAAGCGTCGACCACTTGGCGCCGGACTTGCAGCCCTGGAAGCAGAAGCCGATCTGCTGGCAGGAACCGCGGCCGTCGCGCGGTTCGCTGTTGATCGCCATCCGGCCGGTATGAACTTCCTTGTAGCCGAGCTTTCTGGCGCCGGCCTCCATCACCTTGAAATTGTTGTTGCCCGGCAATCCCGGAATGTTGTTGGTGCGGGTGACGCCCATCTTGTCCTCGGCCTTGGCGTACCACGGCTCCATTTCGGCCAGCGTGATCGGCCAGTCGAGCAGGTTGGCGCCGGGCACATTGCCATAGGCGCTGCGGATCCTGAATTCGTGCTCGTCGAACCGAAGCGAGGCGCCCGCCCAATGCACCGTCGATCCGCCCACTGATTTGACGATCCAGGCCGGCAAATTGGCGAAGTCCTTGGCGACGCGCCAGCTGCCCGAGGTGGTGCGCATATCGGTCCACGCCAGCTGCGTGAAACTCTCCCACTCATTGTTGATGAAATCCTGCAGCTCGGTGCGCGGACCTGCCTCAAGGATCACGACTTTGACGCCCTTTTGGGCGAGTTCGTTGCCGAGCGTTCCGCCTCCGGCGCCGGAGCCCACGATTACAACAACACCATCGTCATTCAGATCGAATTTTGCCATGTGATGTCCTCCCAACTGATGTTCTGCCTGACGTCCTCAGACTTTCGGCAGCCAGTCGATGTCGTTGAAACCGCGCTTGATGTAGCCGCCGTGCTCGGCGGAGGAGCCCTCGTAGCCGAACTTCGGCCACAGCTCTTCCTGGTTGTAGAGCGAGACGATGAGATCCGAGCGAAGCTTCTTGAAGAAGTCGGTTTGTTCGATGCCCTGCAGCAGCACGACCCGGTCGGCCTCCCACGGCACCTGGGCGTAGGCAGCGTTGTGCCGGTCCCGCGCGTCCTGATCGAGGCGGCGGACGCCGTCTTCCAAAAGCGTCTTGACCGCCGGATCTTTGGCGGCCTTGCCATCCCACGGCTTGATCGCGGTGATGTAGTAGCCGTCGACAAGGAAATCGTGCGGATAGATATCGCGCGCGACCTTGACCAGGGTTTTCAGGGTCGACGGCGCCAGTGCGGTCGCATCGTCCGCCCACGCATCCTCGACGGTAAGCCCGGCGCTTGCAGCGACGGCCACCACGGGCGCCGCCGCGGCTGCGCCCTGCAGAAAAATTCGGCGGCTGTATTTGCTTCGACGATCAACCTCTCTCATGAGCTTCCTCCATTGAATCGTTGTTGTTTTATGATTAGCCGAAGCGCCCACCCTTCTGGATCACTTCGATCTTGTAGCCATCGGGGTCGGCGACAAAGAAAAAGCGCGCCAGCGTCGCGCCGTCATGCCTGAAATCGCGCAGTGGACCCGGCGACAATTTCTCTTGTTCGAAGCGCGCGTGCTCGGCGTCCAGATCGTCCACCACCAGGGCAAGATGGCCATAACCGTCGCCCGTCACATAGGGCTGCTTGCGATCGAAATTCACCGTGAGTTCGAGCTCGAACGGCGAAGATGGATGGCGCAGATAAATCAGGGCGAAATCCGGGAATACCAGACGGTCGGCGATTTGCAGCCCGAAGGCGCGTCCGTAGAAATCGAGCGACTTTGCTTCATCGAGCACGCGGATCATCGAGTGAACCGGCTTTGCCATTCAGTTCAATTCCCTAAGATAGGCAATGATGGTCGCGCGCGTTTCCGCCTTCGGTTGCCGATAGGCCATGACGGCGCTGGGAATAACCGCCTGCGGATTTGTCAACCACGCATCGAGCTTGCTTTCGTCCCAGGCGAAATTGGCCTGCGCAAAACCTGCCGAATAATGGAAGCCATCGAGTTTTCCTGCCTGCCGGCCCATCACCTTGAACAGCGACGGTCCCTGCCGCTGCGGATCGGAAAGATTGGTGGTGTGGCAGGTGGCGCATTGCTGCCTGAAAAGCGCAGCACCTTCCGGCGGCTTCGCCGGCGGCGGAGAGACTTGCGCTGTCGCGAATTTGGCGGCCAATATCGCGCCGCAAATTCCCAGCCCGATTTCAGGTGCCGAACGCGATTTTCTCATCAACGTCTCCGTTGGTGCGAGCCCAGCTTTAGGCCGCCGCAAGCAGGCGGTGGTAGTAGCGGGCTGTTTCGCGGGAATTAAAAACGGCGGGATCAGGAGGCGTCCGCCCGATCCCCGCATGCTGCGTTGCACGTATCGGAAGCGACCAGCGTGCCGGTCCTTCAAGAGAAGTGGCGATGGAGAGTGCGCATAACGCCCGGCCGGTGCTGACAAGAAATAACCCCAACAAGCGCGTGATCCCGCCGATGTAGGGTCGCCGCTCGGCGCAATTTCCGCGTACCGCGCCCCGATACAGATCGGCACGGCATGCAGGCCGTGTGGTGGGTGGGGACCTGTTCTTGCGACAACTAGAAGAAAGCCTTATCGTCTCAACAAAAGCGTCCTGGCAAAGCACCAGGATTGGCACGGGAGGGAGAAGGCAGTGGGTCGAACCGAGTATCGGTTCAGCAATGCGTCGGGTATTGCCGTTGCTCAGGCAAAAGCTTCCGCAGCACACGAGGCTGCGGCGGACATTGCCCGCCAATTGCCATCCGATGGACTTGCGATGGTTCTTGTTTTCCTCTCACCCTATTACGACCCCCATGAATTTATCGCCGAAATGGCCGGGTTCCTGGGCAGCACACCGGTGTTCGGCTGCACCACCGCCGGGGAACTCGCGCCCGACGGCTGGGGCGACAACAGCGTGGTTGCCCTCGGATTCGGCGCCGAGGATTTCTCCATCGTGGCGCGCCCCCTCCCCGACCTCAGCAATTTCCGCGTCGAGGACGGCCGCAGGATCGGCACCGAGCTACGGCACGAGTCGGCGCGACGTTCGCCCGAAGCCGTGGGACAGAATTCCTTTGGTCTGCTGCTGATCGACGGGCTGTGCCGGCGCGAAGAGGCGGTGATGTCCGCGATCTACGCGTCGCTGGACAACATCCCGGTGGTAGGCGGATCGGCCGGCGACGGGCTGCGCTTCGAGAAAACCTGGGTGTTCTATGACGGCCAGGCCCATTCCGACGCTGCCATCCTCATTATCCTGAAAACCGCGCTGCCGTTCCGGCTGTTCAAATGCGACAATTTCGAGCCCACAACGACAAAGATGGTGGTGACAGAGGCCGACGTCGAGCGCCGCGTTGTCAAGGAGATCAACGCCGAACCGGCCGCCGAGGAATACTCTCGCGCGGTTGGCATCATGGACACCAAGCTCGATGCGTTCTCGTTCGCCTCCCATCCGGTGCTGGTCCGCGTCGGCGGAGCGTATTATGCGCGATCGATCCAGCAAATGAACCCGGACGGCTCCTTGAGTTTCTTTTGCGCGATCGACGAAGGGATGGTTCTCACCGCCGCGCAGCCGCGCAATCCGATCGGGGCGATGCACGATCTGTTTGCCGAAACCCGTGACGAAATCGGCGATGTCTCGATTTATATCGGATTTGAGTGCGTGCTTCGGCGGCTCGACGCCGAACAGCATCAATTCGCGCGCGACATGTCCGAACTCTATCGCACCAATAATGTGGTCGGCTTCCATACCTATGGCGAGCAGTATCGCTCGATGCATGTCAATCAGACGCTGACCGGGGTCGCCATCGGCAAGAGGCCCCAGCCGTCATGAAGAGCCAAGGCGCAGACCAGATCGAGACGTTGCAACGAGAAACGGCGAAACTGAAGAAAATCAATGCTGCGCTGATGTCGCGCGTCGAGCGGTCGATCGACCAGCAGTTCAATGCCTTTTCGTTGTTTGAGACCGCGATCGCGCTGGACCATCAGGTATTGAACCGGACCCGGCAATTGCAGGATGCGCTGCGGGCCATCGAACGATCCAACGACTATCTCTACCGGGCCAAGCAGCAGGCCGAGGCCGCCAGTTCGCTGAAATCCTCGGTGTTGATTTCCGTGACTCACGATTTGCTGCAACCGCTGAATGCGGCAAGGCTGACGCTGTCGACATTCGCGGAGATGGAGGTTTCGGATCGCGGGGCCGCGCTGCTCGAACAGGTCGATCGTTCCCTTCTCACGCTTGAGGACCTGCTGAAGACGTTACTCGATATTTCGAAGCTCGACGCCGGCGTTTTGAAACCGGAGGCGCGCCCGATACTGATCTCGTCCCTGTTCGATCCGCTCCGCTGCGAACTTGCGCCGCTGGCGGCAAAGCGAGGCCTGTCGCTGAAAATCAGGCCTTCCTCGCTGGCGGTGATTTCGGACCCGCTGATGCTGCGCCGGATATTGCAGAATCTGCTCACCAATGCGCTCCGATACACCCAGCGCGGCGGGGTGCTGATGGGATGCAGGCGGAAGGGCGGCGAAGTCCGGATCCAGGTTCACGATACCGGCCCCGGAATACCGGAAGCCCAGCGGCAGGCAATATTTCAGGAATTCCAGCGCGGCGAAGCCAATACCGGAGATGGCGCCGGCTTCGGGCTCGGCCTCTCGATCGTGCGGCGGTTTGCGACGGTCCTCGGTCATGACGTCCAGCTTTCGTCACGTGTCGGCTATGGATCGACCTTTTCCCTCACGCTGCCTCACACCGAACTTGAGATCGATGCCGGCGCGGGGCGTGGGCTTCAGAACCATGATTTTCAGTTCAGCGGGCTGGAAGGCGCCAAAATATTGATTGTTGAAAACGATCCCTCCAGCGCGGAAGCGATGGCGCAACTGCTGGAAAAATGGGGATGCGATGTCGCCAAGACGATTTCCACCTCGGATGCGCTGGAGCGCATTGGCGCGCTCGGCGGCACGCCGGATGCGATCATCGCCGACCTTCATCTGGATAGCGATGAAAGCGGACTGGAGGCCGTCAATGCGATCCGGCAGCAGGTCAAAAGCGAAATCCCCGCCATGATCGTGACGGCTGACTATTCGGTGGATGCGGCAAGAGAGGCTGCGGTCTGTGGCTTCGAGCTGCTCAAAAAGCCGGTCAAACCCGCCGAAATGCGCTCGCTATTGTCATTCCTGCTCACGTAACGTCGTTCAGATATCAACCTGATCGGTCGGTTGATGCTTGCCGGGCGCTCCACCGGCCAGGCTGGCGAAATCGATCTTTGCGATCTCGATGATGGCATTGGTGCGGCTGAAGACGCTCAATTTGCGCAAGATATCCGATACATGAACCTTCACCGTGGTCTCGCAGATCTTGAGCTCATAGGCGATTTGCTTGTTCTGCAGACCCTTGCGCAACATATCGAGCACCCGCAATTGCTGCGGCGTGAGGTCATGAAGGCGCTTTAACAGTTGGTGATTGTCGATCCTGGACTGTCGCGCTATCGCAGCGTCCCGGTAACGCCTGGGAAGATAAATCGCCCCTCCCAACACCTCGCCGATGGCATCCGCAATCTCCCGCCGCGAGGTCGATTTGGGAATGTAGCCGGATACGCCAAGCGCGAGAACGTTCTGGACGATCTGCACGTCCTCATATCCTGAAACGATCACCACCGGCGTTTTCGGAAAGGCCTTCCGGACGCGCATCACTCCGGATAGTCCGGTGGTGCCGGGCATCGACAGATCGAGAAGCACCAGATCCAGCTGACGGGTGGAGGAAAGCACCTCAATCGCCCCATCGATCGACGTTGCCTGGAGGATCTCGGCGTCAGGATTCGCGAGACAAACGGCACTCTCCAGCGCCTCACGAAACAGCGGATGATCCTCGACGATCAGGAATCGGGTCACTTGTCGGCCATCCTTGCACGCTTCCCGATCATGCGCGGTGTCCTGGTCGCATCGCGTCATTCGATGTCCGCCGCTATCACATTGGACCCATTCGAATATAGTTGGACGAATGGGTTAGCGGAAGCTCGAACTCGTGCATCGCGCCGGCCGGTTGACCGGGAACACCGGCGGCGGCGGCGGGCACCGGCGGCACCTTTCGCACCTATGACTTAGTAAGTCCTTGCATCATCGCAGCTATTGATGATCATACCGAATGCGCCGGCAGCCAATGGCGGTGCAAGTCCACGACAGGGAGGTCGCATGGGAGGCTATGCCGCAAAGCGCGCGCCGGCGCGGGTTCGATCCGGAAGCGATGCCGCCGGCTTGTGCGTCGGATCGCCGCGGAGCCCCGCGATTGGCCGAAACTGAGCAGCAAGGCATCCCGATGGCTTCCGATAAAGCGGCTGGTCCGCCCGCCCTTGATGTCGATCATGTCGGCCATCGCTATGGTCCCCAGATCGCCCTGGACGACGTCAGCCTGACCGTTATGCCGTCGTCGTTTACCGTGCTTCTCGGCCTGAACGGCGCCGGCAAGTCGACGCTGTTTTCGCTCATCACACGACTTTATGCGATCCGCTCCGGCAGCATCCGCATTCTTGGTCATGATATCATGCGCGAGCCGGGCGCGGCATTGAGCCGGCTCGGCGTGGTGTTCCAGTCGCGCGCGCTCGATGCCGATATCTCCGTCCAGCAGAACCTGAAATACCATGCCGCGCTGCATGGCATTGGCCGCAGCCGAGCGGATCTCGAGATCGCGCGTGTGCTGGATCTGGTGGCGATGACCGACCGGAGGCACGATCGGGTCAACACCCTGTCGGGCGGGCAGATGCGGCGCGTCGAAATCGCAAGGGCGCTGCTGCATCGCCCGAAACTTCTGCTGCTCGACGAGCCGACGGTGGGCCTCGATATCAAATCGCGTGCCGACATTCTCGGGCACGTTCGGCGGCTCTTGACCGCGGAGAACATCGGCGTGCTCTGGGCGACGCACCTGATCGATGAAGTCGGAGACGACGACAATGTCGTGGTTCTGCACCAGGGCCGGGTGCTGGCAAAGGATTCGGTCAAGAACGTGGTTGCCGCCTTGGCAGCCCCAAACATGGCAGCGGCATTCACCAAATTGACGCAAGGCGCCGGCGCTGACGCGGCAGGAATTGCCAAATGACCGACATCACCACCACCGATGCAACGACGGATCGCGGCCACACGCTCGCGCAATATCTGATCTGCATGCAGGGCATCGTCTGGCGCGAAGCCCTGCGCTTCATCCATCAGCGGGAGCGCTTCGTCTCCGCGCTGGTGCGGCCGCTGGTGTGGCTGTTTATTTTTGCCGCCGGCTTCCGGCAGGTTCTTGGCGTCTCGATCATTCCGCCTTACGAAACCTACGTTCTTTACGAGGTCTATATCGCGCCCGGGCTGGTCGCCATGATCCAGCTTTTCAACGGCATGCAGTCGTCATTGACGATGGTCTATGACCGGGAAACCGGCGGAATGCGGACACTGCTGGTCAGCCCGTTCCCGCGCTGGTGGCTGCTGACATCGAAACTGCTGGCGGGCACGCTGGTCTCCATCCTTCAGGTCTACGCCTTTCTGCTGATCGCATGGTTCTGGGATATCGAAGCGCCGCCGCTCGGCTATCTGACCTTGATCCCGGCGCTATTGCTGTGCGGGTTCATGCTGGGCGCGTTGGGGATGCTGATCTCGTCGCTGATCAAGCAGCTTGAGAATTTCGCCGGCATCATGAATTTCGTCATCTTCCCGATGTTCTTCGCCTCGTCAGCACTTTACCCGCTGTGGCGGGTGCAGGAATCGAGCCCGCTGCTGTATTACATCTGCCTGTGCAATCCCTTTACCCATGCGACCGAACTCATTCGCTTCGCCTTCTACGCCAAGATCTCCTGGGTATCGCTGCTGGTCGTGGCTGGCTATACGACCGTGTTTCTGCTCGGCGCCATCGCCGCCTACGATCCGGCACGCGGCTTTCTGGCGCGGCGGAAGGGCCCGGGAAACTGAGAACCACTGAGAACCGGCGACAACACCAGCGTGGAGTTTCGGCGTCACACTCCTTAACGATCCGTGCTATCATCAACCCCATGCGAAAGATGCTGGCTGCCCTCGTGGCGACATCGATCCTGACCTGTGCGCCGGGCGTTACCTTGGCTGACGAGATCGCCGCATGGACGATCACGCTGCATCCGGCCGACTTTGTCATCGGCGCGCCACTCGCGAAACTGCAAACCGGTCGCGCATGGGCTCCGGGATTCGACGAAAACTCAGGCACCTTCGAGATCGCGCTCCGCAAGAAGGCCGTCGCGATCCCGGCACCGCGGTGCCGGACGGAGTTTCTGATTCTCGCAATCCCATTCTATTATCCGGAAAATCCCAAACAGGCGTCCGTGAGCGAACGTCGTGCGATCTATGATGCCTTTGTTTCGTTTCAGGCCGGCGGCGGTGGCAGCCTGACGGCGCGGGTCGAAGCGCCGTTAGGCCTTGCACGTACCGGTCCGAAAGGCATCGAGCTTGCCGCCTGCAATCTGTACTTCGCGTTTCCACTGTCGGTGAAAGTCTCGGCACAGTAAATCCGCCTCGCGACAGGACTGGAAAGATACCCGTTTTACGGAATACATGTTGGGGGCGATGACATCAGCCAAGACTTCCAACACATACCGGCTTCGAACCGATAAAAATCCCATTGCCCTGACCCTTGGTCACTCGCGCCAATTTGTCTATGTTGCAAACTGGGGCGCCCATAATATTTCGGCCTATCGCATCTGCACCGCCACCGGGCGCTTATCACCTATCGCAGGCTCGCCGTTCGCGTCCGGGCTTTGGCCTCACTCCATCGCCGCCTCTGCTTCAGGAAAATTTCTCTACACCGCCAATGGTAAATCCAATGACGTTTCGGCGTTCCGGATCGACCTGGCGAGCGGTGCGCTTCAGCCTGTGGCGGGGTCTCCATTTCGCGCCGGCAATCATCCCGAAGCCATCGTGATGACCCCCTCAGATGACGTCGCTTACGTCGCCAACGGTTTCTCCGGTGACATCACCGCCTACAAAATTGATCCGGCAACGGGATTTCTGTCCGAGCTGCCGGATTCACCCTACCCGTCCGGCGAAAAGCCGCTGGCAATCGCAATTCATCCCTCCGGACAGTATGCTTATGTGGCAAACCGTCGTTCTGACGTGCAGGCGCATCGGATCGACGGGTCTGGAGGCGGCCTTTCACCGGTAGCTGGCTCGCCATTCCCCGCGGGAAAAGGACCGACGGCGATCGTCATGCATCCTTCGGGAAATTTCGTATATGTTGCAAATTTCAAATCTAACAATGTGGGTGCTTACCGCGTCGACCATTCCAATGGTGCTCTTTTGCAGATCGACGGTTCGCCATTCTTCTCGGGTCAGGTTCCGATCGGGATAGCGGTCGATCCGTCAGGCGATTTTTTACTTGTCACCAACGGCGGATCCAACGATGTTTCCGTGTTCCATGTAAATCAGGCGACTGGCGCCCTTTCGCAGGTTTCGAATTCGCCATTTCCCGCCGGAGAGATGCCATGCGGAATCGCGATCGATCCTTCTGGACCATTTGTTTATATCGGGAATTGGGCCTCGCATGATCTCTGCGGTTATCGCCTGGAGAGGCCGACGGGCAGGCTTTTAGCTCTTTGATCGGATACCGCTGCACACCATCAGGACAGCTGAGGGTACGGACAACTGACGCAGGGCGTCGCCGGGTCTATTTCGTAAATTACCTTGTTCATCAAACCTTCCTTTCCATCGGGATCAAGCCATCCCCATTCACCGTTATAATTCGCCTCAAGAAAGGTGTAGCGGTCATCTTTGCGCAGAAAATCGACACGGGCGAAGTGCTGGCCGACTTCAGCCATAAAATCAAAAATTCCCGTTTTCAGTTTTTCTGGAATGCCGCACCGTTTCCAGCCGCGATGCGAGTAAACAAACGGGGCTCGGCGCCAGTCGATCGTGCTGTCCAGGAAATCAGTCCGGTCAAGTTCGAACGCGAACAGTTCATCGCGAACAACCGCAACAGTGACATCATGCGTGGCTTCTATGTAGTCGGTCAGAAACCATGGCTGAGCGGGATCCAGCGCACCCTCGTCAACCTTCGAACTGTAAAATCCAACTCCATTGGCATATCTAAAATTGAAACTCTTGCAGACCGATGCTGTTCCCCGCCGAAATAGGTCCTCGCGATTCAGAACAAAGCGATATGGGGTGATCTCGAAATATTTCGGCGCGATCCGCAGTTGCAGCAATTTTCCCGACCGGAGCGTGCCCAGCGGCTGACTCAGGACAATTTTGCCTTGATGCCAGAAGATATTGAAGAGGTCGGCCCAGGCCGCATAAACCTCTTCCTCGGCGTAACGCTCAAGGTCGGTCAGCTCCATCTGCGGAAATAAAACCGAGCCGCGCATCGCGGAGCGTCGATACACCTTCGCAATATTGGAGTCGGCAACGCTGCGGCCCGTAGGATCCGAAATCTCTACTCCATCGGCGGAAATACAGACTGCATAATCGCGCCAAAGATCGGTATTGTAGCGAAATACCCGCTCACTACCCAATCGCGCCACCAGCAGGTCTGCCAGATAATCAATCGAGTTGGTAATCAGCAGGGTAACTTGTGGCTCTGCGGTCATCTCATTCCAGGCCGATCATCGTGCTAAAAAAATCCCGCCGCGGAATAGCCGGAGCGGGATAAAATATGCGTTCGCGCCTGAAGCTTTTGGATGGAGACCAGGACTATTCGTCCTTTTCGCCGTCATAACTGGTGCTGCTGGTCGGAGCACCGGTTGTCATCATGAGTTGGCGAATTTTCTCGCTTTCGGTCCAGCGACGCGTTTGCGTCACGTAATCGTAAGAGCAATTCACCATCTCGCTACGCCACAAGAACGTTTCTTCAGGCTTGGCGTTGACGAGATCGGCAGCAGTGAGCTTGGCCTTGACGCCAGTTGCAATATGTACGTTGCTCATGGGTATTTCCTTGGCCAGAATAGAAGTAGCCCGAGACAAGTAGCATCATTTCACCATTCCGGCCAGTCCCCGGCCGACGGCGCAGCTGCCGACAAAGTTTGACGCAATATCCGCGACTTAGCTATTCCTCGCCAAGAGGAGGAAGCAAAAATACCCCGATGCCTGCAATCTCAGCCCAAAAAGATCAGTCGCGACCGGGCAATGCAGGTCTAACCAGTTGGTGCCTCAGACAGGAATTGCCGACATTCGTTGCCGGCCTGACGATTTTGCTGCTGGCTACCATAGCCAACATTCTAACGGCTCTGCTGTTTCAGCCGCTTTTCGATAATGGCGTTCTTGGCAAACAAACATCGGTTCTGGTCTCCGTTGTTGCGCTGCAAACAGCATTGTTTGTTACCCGCGGGGCGTTGGCCGGCTTCGCGTTCGATCTGTTCGCCAGAGCGAGCGCGCGTCTTGGCCAAAGGCTCACCTTGAGGGTCTTCGATCATATCCAGACTCATTCATATTCGTATTTTATCGATCACCCTCAGTCACGTTTATTGCAACTTCTGCGCAACGATGTGCTCGTTCTCGAGGTGAGCATTGGACAAACCCTGGGCCAGGCGATCGTTGCGACATTGCAAACGATCCTGGCGCTGCTGGTCATCTTCCTTTGGGACCCGCGCCTCGCGCTTCTGTGCATGATTGGGATTGCCAGCGGTGCGGCGCTGATCTGGCTCGCCGCGCGGCTCACAAACCGAGCGCTCCATGACGAAATTTCGGCGAATGAGACTGTCGCAGAGCACTTGCTGATGATGCTAAGTCTGCGCGGAGCATTGCTTCGCGTCAGCGCGTCTCCGGATTGGGGGCGGTCGCGCCTGGTGCAGCTGTTGGATCGCTATCGTCAAATGCTGGTCCGCAGGCGAGTGCTGCCAAACTGGATAACGGTTGCGGGCGAAGGCGTAAGCACGGCGACTTATTTTTGTTTCTACCTTGTAGGCGCCTATCTCGTCGCCGGCGGGACCGCTACCGCCGGATCGCTGATAGCGATGGCCGCTTTGGTGAGCTACCTGATCGGCTCGATGAATCAGCTTGCGCCGACCTATGTCGGGCTTGGTGACGCCTGGTTGCGTCTCGGGCGCCTGGAAAATGAGCTGTTGATTGCTCCATCACGGCGTGAAACCGAGGAAGCTCTGGTCCCACAGACGCTGCGCGGCGCGTTTGAACTCAAGCAGGTGACCGTCCGCTATCGTGACGCAATTGCCCTGAACAACCTGTCTGTCGTCATCGAACCGGGGGGCATTACCGCGATCACCGGCAGCAGCGGGGCGGGAAAAACCACCCTGACAATGCTTCTCCTCGGGCTCATTGAGCCGGAGACCGGTCAAGTAACGGTCGACGGCGATCAGATCGGAAAATATTGCCGCCAGACGTTATGGAAACACATCGGCTATGTACCGCAAGAACCCATCCTGTTTCGGGGCTCTGCGCGAGAAAATATCGCAGTCGGTAGACCAATTGCGGAGACAGATATCGTCACCACGAACATGAAGATCGGAACTCACGGTCGGCTTGCCGCGGCCGGCGAAGGCTACGACTCCGATCTCGGAGAGAACGGCTTTCGTCTTTCCGGCGGCGAACGGCAGCGAATCAGTCTTGCACGCGCGCTGGCCGGACGCCCTTCCGTACTGGTGCTCGACGAGCCAACCGCCAATCTTGATGCCGCGACCGAAACGCTGATTCGCAATATTCTTGTCGATCAGCGCGACGCTGGTCGCACGGTCGTCATCGTCACTCACAATCCTGCCATTTTGGCCATCGCCGATCGTGTGATCTTGCTCAAGCAGGGACATCTGGTCTGCAGCGGATCGGCACGCGATACCTCCATTCAAGCTCGGCTGTTTGAAGAGACGAGGCTCACCGCCTGTTGATCCAGCCAGCGGCAGGCTCGGCCCTCGAATGAGCGCCGGCCCGATTTCAATCAGAGCCGATCATGCTCTAAAAGGTCGCCTTTATGCCGGCATAGACCGCCAACGGCCGCGCCGGGCTCAGCGAATCCGGATTGGCGAAGGGGTTGCCGGTGTTGAAATTCGGCAACGCGGTGGTGTCGAAAAACGTGGCGTAAGTTGCATAGTGGTTGTTGAAGACGTTGTCGACGCGTCCGTAGATTTGGTACGTCTGGTTGATCCGATAGGACGCATGCAGGTTGACCACCGTGTAACCGGGCAGCTGCGGAAACTGATTGGATTCGTCCCCAACAAAATACTGGCTGCTCATATAAACGACGTCGGCACCGAATTTGAATTTATCGGTCGCCGCGTAGTCGAACCCGGCTTTGACTCGATGGCGCGGGATCGCCGGGATTTGATTGCCCGGTGAGACCTGGACGTTGCCATTAGCATCCGCGGCAGGACTGTTGGAGGCGAGCTGCAGCGAATCGAGGAAGCGTGCGTCAACTAGGGCGTAGCTCGCGTAAACGTCGAACCTCTTCGCGGTGAGCTTTGCTTCGGCCTCGATACCCTGACGCCGGGTCGAACCGACATTCGAGAAGAAGCCGAAGCCCTGATCGTTCGGTGCCGGGAGCGAGAGAATGTCGTTCGTATTGATGGCGTGGAAGGCGCCGACCTTCCAGGTCAGGGTGCCGACGTCAGGACCGAAGCTGTGGCTGCCTCGGAAACCGGCCTCCCAGGTGTGGGAGACAACCTGCTGCAGCGGTGGATCCGCCACCAGGAAGGTGGCGAGGATGCAGGGGTGATTCGGGTCGGCGCAACCGAGCTCCAGCGGCGTGGGCGCGCGGTTAGCCTCCGAGTAACCACCATAGGCGGTCAATTCCGAGGTGATCTTGTAGGTCGCGCCGAGCATCGGATTGAACCGGGTGTAGTTGTTGTTGCCGTTCAGCAGGCTGGTCGGACCGCCGATCTGGTCCTGGAGATCAACATTAGCGGTGTTGAAGCGACCGCCGCCGGTCACGGTCAATCTTTTGGTCAGATCGATCGAGTCGAGCGCATAGACGCCGATATATTGGTTGGTTGTACGAAGTCCAACGGGGCCATCCTGCGGGTTATCCGTTCCCAGGAACTGGCCCGATTCGACAAGCTGGTAGCTGTTTGTAAAAGAGCCGAGTTCGGCACTGGCGGAAAAATGCGTGACGCTGCGGTCGAACGACGTACCGACGGTGAAGCGGTTGTCCAAGCCGAATATCTTGTCGGTGTTGGTAGCCTGCAGTGTGGTGCCGAACGTGTTCGTGGAGGTGTTGGTCCGATCGTTCTCGCCGATAATCTGGGACGCGGAGAAGGGGTTCGATAGTTGCTGATTGTTCAGGCCGTTCGTAGGGGAGCCGTCCTGGTTACAAAGTAAGGTCGCGTCCGCAGCACATGGTTGCACGCCATTCGCACTCGGATTTCCGTCCCGCGTGTGCTGGCTGTAGGCGCGGTAGTGGGCATTGCCGTCGATGGTCCAGGTCGGAGACACGTCAAACCGGCCGGTCAAGTTCAGATAGCCAACCTGGTTGAAGTTTGTCTGCGGCGTCGTGTAGTCCGCGTTCCAGGCCGTCTGCAACAGTTCGGCCGGCGAAGTGCCGGCGGCACCGAACGTGTTGTTCGCCGCGCCCATGTTGAGGTGAACCTCGCTGTCCACGGTGCGGTGGCCGATATCGCCGTAGAAGCGCAAGATGTTCGATTCCGAGAACAGCCGGAAACCATCGTCGTGGATGGCTTCGAAGGCGCCGTAGATCGCCCAGTCATTGATCTGCTTGCCCCACTGCAGCGAGGTCTGTGCGCGACCATAGGAGCCGCCCATGACGTCGATCTCGGCGCCGTGATAGTTGAAGCCGTCCTTCATCTGGACGTTCAGCGCGCCGCCGAGCGCATTGAGGCCGTAAGCCGGATTGTTGGTGACCATGGTGACCGAGCGAATGGCCGCGGTCGGGATCAGGTCCCAGTTCATGGTGTCGCCGAACGCTTCATTGATACGAACACCGTTCTGGTAGACCGCGAGCCCTTGTGGCGTGCCGGACACAGGCGAAGCCACGTAACCGCGGAATTCCACATTTGGCTGGAACTCGTTGCCCCCGACAGTGGTGACGCTCACGCCGGGAATATAGTGCTGCAGAGAGTCCGTGACGTTCAGCGAATTGGTGCGTGCGATCTGGCTTGTATCGATGGTGGTAATGGTGCCCGGCACCTTGTCAGCATCAAAGGCTTTTTCCGGTGAGACTTGTGACGGCCCCGGAAGCGGCGTCGGTGCATTGACCGTGACGTGTTGCGGCGTCGGGCGTTGGGCTGCTGACCGGTTTCTGCTGCTGTCTCCGCCGCGCTCCCTGTCTGCGCGCTGCGCTGGCCTTGGCGCCGAGGGGGCTTCGACTCTGATGGCTGGAAGATTGTTGTCCTTGGGCACGCTATTTGCCGCGTCCTGCGCCTGGACGCATTCCGGCGTCATCAGAAATACCGCAGAAACAAGCGACGTTGTCGAAACCAGCGATGCCCATCGCAACTTCATAACGCGTCTCCCCAGCCGCGGGCGTTTTTTGAAATCCCCCGCCCTTCGGATAGCCCTGACGCTAAGGCCCAAAAGCCCGGCGGGCACCCCCCAAAGCCGGCAATTATTCGGGAATCTTTCGACCATGGATCGGGAAAAATTCCCGATCGGGAGGCTCGCGTCCCGGAAGACCGCTTCACGGCCGGGCGCCGCGGGGAACCACAGCCTCCACCGTCAAGCCACCCTCGGTCGACGCCACCGTCATCGTGCCACCCAGCGCCATCACGCGCTCGCGCATTCCGGTCAGGCCGAGGCCGACCTTGTGATCGGATGGCAGACCCTCCCCGTTATCCTGAACGCGCACGCGCGCCGCTGCGCTCTGCAAGCCATTGCCGGAGGATTTCGGCACGGGGTCGATCGTCACGGAGACATGCGTCGCGCCGGAATGGCGGAAGACATTGGTCAGGGCCTCCTGAACGACCCGGTAGATCGTCAATTCGGCGGTCTCGCCCATGTCACCAAGCGATTGCGAGACGCCGGTTTCCACGACAACGCCGGGGTGGGCGTCGCGCCACAGCCGCACCAGCGCCCCGAGCGCCTCGTTCAATCCAAGTTCGGTCAGTCCGGCAGGCCGCAGTTTTTCGAGGACGCGGCGGTTGAACTGCTGCAAGGCATTGACCTGGTCGAGCATCGCGTTGCCGTGCTTGCGAACGCCATCGATGTCGGGTTTTGCGATATCGGCGACCCGCATCAGCGAGGTCGCGTGCGCGCGCAAGGCAAACAGATAAGGCCCAAATTCGTCGTGCAATTCCCTGGCGATCTCCTTGCGCTCGACATCCTGCAGCGACACCACCCGTTCAGCCAAACGCTGCTTTTCCTCGACGGCGTTGCCGAGCGCGTTCGCTAGGTGATTGAGCTTGTCGCAGATATCGGCAATCTCGGCCGAACCGGTCGGCAGCACGCGGGTGTCATACCGGCCGGCCCCGATGCTTGCCATCGCATCAGCCAGCGACTGAATGGGCGCCAGCGCCCGGCTCACAACGACAATTGTAACCAGAAACAGCGCGACGGCGAGCGCCGAACCGATCCCGACCTGGGTGACGATGCCGTCCCAGATTTCCGCGATCTCGTCGGTCGGATGCGATGCGATCACCAGCGAACCCAGCGATTTGCCCTGGACGACAATCGGCACGCTTTGGGTGGCCTGTTCCGGGCGGACCAGGGCGATGAACCATGCCGGTGGTGCATCGGCCCCCCCGTCGGCCACGGTCGCCCCGGCCAATTCTTCCCCGGATTCCGGCACTTCGCCCCCGCGCGTCACCGTGACGTGACGCAGCTTCTGCAACCCATCGACGATCGTCGCCAGCTTGGCCTCGGGGTCGGCGCTGTCCTTGAGATCGCCGACCGACGCTTCGATGAATTCGCGTGCCAGCCGGATCACGCTCTCGTCCTCCGCCTGCACGCGAGGTCCGGCTTCGAGCAGCAGCCGGCCGATATTGATGGCAAGGCCGAGAACCAGAACCAGCGCGAACAACGCGATAAGACGCATTCGCAAGGAGAGCTTTTGCCACATGACCCGTTCCGCAGTGCTGCCGCCTCGCGTCCGCCCAGGATGCCGTTGACAGACAAAAATCGCGGCTATCTAATTGAACGCTACAGCATTTTCGTTGCGCATGCATACGGTGGTGCAAGTCGGTTTAAGATATGGGCGGTTTGAGATGAAGAGAACGGCCACAGCGGCAAGGCCTGTCGCCCCGGCGATTGGCGCCACGACACTGCCTGAGGGCAAACCGACGCGGGTGCTGATCGTTGATGATCACCCGATCGTCATTTCCGGTTGTCGCGCGTTGCTGGCGAGCGACCCGGACATTGTCATCACCACGGCGGCGGATGCCGAGAGCGGAGAGGCTTCCTTCGTCGCCGAGCCACCCGACATCTGCCTGATCGATATCAATCTGCCGAGCGTTTCGGGCTTTGAACTGGCGCGGCGGATCCTGCGGCGCAATGCATCGGCCCGCATCATCATGTTCAGCATGAACGACGACCCGGTGTTCGCGGCACGGGCCATCGAAGCCGGCGCCAAAGGGTATGTCTCTAAATCGGGGGATCCCGACGATCTGATCGTTGCCATCCGCGAAGTCGCAAAAGGCAATGTCTTCTTGCCTACCTCGCTCGCCCAAAGCCTCGCCTTCGCCGGGCCGTCATTTGGCTCAAGCCGGCTGGCGCGGCTGACACCGCGCGAAATCGAAATCCTGCGCCTGCTCGGGACCGGCAAGAGCCTTTCGGAAATCGCCTGGCTGGTCAATGCGTCGTACAAGACGGTCGCCAACACATCCTCGCTGATGCGCCAGAAACTCGGCGTGCGTAGCTCGGCCGAACTGGTGCGGCTGGCGATTGAATCCAAACTGGCGTGAATGAGAGCGTTTTCGAGCGAAGTGGATATCGGTTCGGGTAAAGAAAACGCGTCAAAACAAAACCAGCTGGGTTCGGGTCGCGTCGTTAAGTCGCGGTCTGGCCCAAGGGCACTGTCCTCAGTTCCTCCAGAACCCGATCAATCACTTGCTTGCTGCGCATTCCGCGCGGCGGCGGCAGCGGAATCTCGCGGACGATGCTGGCCGGCCTCGCCGACAGAAAGAACAACCGATCCGCCAATTGAACCGCATCGCGAAGATCGTGCGTCACCAGCAGCGTGGTCATCCTGTGCCGCTCGGTCAGCACGGCCACTTCCTCGCGCAACCGGCCCGCCACCGCCTCATCCAGCGAGACAAACGGCTCATCAAGCAAAAGAAAATCCGGGCGCACCGCGAATGCCCTGGCGATGGCCACGCGGCGGGCGAGGCCGAGCGAGAGTTCGCCGGGGTAATGCGCCAGATGCGATCCAAGTCCCAGTGTTTCGATCAGGTCGGCCAGATCGTCCATTGACTCATGGGCGGGAAGCACAAGCCTGATATTTTCCGCGACCGTCCGCCAGGGCAGCAGGCGCGGCTCCTGGAAAACGATTCCGAGGCGAGCGCCCGGGACGCGCCGTTCACCAACGAAATCGGCATCCAGTCCGGCCGCGATGTGCAGGATCGTCGTCTTGCCGCAGCCGGACGGGCCGATCATCGCGCCAAAACCGCCAGCTTCAAGCCGCAAGTTCAGCCCGCGGACAATCTCGACGGGCGTGCCCTCGGCCGAAACAAAGGTCTTGGCGTCGATGCGAAGTTCAAGCGGGCCGGCGCCGCCATCGGTTTGTTCGTCGTTCAAGCGGTTGCACCAGCAGGGTTTCGATCGCGAGCATAAGTGCCACGAACGAGATCGCATAGCTCAGAATCTTGGTCATATCGAACAGCGAAAACGCCGACCCCAGAACAAACCCGACACCGTTGGGGCGTCCGATCAGTTCGACGACCAGCACGATCTTCCAGCTGATCGACAGGCTGGATCGCGATACCGCGGCCAGATAGGGCGCAAGCTGGGGCAGGACGACATGCCGAATCCGCGTGAGCAATGTCATCCTGAACGCCCTGGACATGTCGTCCAGACCGGCATCGAGCGATCGGACACCCTCGCGCGTGACGACGATAACGTTAGGCAGCTTGTTCAGCGCCACCGCGACGATCGCCGCGGTCTCGTTGAGACCGATCCAGACATAGGCAAAGATGATGACGACCAGCGCAGGAAGATTGAGCAGCACAATCAGCCACGAATCGGCATAGCGGTCCACGGTCTTCCAGCGCCCCATCGCATAGCCGGCAATGACGCCAAGGGTGAAGGCGACCGAGAAGGCCGCCAGCACCCGCGCCAGCGTGCACGCCATCTGGAACGGCAGTTCGCCGGAACGGATATCGACCACGATCGCGGCACCGACACTCCATGGGTCCGGCAGCAGCCGCGAATGCGCAAGTGCTGCGACCAGCGCCCAGAGCGCGAGCAGAGCGGCAAGCGACAAGACCCTCGCCATCGCTACTCTCCGCCGGACGACGGATGATAATACAGGCCGGGGTCGAGTTCCCTGCCCGGACCGACAAGCCCGGGCCCGGCGATTTCAGCGAGCGCCTTGAACAGCGCCCGGGCATCGGTTTCCTCCGCGCCCGCCGAGCGGCGCGGCAGCCCCTGCCTGGTGCGTTGGCGAAACGCCAGGAACGTTGCGTCGTCTTCCGCCCGCATCAACGGCCGCAACGCATCCCATTCCGGGTCCGAGTTCAGCAGGATATCATTGGCCTGTCGCACGACGGACAGAAAGCGCTCGATCGTGTCCTTGTGGGCGGTCGCGAAGCTCTCCGCGAAAACATAACCGGTGAGCGAGAGCGGTTCCTTCAATCCCAGTTCGGTCTCGGCCTCGCGCACGTCGTAGAGCCGGCGATAACCGCGGCTCTCCAGTTGCGCGCAAAAATTCCAGAAATTGAGGCTTGCCTCCGCTTCGCCTTGCAACAGCTTTTGATAGATCAACGGCGGTGCACCATATTGCAGCGTCGTCTCGCGCTTGAGATCGATGCCGTGGCGGATCGCCGCGGCCTGCACAATCAGCCAGCTCTTGTCGAGCGGGCCGCCGGCGATGGACAGGGTGCGGCCTTTCAGATCCGCCAAGCTGCGAATCGGCGAGTCGTTCCGAGTCATGATCGCACCGACGGTGGTTGAATAAGGGTAGAATTGCAATTTCATACCCAGCGCGCGCTCCCGCGCCACCCAGAGCCAGTCAACGACGGCGATATCGACCGTGTCGGCGTTGAGGGCGAGCTTGCCCGCATCCGGCGACGCCATTTCCGTAGCGATCAAATTCAGATTTGCCGCCTCGGCCAGACCATGGCGGCGGACGACGTCGAGCTGCCATGCAAAGGTGCCGGTGCTCTGCACGCCGATCCGCAATCGATCGGCCGCGAACGTCGCGGACGAAGCGGCAACCAGCAACAGCGCAACGAAGATCAGGCGCACTTTGGCCATTTTCTTGGGAATCCGTCCCGATTTTTTCCAGCCGATATCCCGAGGATGGAATTCTTGCGAGTGGTGCATCCGCGCCGGATGCTGTCAAGCCAGCATCAAGTCGGCTTGGCGCGCTCAAGCCTGGCGGCTTGCTGCTTTGGAGTCGGCAGATCGATCTTGCCGATTTCGATCACCGCCTTGTTGCGGCTGAAAAGCTTCAGTTTACGCAAGATCTCGGTGACATGGGCCTTGACGGTCGATTCGGCGAGCTTGAGCTCGACCGCGATGTGTTTGTTCTGAAATCCGCGCCGGATCAGTTCCAGCACCCGAAGCTGCTGCGGCGTCAGTTCGGCGAGCCGCGCGCGCAAGGCCTCAGTGAGATTTGCGCTGCCCTGCTCGTTCCGGATCACGAAATTGCTCGGAACGGAAATAGAGCCGCTCAGCACCCGCTCGATCGAGCGCGCCAATTCGCTCTTCGATGTCGATTTCGGCAAATAACCGGCAGCACCCAGCGACAGCGCTTCGCGAATGATCTGTTGGTCCTCATCGCTCGAGACGATCGCGACGGGGAGCCGCGGATGGGTCTCTCGCAGGCGCAAAAAGCCTGAAAATCCGGTTGCGTCGGGCAGGCTCAGGTCGAGCAAGGCAAGATCGATCCCCTGCTCGGCAGCAAGAATGCCAAGCGCGCCCTTGATCGACATCGCCTCGAAAATCCTCGCATCCGGATGAGCCAGACGCACCGCATTGCCCAAGGCTTCGCGAAACAGCGGGTGGTCGTCGATGATCAGGAAGCTGGTCAATTCCATGCCTCCTCGGCCGCCAAAAGAAGCCCGCAAGGCGTCACCATGATTGCCCCCGCCTCAGCAAGATTCAAGAAGAGCTTTCTCAACCTGATTGGGTTCCAATGGCTGCTCGCGGCGCCAGATTCAGTTCGAGTTATCAGGCGATTGCCCCGGCCGATCAATCCTCAGGAAGTATTAGGCGCGAAAGCGTGCAATCCACGCCTGTCGCACCGCCCAAGTTACCAGAAAAATCAAGCAATTAGATTGGGGTACGTCTACTACCAAGATAGCGATTACAAATGCGTTGTCGACGTGATCTTATTGGAACCAGACTGATGAAAACTTTGGGAGGATTGAGCGTGTCCAGCATAAAACTGACGGTCAACGGCAAACAGGTCTCGGCCGAGGTCGAAGACCGGACGCTGCTTGTGCATCTGTTGCGCGATCATCTGGGACTGACAGGGACTCATATCGGCTGCGATACCAGCCAGTGCGGCGCCTGCACGGTTCATATCGACGGACGGTCGGTGAAATCCTGCACGGTGCTGGTGGGACAGGCCAACGGCTCCAGCATCACGACCATCGAGGGCATCGCGAAGGGCGACGAGTTGCATCCGATGCAGGCCGCCTTTCGCGACAATCATGGGCTGCAATGCGGCTACTGTACACCCGGCATGATCATGGCATCGATCGATATCGTCAACCGCCATGGACCGAACCTCGATGAGGCGACGCTGCGCCAGGAGCTTGAGGGCAACATCTGCCGCTGCACCGGCTATCACAACATCGTCAAATCGGTACTCGACGCCGCCGGCCGCATGAAGGTTGCAGAGGCCGCTGAATAGCGCTCCGACCAGCCGGCTTCGACATCGGCCATTTCGATATCGGCCGATAAACATCGATCGCAGAAAAACCAATCAGGTAGTCGCAGAAGCGCCGGACAAGTTCGCGCGCAGCAAGCGAGACAGGGAGATTACATCATGGGAATCGAAGGCATCGGCGCACGGGTCGTTCGCAAGGAAGACAAGCGTTTCATCACCGGCAAGGGCCGCTATGTGGATGACATCCGCCTGCATGGCATGACCTATGCCGCGTTCGTCCGCAGCCCGCATGCCCATGCCAGGGTGAAGGGCATCGACAGCTCCGAAGCGATGAAGATGCCGGGCGTGGTTGATGTGCTGACCGGGCGGCAGATCGTCGATGACAAGATCGGCAACCTGATCTGCGGCTGGATGATCCATTCCAAGGACGGCTCGCCGATGAAGATGGGGGCGTGGCCGGCGATGGCGCCGGAGACCGTGCGCTTTGTCGGCCAGGCCGTCGCGGTCGTGGTCGCCGAAACGCGCAACCAGGCCCGCGATGCCGCCGAAGCCGTCATCGTCGACTATGAGGAATTGCCGGCGGTGGTCGATATGCGCGACGCGGTGGCGAACGGCGCGCCGCAGCTTCACCCGGAGGCACCCAATAACGTCATTTACGACTGGACCATCGGGGACGAGGCCGCAACGGAAGCCGCGTTCAAGAGCGCAGCCCATGTGACCGCGCTCGACATCACCAACAACCGGCTGGTGCCGAACGCGATGGAGCCCCGCGCGGCGATCGCCGAATACGATGCAGCGGAAGAGCATTTCACGCTCTACACCACCTCGCAGAATCCGCACGTGGCGCGCCTGGTGCTTTCGGCGTTCTACAACGTCGCCCAGGAGCACAAATTGCGGGTCATCGCGCCGGATGTCGGCGGCGGCTTCGGCTCCAAGATCTTCATCTATCCGGAAGAAATGGTGGCACTGTGGGCCTCCAAGCGCACCGGTCGGCCGGTGAAGTGGACCAGCGACCGGACCGAGGCCTTTCTCACCGACGCCCACGGCCGCGATCATCTGACCAAGGCCGAGATCGCCTTTGACAAGAACAACAAGGTCACTGGCCTGCGGGTCAAGACCTACGCAAATCTCGGCGCCTACATGTCGCTGTTCTCGTCGTCGGTGCCGACCTATCTGTACGCGACGTTGCTGTCGGGCCAGTACAACATTCCCAATATCTTCGCCGAGGTGATCAGCGTCTACACCAACACCACGCCGGTCGATGCCTATCGTGGCGCCGGACGACCCGAGGCGAGCTTCGTGGTCGAACGGCTGATGGAGACCGCGGCCCGGCAACTAAAGGTCGATCCGACCGAGCTGCGCCGCAAGAACTTCATCACCCAGTTTCCGCATCAAACGCCGGTGATCATGGCCTACGATATCGGCGACTTCAACGCGTCGCTGGACGCGGCGATGAAGGCGATCGACTATGCCGGCTTCCCCGCGCGCAAAGCCAAGGCGAAATCCGAAGGCAAGCTGCGCGGCATCGGCGTGTCCTGTTACATCGAAGCCTGCGGCATCGCGCCCTCGAAGGCGGTGGGCAGTCTCGGCGCCGGCGTCGGCCTGTGGGAATCCGCCGAAGTACGGGTCAATCCGGTCGGCACCATCGAAATCCTGACCGGCTCGCACAGCCACGGCCAGGGCCACGAGACCTCGTTTGCGCAGGTGGTCGCCGAGCGGCTCGGCATTTCGATCAATCAGGTCCAGATCGTCCATGGCGACACCGACAAGGTGCAGTTCGGCATGGGCACCTACGGCTCACGCTCCGCGGCGGTCGGACTGACTGCCATCGTCAAGGCGATGGAAAAGATGGAAGCGAAAGCCAAGAAAATCGCAGCGCATCAACTCGAGGCGTCGGAAGGCGACATCGTCATCGAGAACGGCGAGTTCAAGGTCACCGGCACCGACAAATCGATCGCATTTCCGATGGTCGCGCTGGCGGCCTATACCGCGCACAACCTGCCCGACGGCATGGAGCCCGGCTTGAAGGAAAGCGCATTCTACGATCCGACGAACTTCACCTTTCCGGCGGGTTCCTACATCTGCGAGGTCGAGGTCGATGCCGGCACCGGCAAGACGCATTTCGTCAACTTCGTCGCCGCTGACGATTTCGGGCGGTTGATCAATCCGATGATCGTCGAAGGTCAGGTCCATGGCGGTCTGGCCCAGGGCATCGGTCAGGCGCTGCTGGAAAACTGCGTCTACGACAAGAGCGGGCAATTACTGACCGCAAGCTTCATGGATTACGCCATGCCGCGCGCCGAGGATCTGCCCTCGTTCCAGGTTCAGCACACCTCGACGTTGTGTCCGGGCAATCCGCTCGGCGTCAAGGGTTGCGGTGAGGCCGGCGCGATCGGCGCATCCGCGGCCGTCATCAACGCCATCACCGACGCGATCGGTTCCAACAAGCTGGAAATGCCGGCATCGCCCGACCGCGTCTGGCACGCGATTCACGGTTGAGCCCAGAGACACCGAGAATAAAGGAACGCACCATGTATCAGACCACCTATCATCGTGCCTCAAGCATCGACGAGGCGGCCGCGCTGTTCGCCAAGGGCACCGAAGCCAAATATCTTGCCGGCGGCCAAACCCTGCTTCCGGTCATGAAGCAAAGACTGGCAGCACCCTCCGAGGTGATCGATCTTGCCAGGATCAAGGATCTCGTCGGGGTCGAGTTGTCGGGCGACACGCTGACCATCAAGGCGGCGACAACCTACTATGACATCATGAGCAATGCCGACGTCAAAAAGGCGATCCCCGCGATCGCGTATCTCACCTCGGTGATTGGCGATCCGGCGGTGCGCTATCGCGGCACCATCGGGGGATCGATCGCCAACAACGACCCGGCCGCAGACTGTCCGGCGGCCGTGCTGGCGCTCGGCGCCACCGTGAAGACCAACAAGCGCGCGATCGCGGCCGAAGACTTCTTCAAGGGCCTGTTCACGACGGCGCTGGAGGACGGCGAGATCATCACACAGGTCGCGTTCCCGATTCCGGCCAAGGCCGGGTATTCGAAAATGCGCCATCCGGCCTCGCGCTTCGCGCTGACCGGCGTGTTCGTGGTCAAGACCAAGGCGGGCGATGTTCGCGTCGCGGCCACCGGCGCGTCGCAGAACGGCGTGTTGCGGGTGCCTGCGATCGAGGCGGCGCTGAAGGCCAACTGGTCGGCGGCGGCGCTCGATGGCGTCAAGATCTCCAGCGACGGAATGCTGGCCGATATCCATGGCTCGGCGGCCTATCGCGCCAATCTCGTCAAGGTAATGGCGCAGCGTGCGGTGACCGCGGCCGGGTGAGGTGCGCTGAGTGTTTTCCAGCGAAAGCCTGCCCCGGACTTGATCCGGGAGCCTGCCCCGGACTTGATCCGGGGTGGATAC
>Ga0207930_1000053_pt1 | contig 27847 bp, 29 predicted proteins | sample NGESurshal092012_7_FD_184477 | JGI IMG/M metagenome (GOLD analysis project Ga0207930, IMG submission 184477) | Arctic peat soil microbial communities from Barrow, Alaska - NGEE Surface sample 210-3 shallow-092012 (SPAdes) | ecosystem: Environmental > Terrestrial > Soil > Wetlands > Peat ... | reverse complement strand
CCGGCGGAACGGCCGCGCTGCCGCCGCCGCCTCCGGGCACCGCGCCGCCGCGGTGAGGCGAACCGCCTGCAAAAGAAAATGGCCGGGAGAAATCCCGGCCATTTTTGTTTGGATGCAATCATTTCCGCGCGCCGTCCCGGCGAACTCAGAGGACCCATACGCCGCGAGCTTCGCGTCCGTGCTGTTCTCAGCCCTTGTCGGTATCGAGCTTGAAGATGTAGGCGCTTTCCGCAATCGATAGCAGACCCGTCTCGGCGTAGAGATCGAGCTTGGCGCGGGTATCTGAAATGTCGAGGTTGCGCATGGTCAGCTGGCCGATGCGGTCCGCTGGCGTGAACGCCGCATCATCCACTTTCTCCATGCTCAGCCGCTCCGGTTGATAGGTCAAATTGGGGCTCTCGGTGTTCAGGATCGAGTAGTCGTTGCCACGTCGCAGCTCGAGCGTGACCTCACCGGTGACGGCGCGGGCCACCCAACGCTGGGCGGTTTCGCGCAGCATAAGGGCTTGAGAATCGAACCACCGCCCCTGATAAAGCAACCGGCCAAGGCGCATGCCGCTGATCCGGTATTGCTCAATGGTGTCTTCGTTGTGGATGCCGGTGAGCAGGCGCTCATAGGCGATGTGCAGCAGCGCCATGGCGGGAGCTTCGTAAATACCGCGGCTCTTTGCCTCGATGATCCGGTTCTCGATCTGGTCGCTCATGCCGAGGCCATGTCGGCCACCGATGGCGTTGGCCGCGAGAAACAGCGCGACCGGATCGGCGAACGTCTGGCCGTTCAGTGCGACGGGCTGCCCCTCCACAAAGCGCACGGTGACCGTTTCGGCCTTGACGACACAGTCGTCGCGCCAGAACCTCACTCCCATGATGGGAGTGACGATTTTGATGCCGCTATCCAGGCGCTCAAGATCCTTGGCCTCGTGGGTCGCGCCGAGGATATTGCTGTCGGTCGAATACGCCTTCTCGGCGCTCATCTTGTAGTCGAAGCCATTGGCGGCGAGGTACGCCGACATTTCCGCACGGCCGCCCAGCTCATCGATGAACTGCTGGTCAAGCCAGGGCTTGTAGATCTTGAGGCTCGGATTGGTCAGCAGGCCGTAACGGTAGAACCGCTCGATATCGTTGCCTTTGTATGTGGAGCCATCGCCCCAGATGTTGACGCCGTCCTGCTTCATGGCCGCGACCAGCATCGTGCCCGTCACAGCGCGACCGAGGGGTGTGGTGTTGAAGTACGTCGCGCCGCCGGTTGAGATGTGGAAAGCGCCGGATTGGATCGCGGCGATACCTTCATGCACCAGTTGCGTGCGGCAATCCACCAGCAGGGCTTTTTCGGAGCCTAGCCCTAAGGCCTTGCGCGGGATCTCGTCGTAGTCGGCCTCGTCGGGTTGGCCAAGATTGGCGGTATAGGCGAAAACGCGGGCGCCTTTCTGTTTCATCCACAACAGCGCCGCGCTGGTGTCGAGACCGCCCGAGAAGGCAATGCCGACTTTTTCCCCTTTGGGCAGGCCTTTCAAGATCGTACTCATCGAGCTTCCAATCGGTCGTATTTGCTGATGTTTCTTGCGAATAGAGCGTTTTCAAGCGAAGTGGAGACCGGTTCGTGTCAAGAAAACGCGTCAAATCAAGAATCTAGAGCCCCGTTTCGATTCTATCGAAACGGAAAAGGCTCTTGAGTGCGCGAATAACAAATTTCGCGCCGATGGGCACGCGTTTAATAGCGAATGGCGGTCGAACGACCGGAGCAGGGATTACTTCGGTCTACGGAAACGAGTGCCCAGCCGTGTCAACGCGGCATCGATGCCCTCATCCGTAAGCCGGGTCGATGGCCAGCGGTAGATGTAGCGATATGCCAGCCAGATCACCAGAAACGTCACCAGCCCCGCGGTTGCGACGTCGGTAAAGAAATGCCCGCCGAACGCTATCCTGAGCAAGCTCGTGGTCACGCCGAACAGGGTTGCCGCGACATAAGCCAGCGGCCGCCACGGCGGCGGCGTCAGCGCCGCGGGCGCATAGGTCCAGAACGCGGTGGCGCCTTCGCCGGAGAAAAACGAACAATTGCGGCCGCACGCGCCGCGCGGATCCCACCACGGTACGAATTCCTGCGGCCCGTTGAATTGCGCAACCATCACCGGGCGCGGCCGGCCCCAATAGCTCTTGAAGGTGAAATTGGTGAGAACGCCCGCGGAAAGAGCCAGGGTGACGAGTAGAAAGACCATCGCGCGTCCGGACATCAAGAGCGGCCGGTCCGGCCGCACCAGCTTTGCCACCAACGCGATGATCGCCGGCAGCGCAAGCCCCCACGATATCCACATCGCGACGTCGCGCGCGATCGCCGCCAGCGTGTTGAATTTCAACGGAAAGGATTTGGTCGCTGGATCGTAAAACAGCCCGGTCAGCTTCAGATCGAGTTCGGGATAAATCCCGAACACCAATCCGATGACAACCGCAAGGGCGAGCGCGATGAAAAGTCCGGTCCGGTTCATGGCGCGGGGTCTAGCCGAGGAGACCGGGCAAGAAAAGGCTTCGGGGTCAGCGATTTTGTTCTCTTTCCAGGCGGTAAAAGGGAAAGACAAAATGTCTTCACGACGGAGGTGAATCTTGCGGCGGTGAATGCGCCGGCAGCGGGGGCGGTAACCGCAGCGGCCGCCGCGGCTCGCGCCAGGCGCCGGCATTGCGGCCCGCAAACATCCAATAGACGACGCCACCGACGATCCCCGCCCCGGTCATGATTTCGAGGTGACGCCGCACGATGCCCTCAAAGCGAAGCGTCGCGGTATCGAACGGAACCAGTCCGAGATAGCATGCCAGCCCGATGATCGCGCCGCCGACCGCGTAGGTCAGCGCGCCCCTGATCGAAAAGGCCTCGGTGATCGCAGCGACAATCATCGCCGGCAACAGCGCAAAGCCGCTGACGAAAATGAAGCCGAAACCGAGCACGATGTTCAGCGCGTCCGGGTCGATCGAGCCGGTTCCGAAATCGCTGAATTCCGGGAACAGCAGCGCGCCGACCACGATCATTCCCGCCACCAGACAGGCGGCGAGAAATCCGAACAGAATGACGAACAGCCGACCGATCAGCGCCATGTATTCAAACCGCGTTTGCCGTCATCGCGAGCCAACGGGGTCGCGCGAACGCGCGCCCGATGACAGGCTTCGCGAAGCAATCCAGAGATGGCAGGCAAAGGCGGATTGCTTCGTCGCTTGCGCTCCTCGCAATGACGTCCAGAACCATAAGCCGTATCATTGCTAATCCGTCATCGCCATGGCGCGCAGCGCCTGCCGCTCGCGCGCCGACAATTTCTCGGTCTCCGACTTCAACTGGCCGCAGGCGGCAAGGATGTCGCGGCCGCGCGGCGTGCGCACCGGCGAGGAGTAACCGGCGTTGAAGATATATTCCGAGAACTTCTCGATCTGGTCCCAGTCGGAACATTCGTAAACCGTGCCCGGCCACGGGTTGAACGGAATGAGATTGATCTTGGCCGGAATTCCCTTCAGCATTTTAACCAGCAGCTTGGCGTCATCCAGCGAATCGTTGACCCCCTTGAGCATCACATATTCGAAGGTGATGCGCCGCGCATTGGACGAGCCGGGATAGTCGCGGCAGGCTTGCAGCAATTCCGCGATCGGATATTTGCGATTCAGCGGCACCAGTTCGTTGCGCAATTCGTCGCGCACCGCATGCAGCGAGATCGCCAGCATGACGCCGATTTCATCGCCGGTCCGGATGATGTTCGGCACCACGCCGGAGGTCGACAAGGTGATGCGGCGGCGGGAAATGCCGATGCCCTCATTGTCGGCGACGATCAAGAGCGCATCGCGCACCGCCTCGAAATTATACAACGGCTCGCCCATCCCCATCATCACCACATTGGTGACGAGGCGGCTGCCGGTCGGGGTCACGCGGTCGGCCCAATCGTTGAGGCGATCGCGCGCCACCATGATCTGGCCGACGATTTCGCCCGCGGTGAGGTTGCGTACCAGCCGTTGCGTGCCGGTGTGGCAGAAAGAACAATTCAACGTGCAGCCGACCTGCGAGGAAACGCACAGCGTGCCGCGGTCGATCTCCGGAATATAGACGCACTCGACTTCATGCGCCTTCTCGAGCTTGTCGCCGCTCGGCAATCGCAGCAGCCATTTGCGGGTGCCGTCGCTGGAAACCTGCTCGGCAACCACTTCGGGGCGCGCGACCGTGAAATGTTGCTCAAGTTCGCTGCGCATTTCCTTGGAAATGCTCGTCATCTGGTCGAAGCGCTGCGCGCCACGGACATAGATCCAGTGCCAGAGCTGCTGAACGCGCATCTTGCGCTGTGCCGGCGCCACGCCAATGGCGCCAAGCTGATCGGCGATCTCCGCGCGCGACAGCCCGACCAGCGACGGCTTTGCCGGCGGCACATAGGTTTCGAGCGCGATCTTTTCCAGCGGCGCGGGCGTATCGGAACTGGCCATGATTGAAGTGCTGATCATTGGGTCAAAATCTGGAGATTTTCTCCTTCATCCCCAGGGAGCGGCGCCTTCGCCGCGTCTCGAAGGATGTGCGTGTGGCCTCATGGTTCGAGGCGACGCACCGGACAGCGCAAATGCGCTGCCAGGAGAGCGCCTCCTCACCACGAGGAGAGATCGTCATCAGATAGGCCTTCCGCAGCCCTCAAACAACGCTGTTTTTCACGTGAGAAGCCCCCTTAGCGCCGGCAATCCTGCGCCAGCCTGTCGAGCGCCTGGGACAGGCCCTTCATCGAAAACGTGTCGGTGGTCTCTGTGCCCTTCGCCGACACGCCCTTGACCACCACATCGGCGGCCTTGCGCATGGCCTCGACCATCCGCTCTTCCTCGGCGGCGTTCTTGATCCAGAGGCCGTCGCCCTGGGTGTACATCGCGTAACTGCCACCACCGACCTCTAGCGTCGATTCCGACCCCGGCTTGAGCGCGTAGCCGATCATGATCGAAACTTCATTGGTAACTTTCTCGGCCGGACGCGTGGAGATGAAAGCGTAGGCCGGGTCACGCGGACGGTTCGGCGGATTGGTTTTCGACGATGAGGGTTTGGCGAGCGCGAAGCACACCTTTTTGCCGTTCGGCGTTGCGGTATAAGCGCCCCAGGTGCCGAACTGCCCGATCAGCGTCGGCTCCGCGCCGCCCGCAGCAGCGGTGGCTGCCGCCGCCGGCTTGGCTGCCGCAGGTTTCGCCGCGCTTTTCGACATCGCGCTTTGCACCTGTGCAGGGATCGCGACCCCGTACACCAGCGCACTCGCTGCCAGAGTTATCAGCATTCGCCGCACGGACATGACCAAATCTGGTTCCCTCATCATTGTGACTGGAAGATGGCCCGGCATAGCGGCGTCGCGGGGCCGATGGATAGCGGGGAAACGCCTTTTTGGGAAGTTGTTACAGGACAGAGAGCCGGCACTTGCGGAGAAACCGTGGCGCTTGCCCGCGCCGTTCAACATCAGCTTTTCAACCGCGCCGTCCGCTGCTTTTCCCACTGCGCGTCGCTCCAATGCAGCAGGTCCTCAGCGCCGGAACTGCGTAAATGCGAGCCGCCGTCCTGCACCACCATCTCGCCGTTGATGTAGCCGGCCCGGTCGGAAATCAGGAAACTCGCGAGATCAGCAAGCTCGCCATGTTCGCCGACACGCCCCAGTGGATTTCGGGAGGCCAGCCCTTCGTCACGGCCTTCGGGGTGAAGCTGGCCCGATGCGCCCGGGGTCGGAAACGGACCGGGTGCGATCGCCACCGTGCGGACGCCCTTGGGTCCCCATTCCACCGCGAGGCTTTTGGTCATCGCCAGAATGGCGGATTTCGCCATCGCCGAAGGCACCGTGAAGGCGCGGCCGGTAATGGTCGAGGTCGACAGGATGCTCAACACCACGCCCTTGTGCCCGCCTTCGATCCAGCGCTTGCCCGCACCGAGCGTGCAGTACATCGCGCCGTGCAGCGTCGGCGCCAGCACGGCATCGGCGGCACGAAATGACAGTCGCTCGGTTTGCGCGATGAATGTGGCGGCGGCGTTGTTGACCAGCACATCGAGCGGCGCGGCGCGCCAGATCGTATCCATCATGGCTTCGACCGAAGCACCATCGCGAATGTCGCATTGGACCGCGCTGACCTTGCCGCCGAGATCATCGCGCAATCGCGCCGCGGTCGCCTCCAGCAATTCAAGCCGGCGGCCGCAGATGATCAGCTCGGCGCCAAGCTCGACGAAGCGGCGTCCCATCGCCGCGCCGAGCCCGGAACCGCCGCCGGTGACCAATATCCGCTTTGCCGCCAGCAGGCCTTTTTCAAACATTGTTAGAACCCTCGATTGACTGGCAGCCATGCCGTTCCGAATCAGATTGTAGCCCGGCTTCAAATCCGGCATGAAGCATCCAGCATGATTTGTGCGTCCGAAAATCAGGTGTGTCCATGAAAGCCATTCTCTGCTCGCAATATTGCGGCCCCGACGACCTCGTGCTGGCCGATGTACCCGATCCCGTGGCCGGGCCCGGCGAGGCCGTGATATCGATCAAATCCGCGGCGCTGAATTTCTTCGACCTGCTGATGATTCAGGGCAAGTACCAGATCAAGCCGCCGTTTCCGTTTTCGCCCGCCGCCGAAGTCGCCGGCGTGATTGAAAGCGTCGGTAACGGCGTGACCAGCGTGAAGGTCGGCGACCGCGTGGTGGCATCGTGCGGCCATAACGGCGCGCGCGAAAAGATCGCGCTGCCCGCCGACTCCATTGTCAAAATTCCCGACAATCTGGATTTCGACCGCGCCGCCGGCATCATCATCATATACGGCACCGCGCTGCATGCGCTGGAGGATCGTGCCAGCCCGAAGGCGGGTGAGACCCTGGCGGTGCTCGGCGCCGCCGGCGGCACGGGTCTCGCCGCATGCGAACTCGGCAAGCTGATGGGCCTCAAGGTGATCGCCTGCGCATCGTCGGAGGAGAAGCTTGAATTCGCCAAGGCGCATGGCGCCGAGCTAGGCCTGAACTACACCAGCGAAGACCTCAAGGAAGGCTTGCGGCGGCTCACCGGCGGCAAGGGCGCCGACATTATCTTCGATCCGGTCGGTGGCAGCTATGCCGAGGCAGCACTGCGCGCGATCGCGTGGGAGGGGCGCTTTCTGGTGATCGGATTTGCCGCCGGCGACATCCCGAAGATGCCGCTCAATCTGGCGCTGCTGAAAGGTTGCGATATCCGCGGCGTGTTCTGGGGCCACTGGGCGCGACTCAATCCGGCCAAGAACCGCGTCAATCTGGAAAAGCTGGTGAAGTGGACCGCGGAAGGCAAGATCTCATCGCATGTCGACCGTACCTTCCCGTTGGCGCAAACCGCCGATGCCTTGAAGGTGCTCGCAGGCCGCAAGGCGATGGGCAAGGTGATCTTGCATCCCTGAGAATTGCATCCCTGAGAATTGTCTTCGCCCGGCATAGCGGTCCGAAGGACAGCGTCGCTTCCGCTCGCCTCTGGCCGGGCGATCCGGTATTCCAGAGTGGCCAGTGATAAACCGCACCGTGACGGAATACTGGATCCCGCTTTTCGCTGACATGACGGCAATGCTTGCGGCAGTTGTCTCGAACTACTCTGCCGCTTCGCTCTTGTCGATCACTCGCTTCAGCGCGGCGCGGGCAGCGTCGCGATGGTCCGTGGTGATGTGGGTAGCGACCAGCCGGATTGCGGTGGCGAGCACCGCGGCATCGTCGGTGAAGCCGAGCACCGGCAGCATGTCCGGGATGAAATCGAACGGCAGGATGAAGTAGGCGATGGCGCCGAGCAGCGTCACCTGCACATGGCGCGGTGTCTCTTTGTCGAACGCGCAATAATAGGCCGCCAGCAAATCCTCGGCGAACGGAAGCCTGGCCACCACCCGCTTCAGCTTGAACCAGAAGCGCTTGCGCACACTTTCGCGGTCTTTCGCCAGCCTGTCGGCCGGCTCAAAACCCACGGTATGTTCGGTTGCCATCACCCGGGCTCCCTGAGAACAGCGGTCAATCGCCGCCGCGTAAACATCCTTATTGGGGATGCCGTGCTAATCTGGGGATGTCTTGCCCGACCGCAAGCGCATCAGGCCACACCGAGCTGCCCGGCGATCGCGTTCATGGCCTTTGCAAGTTCGATGTCGCGCGTAGTGACGCCGCCGGCATCGTGGGTGGCCAGCATCACCTCCACCGTCTTGTAGACATTGCGCCATTCGGGATGATGGTCGTTCTTTTCGGCCACCAGTGCGGCGCGGGACATGAACCCGAAGGCTTCATTGAAATCCTTGAAAGTAAAGGTCCGCGCGATCGCCTCGCGCCCCGGTGTCTCGGTCCATCCCGGCAAGCCCTTCAGGGCCGATTTTCGCGCCTCCTCCGACAGCCGCTCCACCATGATCGCCTTCCTCTTGTTACACACCCACCTTACCCTAACACCGAACGATGCCTTCGGGGTCCACGCCACAATAGAGCGGCAAAGCCAGTCCAGAGTCGGGTGTGACGGTTCAGAGGCTCTCGTCGTCCATTCCCGCAAAGTCGATCACGATCAATTCTGAGCCAAAACCTCGAGAATCGTAGTTTTTCAGTGTCGTTTCGGACCCAACGCTCGTTCAAGGGATGCCGCAGGGATACGAGTCGGATCGGGACCCGGGTAATTATGACCGCATTGTAACTCGGCGCTGGCCGGAAATTTGCTAGAATATCGATCTAACCATATTGGGCCGATGACATTGAGCCTCAAGCGGTTGTTTGCCAGATGACCCGGGGTTTCGACCGTGTCGAGCCAGCGGCGCCGCCGTCGCCACGCCCGGCGAAGCACAAGGCGATGTTCATCACACTGGCCGGAGTGCTCGCTATCGTCGGTGCGGTCGCAGCCGGCTACCACCTTGCGACGCAACCGGAGATCTTGCGGATCGCGGTCGGCCCTGCCAACAGCGACGACATCAAGGTGGTCCAGGCCCTGACCCAGGCCTTTAGCCAGGCGCACGGCCATGTCCGGTTGCACCCGATTCAGACCGATGGCTCGGTCGCGAGCGCCCAGGCGCTAGCCGGCGACAAGGTCGATCTTGCCATCGTTCGCGGCGATCTCGACGTGCCGAAAAATGCGCAAGCGGTGGCGACGCTGCGCAAGAACCTCGTGGTGATGTGGGTGCCCGCGCCCGCGAAGGACCAGGGCAAGAAGGCCGCTGCGAAGATCACCAAGATTGTGCAGCTCGCCGGACACCGGGTCGGGGTGATCGGGCGCACCGAAGCCAATGTCAATTTGCTCAAGCTGATCCTCAAACAATACGGCGTCGATCCGGCCAAGGTCGAAATCGTTCAGTTGCCGGCCAGTGAAGCCGTCGACGCCATTCGCGGCCAGAAGGCGGATGCGTATCTGGCCACCGGAGCGATCAGTGGCAGGGCCACCATGGATGCGATCGCCGCATCGACGCGCGATGGCAAAACGCCAACCTTCCTCGCCATCGATTCAGCCGAGGCGATTGCGCAAAACCATCCGATGTACGAGGCGTCGGAAATTCCCGCCGGCGCCTTCGGTGGCTCGCCCGACCGGCCGGAAGGCGAGGTGAAGACGATCAGCTTTGCCCATCACATCGTCGCGCGTAAGGGGCTTTCGGATTCGACCGTCGCCGCCTTCACCCGGCAGTTGTTTGCGATCCGGCAAGCGGTGATGGCGGAATTCCCGCTAGCGGCCAAAATAGAAACCCCGGATACCGACAAGGATGCCGCGATCCCGGTGCATCCGGGTGCTGCGGCCTTTATCGACGGTGAGGAAAAAACCTTTCTCGATCGCTACAGCGACATCATCTGGTGGGGGCTGATGGGCCTGTCGGTGATCGGGTCCGCCGGCGCGTGGTTCGCGGGCTATCTCAAGAAGGACGAGCGCAACAACACCTCGCTCAGCGAACGGCTGCTCGACATGCTCGCGGTCGCGCGCCGCAGCGATTCGGCCGAAGAACTCGATCAAATGCAGGCCGAGGCGGACGATATCCTGCGCCAGACGCTGCTCTGCTTCGAGCAGGGCGCGATCCAGCAGGGATCATTGACCGCCTTCAACATAGCGCTCGAGCAATTCCACAACGCGGTAGCCGACCGCAAGGCGCTGCTGATGAACATGCCGCAGAACCTGCAAAGGGCCGGCACCGCGTTGCGGGTGACCGGAAGCCTGTAGGCGATCTCCGCTGTAATCGGGCCGTCACATCATCTTCCTAAAGCGTTTTCGAGCGAAGTGGGTACCGGTTCGCGTGAAGAAAACGCGTCAAAACAAGATTAGAGCGTCGGAGCGATCGAGCATCTCGGCGGCCGATAAGGAGGCTTTGCATGGCAATTGAGGTCCCCCGCAGGGTTTTCCGCAAAATCTCTCGCCGGCGTTTTCTTTCCACCGGCGCGGGTGCACTCGGCGTCATGGCGATGCCCTATCTCAGCCGCGCGGCCGACCGGCCGCAAATCGCCCATGGCGTGCAATCCGGCGACGTCGGTACCGACGGCGGCGTGGTGTGGGCGCGGGCGGACCGGCCGTCGCAAATGCTGGTCGAGGTCGCCACAACCGAATCGTTCAGCAATGCACGGGCTTTGCCGCCGATCGCAGCACTGCCCGAAAGCGACTTCACCGCCAAAATGCTGCTGGAGAATCTCCCCGCCGGCCAGGATATTTTTTATCGCGTCAGGTTCCGCGACCTGTCGCATGTCAACATTTCCAGCGAGCCGGTCGTCGGCCGTTTCCGCACCGCGCCGAGCGACCGGCGCGACGTCCATTTCGTCTGGGGCGGCGATGTCGCCGGACAAGGCTGGGGCATCAATCCCGACGACGGCGGCATGCTCACCTTCGCCACCATGCGCAAGCACCGGCCGGATTTCCTGCTGCATTCCGGCGACACCATCTATGCCGACGGCATCATTGCCGCCGAGGTGAAATTGCCGGATGGCAAAATCTGGAAGAACGTCACGATCCCCGAGAAGGCAAAAGTCGCCGAAACGCTCGACGAATTCCGCGCAGCGCATAAGTACAATTTTCTCGACGACAATGTGCGCGCCTTCAATGCCGAGGTGCCGATCTTCGTGCAATGGGACGACCACGAGGTCACCAACAATTGGTCGCCGTCGAAACAGCTTCCCGCCGCCTACCGGGAGCGCGACATCACGCTGCTGGCCGCACGCGCCGCGCGCGCGTTTCACGAAATGTATCCGATACGTGAAAGCATCGTCGAGCCGGGCCGAGTTTATCGCACCCTCAATTACGGCCCGCATCTCGACGTGTTCATGCTGGACGAGCGCAGCTATCGCGGCCCCAATGGTGCGAACCAGCAAACCGCTTACGGACCGGACAGCTATTTCATCGGGCCTGACCAGCTCGCCTGGCTGAAGCGGGCGCTTCTAAACTCGCGCGCCACCTGGAAGGTGATCGCCTCCGACATGCCGCTCAGCCTTGTCGTTTATGATGACGCGGCGAATAAAAAGGGCTCGGAAGCCTTTGCGCAAGGTGACGGACCGCCGCGCGGCCGTGAACTCGAAATTGCCGATCTGCTGCGCTTCATCAAGACATCGGGCGTCGTCAATACCGTGTGGCTGACGGCGGACGTGCACTACACCGCCGCGCATTACTACAACCCCGACAAGGCACAATTCGGCGATTTCGAACCGTTCTGGGAATTCGTCTCCGGTCCCCTGCATGCCGGAACCTTTGGGCCGAACGAACTCGACAACACCTTCGGTCCCGAAGTGAGATTCTTCAAGGCGCCGGCCCCCGACCAGCAGAATCTGCCGCCGTCGGCAGGCATGCAGTTCTTCGGTCACGTCAAGATCGACGGCAAGTCAGGGCAGATGATGGTGACCTTGCGGGATCGCGCCGATACGGCGCTGTGGTCGACGACGCTCGATCCCAAACAGGGATAACAAAATCCGCCGACTGATGCGGCGGATGCCGGCTCGCGCAGGGCGTCAGCCCTCGATGACCGTGCCTGCCCGACTTCTCAGCAAGGCCTTCAGCGCGTCGGTCGAATAGGGTTTGGGCAGCCGCGGCCTGTCGGCAAAGGCCGGGGGAAGACTGACGTCGGCGCCATATCCTGTGATGAAGATGAAGGGAATCTTCAGCGCTTCCAGTCGCTCGGCGATGGCAAAGCTTTTTTCGCGGGTCAGACTGACATCGAGCAACGCGAAATCCGGAGCGCGGTCGGCAATCAAGTCGAGCGCTCTCGCCACATTTCCCGCGGTTCGCACTGCCTTCACCCCGAAGCCAAGAATCGTGTCCTCGAAGTCGAGTGCGATGATCGGATCATCCTCGACGATGAGCACGTGCTGGGGCATGAGAGGTGCGGGTTCCATAAGCTCGCTGACGACTGGTCGAAGCAACGAAGTCCGAGCCGTACTCGAACAGGCCCAGCCGCCGGCGCCGACAAAAAAGCGCCTCGACCGATTCCCGGAATGAAACCATCACATCGCAGGTTTGTTTGTCTGTGCACTTGTACACACAGCATCCCGCGTGGGCCGTGATTGTGGCGGCTGCGGGTCACGGAGTTCGAGAATGCTGGTACGCGGAAACACCGCTAGCGGCACCGACCGCCCCGGCAACAATTTGTTGCGGCGGCTCAATGCCAGCGACTTTGCGCTGCTCGCGCCGCATCTTGCGCACCAAGAGGCACAGCCCAACGAGCTGCTTTACAATCCCGGCGACGATGTCCAGGTCGTGCACTTCCCCTGCGGCCCGAGTCTGGTGTCCTTCCTGGTTCCCAACGAGGACGGCCGCGACGTCGAAACCATTCTGGTCGGCCGCGAGGGCGCCGTTGGCGGCATCGTCAGCCTGGGCTATTTGCCCGCCTATACCCGCATCATGGTGAAATTCGGCGGGGCGTTCGTGCGGCTACATGTCGGAAAGCTGGATGCGGCGAAGGCTAGTTCGGCTTCGTTGCGTAACGTGTTCGCGCGCTACGCCGACTGCATGCTAGCCCAGATGTTCCAGTCGACCGCCTGCAATGCGATCCATTCGATCGAGCAGCGCACCGCGAAATGGATCATTTCGGCGATGGAGCGCACCGATGGCGACAACGTCGTGCCGCTCACCCATGAGCAGTTGGCGACCCTGCTCGGGGTCGGCCGCAGCTATGCCAGCCGCGTGATCCAGGTCTTCAAGGCCGAAGGGGTGCTGGAGACCCGCCGCGGCTCGATCCTGGTCCGCGACCGCGACGCCCTGCAAAAGCGGGCCTGTCTCTGTAACGAATCTGTCAAAAACCACTTCGAGGAAGTGCTGCGCGGGGTCTACCCCGCCGAAGCGGACCACAACACCCGAAACTGGCCGGTTTGGCGCGAAAATCAGCTAAGCAATTCATAAACAACGCATTGTTTTTCGGCGATTTCTGACTATATTGCGCCGCAACGAGCAGGGTGTGCCCGGTCCTTTTGGCCGGGCTTCCTTTTTGGGCGCTTTGCGCCCGTTCGAACTCCAGGTTTTTGAGCGCGATCCGGAAAAGTGGGTCCCGGTTTTCCGGCGAGATCGCGCTCCAGCCCTTGTCTGATCCAGAAGAAGAGCTATGAAACTTCGCAACGTCGCCATCATCGCCCACGTCGACCACGGCAAGACCACGCTGGTCGATCGCCTGCTGCAGCAATCCGGCACCTATCGCGACAACCAGCGCGTGGTTGAGCGCGCGATGGATTCCAACGACCTGGAGCGCGAGCGCGGCATCACCATCCTTGCCAAGGCCGCCTCGGTGCAGTGGAAGGACACCCGCATCAACATCGTCGATACGCCGGGCCACGCCGATTTCGGCGGCGAGGTCGAGCGCATCCTCAACATGGTGGACGGCGCGCTGGTGCTGGTGGATGCCGCCGAAGGCCCGCTGCCGCAAACCAAATTCGTGGTCTCGAAGGCGCTGAAGGTCGGGCTGAAGCCGATCGTCGTCATCAACAAGGTCGACCGTCCCGACGCGCGTCCGACCGAAGTCATCAACGAAGTATTCGACCTGTTCGCGGCCCTGGACGCCAGCGAAGAGCAGCTCGATTTTCCGATTCTGTACGGCTCGGCCAAGCAGGGCTGGATGGCGGAAAGCCCGGAAGGTCCGAAGGACGCCGGCATGCAGCCGCTGTTCGACCTGATCCTGCGCCATGTCGCGCCGCCGACCGTCGAAGACGGCCCGTTCCGCATGATCGGGACTATTCTTGAGGCCAATCCCTATCTCGGCCGCATCATCACCGGCCGCATCACCTCCGGCACCATCAAGCCGAACCAGGCCGTGAAAGTGCTCGGCGGCGACGGCAAGCTGATCGAGAACGGCCGCATCACCAAGATCATCGCCTTCCGCGGCATCGAGCGCACGCCGCTCGAGGAAGCCGAAGCCGGCGACATCGTCGCCATTGCCGGTCTCACCAAGGGCACCGTCGCCGACACCTTCTGCGATCCCTCGATCGACATTCCCTTGAAGGCGCAGCCGATTGATCCGCCGACGGTGTCGATGTCGTTCATCGTCAACAACTCACCATTGGCCGGCACCGAAGGCGACAAGGTGACCAGCCGCATGATCCGCGACCGCCTGCTGCGCGAGGCCGAGGGCAATGTCGCGCTGCGCGTGACCGAGGCCTCCGATAAGGATTCCATGGAAGTGTCGGGGCGCGGCGAATTGCAGCTCGCGATCCTGATCGAGACCATGCGCCGCGAGGGCTTTGAGCTGTCGGTGTCGCGCCCGCGCGTGGTGCTGAAAAAGGACGAGACGACCGGCGAATGGCAGGAGCCAATCGAGGAGGTCGTGATCGACGTCGACGAGGAGCATTCCGGCGTCGTGGTGCAGAAGATGAGCGAGCGCAAGGCCGAGATGATCGAGATGCGCCCCTCCGGCGGCCACCGGCTGCGGCTGGTGTTCTACGCGCCGACCCGCGGCTTGATCGGCTATCAGGGCGAACTGCTCACCGACACCCGCGGCACCGCCATCATGAATCGCCTGTTCCACGGCTACGCACCCTACAAGGGCGACATCCAGGGCCGCCGCAACGGCGTGCTGATCTCCAACGATCAGGGCGAGGCGGTGGCCTACGCGATGTTCAAGCTGGAAGACCGCGGGCCGATGATGATCACGCCCGGAGCCAAGGTCTACAAGGGCATGATCGTCGGCGAGCACACCCGCGACAACGATCTTGAGATCAACATCCTCAAGGGCAAGCAACTCACCAACATCCGCACCACCTCCAAGGACGAAGCGGTGCGCCTGACGCCGCCGATCCAGATGACGCTGGAAAAGGCGCTGGCCTATATCGAGGACGACGAACTGGTCGAGGTGACTCCCAAGTCGATCCGGCTGCGCAAGAAGTTCCTCGACGCCAACGACCGCAAGCGCGCGGAAAAAGCCAAGGAAGCGGTGGCGTAAAGCGGGCTATTGGCTTGGCCGCGTCGTTTGCAATATTGATTGTCATTCCGGGGCTGCGCCTGACGGCGCATCCTCAGATGTGCAATTGCACATCGGGGAATGACGGCGGTGAGATTATCCATGTCCCTCCCCTCCGAAGTCGATGTCGCCATCATCGGTGCCGGCGCAGCGGGCCTCGGTGCGGCGCGGGCGCTGGAGCATTCCAGCCTCTCCACCATGGTGCTGGAAGCGCGCGACCGCGTCGGCGGACGCGCGCACACCATCCAGGCTACGCCGGATATCACCTTCGATCTCGGCTGCGGGTGGCTGCATTCGGCGGATGAGAATTCGTTCGTTGCCATCGCCGAACGGCTGAATTTCGAAATCGACAAGACCCGCCCGCCATGGCGCGAGCAAAGTTTCGATGCCGGATTTCCGTTAAAGGCGCGCATGGATTTCATCCAGGCGCTGGACGGCTTCTACGAGCGCGCCGAAGAGGCGGCCAGACAAGCCGCCGGCAGCGGGCGCGACAGCGCCGCCAGCACCTGTCTCGAGCCCGGCAATCGCTGGAACCCGATGATCGATGCGATCTCGACTTACGTCAACGGCTGCGAGCTCGATGCCGTCTCGATCCTCGACATGGACGCTTACGAAGACACCGAGATCAACTGGCGGGTGCGGCGCGGCTACGGCGCGCTGATCGCGGCGTATGGTGCGCCCTGCCCGCTCGCGCTCAATTGCGAGGTGACGCTGATCGATCATTCCGGCAAGCGGGTGCGGATCGAAACCTCAAAGGGGGCGCTGACCGCGCGCCATGTGATCGTCACCGTGCCGACCAACCTGATCGCCGCCGAAACCATACGTTTTCACCCGGCACTGCCGGCGAAGGTCGACGCCGCGCGCGGTCTGCCGCTCGGGGTTGCCGACAAGGTGATGCTGGCGCTGGATGAACCCGACGCCCTGCCGAAGGATGGCAGCCTGCGCGGCGCCACCATGCGCACCGCGATCGGGGCCTATCATCTGCGCCCGTTCGGCCAGCCCTGCATTGAGGGCTTTTTCGGCGGACGTTTTGCGCAGGAATTGGAAGATGCCGGCAAAGACGCGTTCGCGGCGCATTCGATCGACGAGATCGCCGCCCTGCTCGGCAATGAGTATCGCCGCAAGCTAAAGCCGCTTTCCGAATCGCGCTGGGCGCATGACCCGTTCGCGCGCGGCTCCTATTCGCACGCTTTGCCCGGCCATGCCGGGATGCGCGCCGTGCTCGCCGCCCCCATCGACCGACGCTTGTTCTTCGCCGGAGAAGCCACCTCGCCGAACTTTTTCTCGACCGCGCACGGAGCGCGTGACAGCGGGGAACGGGCGGCGGGGGAGGTGATGGCGGATGTCAAGAACATCAAATAGTCGAGAACACGTTCTTGTCGATCACGACGTGCTCGATTTGCTCGACCGAGACTCCGATCTTGAGACGCTTCAAGAGATCGCAAAGCGTATCGCCATCAACTAGGTCAATCGCGGGGGCGCCGTCACGAGTCGCCTCTCGGCGAGCTTCCGTAGTGAATGTCGCCGTCGTTATTACCAAGCCCTTATCCGCTCGGCCGACCATTGCACCGCGGAAGTCTCGGATTGTTGACGCCCTGACGGAATCCTTCCATCGTTTGCACTGAAAGAAAACATGGAATGACAAAAGATTGAGTCTCAGCACGCCTATTCCATCTATTCCGCCATCGCCAGACTTGCCCGTGACCTCAACCTTTACAAAATCAGATTCCCGTAAAATTCGTTGGCATAATCGTTCAAACGCCGACGGCTCCATTTTGAGCAGACATTCAAGAAGCGCCTCTTTCCACTGCGTCCCCGTTTCGTCATTGGAATCGGTAGCGCTGTCGCCACCTAAATTCCCAACGAGATCTGCTTCTTCGGTTTTTTTCTGACGCTTTTCTTTGTCCGCACTTCGTACTTTCTTTGGAATCTTAGCAAGGTCTGCACCTGACATTGCCAATCCAACAGGGGTTAGTCGCCAAACTCCTTTTTCGCTGTTTTCAGCAGCTCCTACTTTCTTCAGATAAGTCCTCACCCAGGCAAGTTCATATTGAAACTGGGTCCGAGGGCCATCGCCATGTGGAACAGACATTATTGCGTCTGAAAGCTTCATTTCTGCGGCAACCGCTTCTTCTAATTCTTCAATGGTTGCCGAGCCTCCGTGTGCCTTTAGGGCGGCCACAGTGGGCGCGAAGTAGGTCTCAAATGAAGGAAGGTCTGATTTGGATGCCATAAGAAACTCTGTAACTCGCGCTCTGCAAGCGCCACCGTAGGATTGTAGGTAGCTTGATAGGCAACTTGCAAGCTTCTTGGCCCTTTAGAGCCTTTGAGACCTTCCTACTCCATCACCCTCACGCGCATCTCCGCATCCGGCACAAAGCATTCGTCGTACTTCCCGAAAATCCGGTACCGATTGCGCGCGACTAGATTGTAGACCGCGTCGCGCAGCGGCTTCGGCGCCGAGCGCAACGCGCGCACCCAGTTCCAGCCCGGCAATGCGCCCAGCACCGTCAGCGCGGCGTCGGATTTGAAATACGCGACGCCGCCATGGATGACGGCATTGGTGTCGGGATCGTTGGGGTCGATGCCGAAGGCCTGCGCCAGCCGCGTGCCGTAGGCTGACTGGATCGCGGTGAAGCGGAATCGCCGCGCCACGTCGCGCGCCGCGATGAAGCGAATCCAGCGCGAGCAGAACACGCAGACGCCGTCATAGAGGATCACGTCATCATCCGGCCAAAGGTTCATCGCGATTCTCATTTTGACGCGTTTTCTTCACGCGAACCGGTTCCCACTTCGCTTGAAAACGCTATCTATTATCCAGTGTCAGCAGCGCCACCCCCATCAGGACGACCGCGGGCCCGGTCTTGACCAGCGCGCCGAGCGGTTCGATCGACAGATCCGGCGTAAGGATAGCCGTCCCCAGCATATAACCCAACGACGCCGCGATGCCGGCGATCAATCCCGCGGCGCAGCTACGCCGGAATGCGATCAGGATGCCGATCGTCATGTCCATCAGGCTGGTGCCCACGGTGAATGGCGCCACCAGCTCCGGCGCAAACGCGTGCGACGTCAAAATCGCCGCCGCCGCGTCATACGAAATCACCAGCGCGATGAAGCCTGAGGCGATCCAGAACACCGCCAGGCTCGCGATCACCAGCGCCTTGATCAGAAACAGCCGCGCGAACCATTTGTCCTGGATGGTGGCGGAGCGCACCATTTGCGAGAGGGTTTTCGGCACGATGCCGGTGGCGGCCATCCACGGGTGTGGATCGCCGGTGACGCCGCGCCGCAGTTCGGCGATCGCGGTGGTCCGCATCGGCGGCATCCAGCCGAGCAGGCTTGCGAGGTCGCCCAGTCTGGCGCCGAGATCGAGCAGGAAGGCGGGCAGCGCGATCCGCGGCAGATCAGCCGTGCCGAAGGCATGGCGTAATTGTTCGATCACACCGCCCAGCGTGACCGGCTGCGGCTGCATCAGATCCCACACCACGGCGTCGGCGGCCTTGTCGGGTAGCCCGCGGCTTGAGAGCCATGCCATGGTAGCCGCGATATCCTCGACCGCCACCGGCTGAAACAGCGTCGCGGATTCGGCTGCCGGCAGATCGATCGGCAACGCCGCAAGCGCGCGCAGCATCGCGCTGCCGCCATAGGCTGACGGCGCCACCACAAAGCCCGGCCGCAGGATCGCATACGCAGTACCGGATGCAGCGATCAAGGCTTCCGCTTCGCGCTTGCTGCGGCTGAAGGCGGTGCGGTCTTCGCCCGCGGCGCCGGGAATCGAGATATGGATGAGGCGGATCGCCCGGCCGCTGTCGCCGATCGCCCGCAGCAACCGCTCGACGAAATCGCGATGCACATTGCGGGTGTCGCTGCCGGGACCATCCTGCAGCACGCCGAGGCAATTGACCACGACGTCGATATCGTGATCCCCGATCAGCCGCGCCAGCGAGGCTGAATCCATCGACACCACGGGCATTTCCAGATCGAGCAGGCTTGTCTTTTGCGAGGAAGAGAATCGCCGCGCGATTCCGACCACCTCAAATCCCCGCGCGCGCAGATCGTCGGTGACGAAACGCCCGATCAGACCGGACGCGCCGAGTACGAGTATTTTGCGCGCTTCGCTCATGCTAAAACGGCTTCGCTATCATCAGCCAGAGTATCATCATCACCGAACCAAACCCGGGAATGCCGAACGCGAACCAGCGCCGAAACAGCACAAAATAGCGCGGCGGCAGCGGTTGGCCCTGCGCGGCCGCCACGCGCGCCAGATTGCGCATTTCGATCTGCATGAAAATCACTGGAATCCAGAACAGCCCGGCCACCGCATAGAGCCCGAGCGAGGCCACCAGCCAGCGTTCGGCGAATGTGGCCGCCGACAGCGCCATCAGCACGCCGCCGGTGACCGGTTGCAGCAGCACGGCGGTCAAGGTGAACAGCATATCCGCCATCACGACCGTCGCCGCCGTGCGCGCAATGAAGACAGCATCGCCGCTGCGATGGGCCATCAGCATGAAGAAGGCGATGCCGGTTCCGGTACCGAGAATGACAATGGCACCGAGCATGTGGAGATATTTGACGAGAAAATAGAGCGTCATCGCTTTTTCGCCGCGACCGGTGACGGCGCCTTCAGCGCGCGCTCCAGTTCCGGTGCCGCGACCTTGATGCCGCCGTCGGTCTCCGCCAGCCAATGGCCCTCGCCGCCATACGCCGCCAATACGCGAAAATCCACCTTGCCGCCGCCGGCGCGAAACGCATCGGCGAGTTGCCGGGACAACTCGGGCGAGAAATACGTGTCATTGGCCGACACCAGCCATATCACCGGCACTCGCGCATCGTGACCGAACTCAGCCGCTGCCGAAATCAGCGTGCGCGGCGCGCAAACCTGATTGGGGAAGTCGTTGGCGCGCCCGCCGCGTCCCGGCGCGAACGCAACGATGCCAGAAACGCCTTTTTGATTATTCCCAGCCAGCGCCAGCGCGCCCCAGGCGCCGGCCGAATGCCCGACGACCATTGTCCCGTCCCGCCGGATGAAAGGTTGCTCGCGCAGAAAATTGAGCGCGGCGGCAATCGAGTCCGCCGTCGCACGGCCCGCGCGGGAATAATTGGCTTCATCGCAGCCGCCCTGGTCCTCGAGATATTTCCCGCCGGTCGCGCCATGGCCCGGGCGTTCCGGCACCAGTACGGCAAAGCCCCGCGCCACCAGCCACGCCGACAGCGCCGCATATTCGGGCTGCGGCATTTGCGCGCGCCGCAGTACGTTTTGCGTGGAGGCATGGGCGATAACAGCCAACGGGAACGGCCCGCCGCCGGGCGGCCGAAACAATATCGCGTGGGCCGCGACGTCCGGATCCGGCGACGGCACCAGCCATGGCTGCCTGCGACCAGGCTCCCCCTCAGCGCCTTGCGCGCCGAGCCTGGTTTGCGCCGCCACGGTCTGCGAGCCGACCGCGGCAAGCACAACCAGAGCGAAAATGACCTTCAGCGATTGCATGAATTTGCCTGATGCGGCGACAGAAATGAAATCGGACCAGCCCGCAGGATACGCACGGCGAATCAAATCTGCCGCTTTTTTCGTGCAGGTAGCCCGGAGGAAAGCCCGGTCCGGGTCGTGCTATCCGGCCAATCATGGGTAAAACTACCGCCAAAACCGCCCGCCTGTCCTTTTTCGGTACAGTCTGACGGTAAAACTGATGCAAAAAATCCACAGGTTAACTGATAATTAATGATGGACCTTGAAGCCGGCGCGCTGACTTGCTTTGATTGGGCCATGAGTACAACCCTGATCGAGGTTCGGCCAGCCAAAGCTGCGGACGCAGCGGCGGTCGCGTGCACCCATGACGAAGCCTGGCGCTCGGCCTATCAGGGCATCATTCCCGGCGCCGAGCTGGAGAAGCTGATCAACCGCCGTGGCCCGCAATGGTGGGACAGCGCGATCCGCAAAGGCAGCCGCGTCAGCGTGCTGGTGTTCGGCGACAAGGTCGCCGGCTATGCCAATTACGGCCGCAACCGTGCGCGCAGCCTTCATTTCGAGGGCGAGATCTATGAACTTTATTTGCGGCCGGAATTTCAGGGGCTCGGCTTCGGACGCCGGCTGTTCACGTCAGCCAGGCGCGACCTGTTGCAGAGCGGGCTGAAGAGCATGGTGATCTGGGCGCTCTCGGACAACGAAACCGCGACCGAGTTTTACCGCGCCCTTGGCGGCCGCATGGTTGCGCGCTCGTCGGAGAAATTCGGACCCAAGTCGCTCGACAAGGTCGCCTTCGCCTGGACCAACTGAGACCTTCGAAACCTTAGGCGTTTCGCGGTAGATCGAAACGGGCGTTGAAGATGGGCCTTGGCCCTTGCCGCCGCCTCAATCCCGGAATTACCTTTACAGCCATCTACCCTCAACGCCACGCGGAGCAATCCATGCGCATCGACGCCATTTCGATCGGGATCGATCCACCGCGTGAGGTCAACGTCATCATCGAAGTGCCGGTCGGCGGCGAACCGATCAAATACGAGATGGACAAGGAAGCCGGCACGCTGGTGGTCGACCGGTTTCTCTATACGGCGATGCGCTATCCCGGGAATTACGGCTTCATTCCACATACGCTGTCGGGCGACGGCGATCCCTGCGACGTGCTGGTCGCCAACACCCGCGCCATCGTCCCGGGCGCCGTGATGAGCGTGCGGCCGGTCGGCGTGCTGCTGATGGAAGACGAGGCCGGCGGCGACGAAAAAATCATCGCGGTGCCGTCCTCGAAACTGACCCAGCGCTACGACAAGGTGAAGACCTACAGCGACCTGCCGGAGATCACGCTGCAGCAGATCCAGCACTTCTTCGAGCACTACAAGGATCTCGAACGCGGAAAATGGGTAAAGGTGTTGCGCTGGGGCGGCGCCGAGGATGCGCACAGGCTGATTCTGGAAGGCATCGCGCGCGCGAAGGGGAAGTAGAAGCAGCCGTGCTCAATCATCGTCATTCCGGGGCGCGCGAAGCGCGAGCCCAGAATCCATAACCACCGCGGAGAGTATGGATTCCGGGCCTGCGCCAAGTGGCGCATCCCGGAATGACGGCAATGAAATTGGCGCCAAAACCCAAGTTACACCCCCGGCGCCGGCAGGCCATGAATGGCGCAGGCGGCGCGCAGGGTGTTGACCAGCAGGCACGCAACCGTCATTTGACCGACGCCGCCGGGCACCGGCGTGATCGCACCGGCCACGTTCAAGGCCTCCGCGAAAGCTACATCACCGACCAGGCGGGTCTTGCCGTCGGCCGCCGGCAGCCGGTTGATGCCGACGTCGATCACCGTGGCGCCCGGTTTGATCCAGTCGCCGCGTACCATTTCAGGCTTGCCTACAGCGGCGTAGACGAGGTCGGCGCGGGCGCATAATTGCGCCAGATCGCGTGAGCGCGAATGCGCGATGGTCACCGTCGCGTTTTCGTTGAGCAGCAATTGCAGCAGCGGACGGCCGACCAGGTTGGATCGGCCGATGACGATGGCGTTCAAGCCTTCGAGCGACGGGCGCACGCTCTTGGTCAGGATGATGCAGCCGAGCGGCGTGCAGGGCGAAAGCGCGGCAAATCCGCCGGCAAGGCGCCCGGCGTTGCTGGGATGCAGTCCGTCAACATCCTTGGCGGGATCGATGGCATTGATGATGGTTTCGGTATTCAAAGATTTCGGCAGCGGCAGTTGCACCAGAATGCCGTGCACGGCGGGATCGCGGTTGAGCTGACCGATCAGGCCCAATAGCTCGCGCTGCGCGACATCGGCCGGCAACACGTGCTCGAACGACGCCATGCCGGCGGCCTGGGTCTGCTTGTGCTTGCTGCGGACGTAGACCTCGCTGGCGGGATCGTTGCCGACCAGCACCACCGCAAGACCGGGTGTGAGCTGATGTTCGCGCTGTACCCGCGCCACTTCGTCGGCAACGCGGACGCGAAGTTCCGCGGCAATGACTTTTCCATCGATGATCCGGGCCGTCATCTCGATCCTTCTTTGTTTGTCTGCTTCTTTATTTTACGCGTTTTCTTTACGCGAACCGGTATCCACTTCGCTGGAAAACGCTTTCTAGTCCGGCTGCGCCGCCGTCAGTTTACGCAGCGCCTCGCCAAGTTCGCGGGGATCGCCGTCGACGGCCATCTGCTTGAGGCGCGATGTCGTGCCGGACAGGATCCGCACCCGCGCCTTGGGGACGCGGAGCGCTTTGGCAAAAAGCTCGGTGACCGCGCGGTTGGCCTCGCCGCCCTCGGCGATGGCGCGAACCCGCACCTTGAGCACGGTGCGGCCATTTGCGAGCACCTCGACTCCGTCGATGCCGTCGCGGCCGCCGCGCGGGGTGACGCGCAGCGCCACGCTGATGCCTTCCGTGGAATACCGCCAGGGATCATCAGGCATCCGGTCGGATATCCATGCGTGCGGTCAGAATACGCTGGGATAGATGTAATAGGTGATGACCCGCTGGATGAACATGATGATCAGGATCAGGATGATCGGCGAGATGTCGAGACCGCCGAGATTCGGCATGAACGACCGGATCGGCGCCAGCAGCGGTTCGGTGATCCGGTACAGGAACTCGGCCACCGACGCCACGAACTGGTTGCGCGTGTTCACGACATTGAAAGCGATCAGCCAGGACAGGATGGCCGATGCGATCAGCAGCCAGACATAGAGATCCAGAACGATGAGAACGATGTCGAGAACGGCACGCATGGCAGGCTTACTCGCGGGGGGTTCGGTCGCGGATTCGACTACCCGCTAAATATCGGTTCCCCCCCGCCCAAACAAGGGAAGTTCCTGACAAAAGCCTCGGAAAACCGCGATTTCGCAGTTCTTGACTTGACCTTGGCGCGGATTGTAAATGGCGCCGATTGCTGGCCGCCGTCGCGCTTCTCGACGCGGTCACGATGGGGCCATAGCTCAGCTGGGAGAGCGCGTCGTTCGCAATGACGAGGTCGGCGGTTCGATCCCGCCTGGCTCCACCACGCTTCGCCCTTCGGGCTACGCGTGGCGCAGCCACGCAACAGCTCGAAGAGCGAAGCGTGCCCGGCGTAGCCCCCTTGGGCGAAGACGGGCTGAGACGCCATCTGGTACCAGCGCCGCTCACTTCCCCGTAAACCGTGGCGGCCGCTTTTCCATGAAGCTGGCGACGCCTTCGCGAAAATCGCTGCCGCGCAACGCCACCACCATCTCCCGGTTGGCGTCGATGGTCGCCTCGGCCAGGGTCTGGAACGGCACATCGTAAAGCTGCCGTTTGATCACCGCGATCGCGCGCGGCGAGACAAAGTCGGCGAGATCGCGGGCATAGGCGTAGGTCTGCTCGCGTAATTGGTCCGGCGGATACAACCGGTTGACGAGCCCGATGCGCAGCGCTTCATCGCTATAGACCCGGCGCGAGGACATCAAAAGATCGAGCGCATTGGCATGGCCGACAATGCGCGGCAACATCCAGCTGATGCCATGTTCGGCGATCAGGCCGCGGCGCGAGAACGCGGTGGTAAAAACGGTATTGTCGGCGGCAAAGCGCAGATCGCAATACAGCGCATGGACGAGGCCGATGCCCGCGGTGGCGCCGTTCAGCATCCCGATCACCGGTTTCGGGATCGACGGATAATAGGCATAGCGCGCCTGCCAGTCGGGCCGGCGGTTCATGTCGAAAGCCGGCACGCTCTCCGCGCGCCTGACATCGTTGGGATCAAGCCCTTTCAGCCCGTCCATGTCCGCACCGGCGCAGAACGCGCGCCCCGAACCGGTGAGCACGATGACGCGCACATTGTCATCCGCGGCCGCCGCCTCCATGGCGTGGCGCACGTCGCGCTCCATGATCGGCGTCCACGCGTTCATGCGATCCGGCCGATGCAACGTGATGGTCGCGATCTTCTCGCTCACGTCATAGAGAATATGCTGATAGGTCATGGCGATCTCCCTGTGCTGGCCGTCATTGTTCGCGACGACGCGTTGTTGCTGAATATGTCTTCGGATGTTTATGTCTTCGGATATCCGGCTTTGGCGCGCGAGCCTGTTGGCCGCGCCAGATAATCGATCGTTTCCGGCCGCTCCATCAGCCATCCGGCCCAGCGCTTGAACGCTTTTGTCATGCGCTCGGGCTCGACGCCGAGCTGCGCCATGGCAACGCCGCCATTGACGGATTCGCGGTATTCGGCGATCAGGCCGTCGCGCACGATGAAGCGGCTCATGCCGTCGATCACCACGTGCTGGCCTTCGAATTGCGGAATCTTCGAGGTGAAGCTCGACAGCGACCAGGCATATCCTTTTTCGCCGTCGAACACGGGGTCGAACATCTCCCATCGATAATCCGCCGCATCGCGATGGAACAGATTCTGCATCATATCCGCGATGTCGGCGCGGCCCCGATGGGCGCCGTAGATATAGTCGTAATAAATGGCGTCCTCGGTGAAATGGCCGGCAAAGCGCGCGCCGTCACCGGATTCCGCCGAATGCGTGAAATCGTCCAACAGAGCTGCGAATTCGCCGCCGGTCATGTCGCCATCCCCAATGCTTGCTGATGATCCAGCCGCAAGCTCGTCCGGGGTCGACATTATCACATTTGAAAATCTGCCAGGAGTTTTGAAAATCTGCCAAGACTTTTGAAAACCTGCCAGGACTTTTGAAAACCTGCCAAGGCTTTTCCGAAAAGCCGCAACGGCATGGCGGTATTGCGTGATGCGTTATTCCGCCGCTTCCGACATCGCCGACATCGGCATGCGTGCCAGCCAGCCATCGAGAAATTCCTTCAGCCAGGCGCGCTCGGTCACATCATGCACCGCCCGATCGGCGAAGTGACGATGGCGCGGCAGCGCGCCCGGCGATTCGAGGCGGTCGTCGCCCCGCGTGGTCCAGCAATGCATCATGGCGTAGGTGACGTCGGGATGAAACTGCAGGCCGAACGCATGCTGGAAACCGAACGCCTGCACCGGGAAGTCGCTGCCCTCGGCCAGCAATTCAGCGCCCGCCGGAAGTTCAAATCCTTCGCGGTGCCAATGGTAGACATGCTCCGGCCAGTTCGGGCAGACCGCGAATCCTGCGGCAGTGGGGCGGATCGGGTAATATCCGATCTGCACGCGGCCTTGCGGATGCGGCGCGACCCGGGCGCCGAGATGCATCGCGAGCATCTGCGCGCCCAGGCAAATTCCCAGCAACGGCCGCTGCTCCTTAAACGGCACCGCGATCCAGTCGATCTCGCGGCGAACATAATCATCCGGATCGTTGGCGCTCATCGGGCCGCCGAAAATGACCGCACCGGCATGCTCTTCCAGCGTCTCCGGCAGCGGATCACCGAAGCGCGGACGCCTGATATCGAGCCCGTGTCCAAGTGCCCGCAACACATTGCCGACCCGGCCCGGCGTCGAGGTCTCCTGGTGCAGCACGATCAGAACCGGCCGCAACGGCGCGGCAACCGCGGGCGCCCGGACCGGGAAGCGCAGGACATTATCGGCGCTGGTTTTGACGGGTTGAAACGGCATCGCACTTTCTTCTTTGCGGCCATCAAACCGCAATCATGGTTAAGTGTCCCTTAATGTCGGTTGAGTTCAAAGCAAATCGTGGGCCAGAAACGGCCTCTTAGGCCGGGTTGTCAGCGGCGGGCGTTGTCAGCGTTTGCGCTGAAAACGGCCGACCGCCGCCAGCACAAAGCCGCGCGGAACCAGCCGAAGCGCCAACGGCACGATCTTGATGCCGAGGCCGGGCAGCACGGCGCGCTTGTTCGCCATCAATCCGCGATAGGCTTCGCGCGCGACATCGGCCGCGGCGACATCGAGGACGCTGGAATCAAATCCGGGTTCAAACCCCGCCCGCGCCTGAAACTCCGACGGCACCGGACCAGGACATAGCACCGTCACCCGCACGCCCCGCGGAGCCAGCTCCTGGCGCAGCGCTTCGGTGAACGACAGCACATAGGCCTTGGAGGCGTAATAGACCGCCATCCCCGGTCCCGGCAGGAAGCCGGCGACCGAGCCGACATTGAGAATGCCGCCGCGATGCCGGATCAGATGCTCGGAAAAACGCAGCGACAAATCGGTCAGCGCGCGAATGTTGACGGCGATGATGCCGAGCTGCTGGGCGCGGTCCAGCTCGATCGCATTGCCGAACAAACCGAAGCCGGCATTGTTGACGACGTACTCGACCTCCACGCCGGCGGCGGCGAGCGCCGCGGCGATTTTGTCACCGGCATCGGGCTGTTCGAGATCGCATGGAATTACAATCGGCGCCACGCCGCCGGCGGTGGCGATTTCGCCCGCCAGCGTCGTCAGACGATCCGCACGTCGCGCCACCAGCGCCAGCCGATGGCCGTTCGATGCGAAAACGCGCGCCAGTTCGGTGCCGATGCCCGCCGAGGCACCGGTAATCAGCGTCACACGCTCAGTCACGATTCCAAGCTCTTAAATCATTTGCACGATATGCGGCCAACGACCTGACGAGAGCATATGCCCTAGGCGGGACGCAAGTCACCACCTGCAAGCGGCGCACATCGGCGCGGCGTGCTGCCGCGCAATCAAAAGGCGGCAATCGCAGCCAGTAACGGCCGGT